>SMUX01156104.1_pt1 | contig 12360 bp, 10 predicted proteins | sample 2456431 | NCBI WGS metagenome assembly SMUX01 (sample SAMN11095930, study PRJNA526329) | marine sediment metagenome | biome: Marine sediment; feature: Surficial sediment; material: Deep marine sediment; isolation source: Hadal surficial sediment | place: Pacific Ocean | collected 2014-11 | depth... | reverse complement strand
CCGCCCGCTGGCCTCTGCGTTTCGGACGTGGTGCGGCAGAACCTGCGCGGTGTCTTGGGCGAGACCTTCGAGGACATCGGTGAGCAAAGCCTGAAAAATCTCGACCGCAAGGTCCGTGTTTGGCGCTGGCCTGCCGGCGAAAGGCAGCAGACCAGCTCCCCAGGCCACGCGGCATCCGAGCGGCAAGTAAACCTGCCGCCGGCGATCGAGGTGCCGCCCTTCGAAACCCTCTCGCCCGACCCCGATCACCGCTTTTTCGCCGAAGGATTTGCAGACGATATCGCCACCGCCATTTCGAAACTGGATACGCTGCGGGTATTCTCCACCGGGAGAAGAGAAGGCACCAACGGTGCCAGCGACACCCGCTACCGCATCGAAGGCAGCGTCCGGGTTGCTGGCAAGCGACTGCGTTGCAACGTGCAGCTCCTGAAAATCGCCGATGGTCATCACCTCTGGGGGGAGAAATTCGATGGCCTGGTGGAGGAGCTCTTCGATTTCCAGGACCGTGTCACCGAGGAGGTGGTCGCCGCTTTGGAGGTCGAGCTGTCCGAGGGTCAGCAGGTCCGGACCTGGCGGCGGGAGGCCGGTGATGCCTTGGCCTATGAGGCCTTCCTGAAGGCGCGCGCCGCTTACAAGGAGTATTCCCGGCCCGGCAGCGCGAGGGCGCGCGCGGCCTTCGAAGCGGCCCTGGGACGCTCGCCCACCTTTCTTTCCGCCGCCGTCGGGCTGGCCCGCACCTGTATCGAGGACGCGACCTTCGGCTGGTCGACCGACCGGGACGAAAGCTTGCGGGAGGCCCGGCAAGTTCTGGATGGCGTCTTCGCCATCGAGCCGGACCACCCCATGGCCCACGCGGAACTTTCCCATGCCTTGATGGTTGAGGGCAATTTCGCGGCCGCTCGGCTGGAAGCAGAGCTGGCCGTCGCGCTGGACCCCAACAACGGGGACGCCCATCATTGTCTGGCCGTTATCCTGGTTTGCCTCGAGTTGCCGGAGGAAGCACTACGCTCTGTTCGGCGTGCGATCGGCCTTAATCCCGGCACTCCCGACTTTTATCTCATCGTCATGGTCGAAGCCTTTATCCTGCTCGGGCGTTATGAGAAAGCCCTGGCGGTGAGCGAGCAGATCATCGCCAGGCGTCCGGCCTGGATCATGGCCCACGCCTTGAAAACCCTGGCACTGCATGGTCTGGGAAAGGAAGCGGAGGCCAGGCAGGCTGTGCGAAGCCTGCTCGAGATAAGCCCAGGCTTCACCGCCGGACGCTGGCATCAGGCAATTTTCTATCCCAGGCGGCCGGACGTTCCCGCCTTGCTGGAACGGCTTGTCTCGGCTGGACTGCCGCCCTAAGACCGGGTCTCACGCAGCGAGTTTCGCGCAACCCCGGTTGTTCGAGTCCCTGGCCTAAACCGCCAAAAGGGCCACCGCGAGCGCCGCCAGCGCGATCCAGAAGGCCCAGCGGGCGCTGCGGCCGGCGCCCTCGGCACCGAGCGCCTCCAGGCTGTCCGGGTGCAGGCGCAAGCCCCCGGCCGCCAGGTCCGAGGCCAGGCTTTCCGCGTCGGCGGCCAGCCTCGGCAGGCGTTCGAGCGCCCGCCCCAGGTCCTGGATCGCACCGCGCGCCCGGGCCTCGGGGCCACGGTTCTCCACCATCCAGGCCTCGATCAGGGGCTCGGCCAGGGTCCAGATGTTGAGCTCCGGGTCGAGCCGGCGGCTGATCCCCTCGGACATCATCATGTTCTTCTGCAGCAGCAGCAGTTGCGGCTGGACCGGCATGTCGAAGGCTTCGCTCAGCTGCAGCATGCGCGCGAGCAGGCGGGCGAAGGAGATCTCGTGCAGCGAGCGGCCGAAGATCGGTTCCGAGACCGAGCGCAGCGCCTGGGCGAAGGTGTCGCGCGGCTGCCCGGCGGGCAGGAAGCCGGCTTCGATGTGAATCTCCGCCAGGCGCCGGTAGTCGCGCGCCAGCAGCGCCAGCAGCATATCGGCCAGGAAGATCCGGGTCTTGCGGTCGAGCCGGCCCATGATGCCGAAGTCGACCGCCACGATGTTGCCCTGGGCGTCGACGAACATGTTGCCCGGGTGCTGGTCGCCGTGGAAGAAGCCGTCGCGGAACACCTGGTTGAAGAAGATCGCCGCCGCCTTGGTCAGCACCTCCGTGAGGTCGTGGCCGGCGGCCAGCAGGGCGGCCCGGTCGTCGAGCGGGATGCCGTCGATCCGGGCCATGGTCAGCACCCGGCGCGAGGTCCGCTGCCAGTCGATCCGCGGCACGTGATAGCTCGGGTCCTCGGCGAAGTTCTCGGCCAGCTCGGCGGCGGCGGCCGCCTCCATGCGCAGGTCCATCTCGATGCGCACCGTCTCCTCGAACATGCGCACCGAATCGACCAGCTTGAAGCGGCGCAGCCGCGGCTGGGTGCGCTCGGCCAGGCCGGCGACCCAGTAGAGCAGCTCCAGATCGCGCTCGAAGGCGCGTTCGATGCCCGGACGCAGGACCTTGATCGCGACCTTTACATCCGGCGCGCCATCGCCCGCCTCGCCGCCCGGGCCGTCCACTGGGCCGTCCACTGGGCCGTCCACTGGGCCGGCGACCGTGGCCAGGTGCACCTGGGCGATCGAGGCGGCGGAGATCGGCGCATCGTCGAAGCTCCGGAACAGCTCGCTCAGCGGTTGGCCCAGCTCGCTTTCGATGGTGTCGCGCGCCGCCTGGCTCGCGAACGGCGGCAGGCGGTCCTGCAGGTCCGACAGGTCGGCCGCCAGCTGCTCGCCCAGGAGGTCGGCGCGGGTCGAGAGGAACTGGCCGAGCTTGATGAAGCTCGGCCCCAGGTCGGTGAGCGCGCGCGCCAGCTTCTGCCCGGGCCGGCCCTCGGCGCGGCGCCGGTAGACGCGCCGCGCCAGCCACAGGATACCGGGTGCGACGCGCAACTCCTCGAGCGCGCCGAGCACGTCGTGGCGGGCCAGCGTGCGCGCGATCACCAAGAGGCGCAGCAGCGAACGGAGCGTGCGCAGCATGCCGCTTTGGCCTCTAGATCCGCCAGCCGGAATGGAGCGCGGCGATGCCGCCCGACAGGTTGCGGTAGCGTACCAGGTCCAGTCCCGCCGCCGTCATGAGCCCGGCAAGCGCGTCCTGGGCCGGAAAGCGGCGGATGCTTTCGGCCAAATAGACGTAGGCCGCGCGGTCGCCGGTCACCCACCCGCCGAGCGCTGGCAGCACGGAGAAGGAGTAGCGGTCGTAGAGCCCGGACAGCAGCGGCACCGCGACCCGGCTGAATTCCAGGCAGAGGAAGCGGCCGCCGGGCTTGAGCACGCGCCGCGCCTCGGCCAGGGCGCGCTCGATCCGGGTCACGTTGCGCAGGCCGAAGGCGATGGTATAGGCGTCCATGGAGCGGTCGGGCAGCGGCAGGCGCTCGGCATCGGCGCAGGCCCAATAGAGTCCGCCCGGTGGCTGGCCTGGCGCTTGGTCCAGTACCTGGCCCGGAGCAGGGCCTGGCAGCAGGCCGCGGTCGATAGCCCGGTCGCGGCCCTGGGCGATCATCTCAGGCGTCAGGTCGCAGACCACGATAGGGCCGGCCCGCGCCGTCCCGACCCGCTCGATCACCCGGAACGCAATGTCGCCGGTGCCGCCGGCCACGTCGACCAGGCGCTGGCCCGGCCGCGGGTTGAGCCAGTCGATCATCGCCCGCTTCCACAGCCGGTGCACACCGCCAGACATCAGGTCGTTCATCAGGTCGTAGCGGTCGGCCACGCTCTCGAAGACGCCGCGCACGCGCGCGCTCTTCTCCGCCTCCGGCACCTCCTGGTAGCCGAAGTGGGCGGTGGCCGCGCCGGGACTCGGCGCCTCGTGGCTGGGCTTGTCGGGCACGGGCGGACCATAGCGCGGCCCTCGCCTTCGCGCTACTCTAGCCATCCCATCGCGATGTCAATTTGGAGCCCGGCCCGGCTTATGCCCGAACTGCCCGAAGTCGAGACCGTGGTCCGGGGCCTGCGCCCCTGCCTGGAGGGGCGCCGCCTGACCCGGGTCGAGCAGCGCCGCGCGGGCCTGCGGTTTCCGTTTCCCGAGAACTTTGCCCAGCGCCTCCAGGGCCGACGGGTGGTGCGCATCGGCCGCCGCGCCAAGTACATCCTGATGCACCTGGACGACGGCCAGGTGCTGCTCTGCCACCTGGGCATGACGGGGCGCATGACGATCAGCGACAGCGCGGGCACGCCGCCGGACAAGCACGACCACGTGATTCTGACCACGGACCAGGGCCGGGAGGTGCGCTTCAACGACGCGCGCCGCTTCGGGATCATGGATCTGGTGTCGGAAGCGGGGCTTGCCACCCACCCACTGCTCGCCGGCCTCGGGCCCGAGCCGCTGGGCAACGACTTCAACGGTCCCGAATTGGCACGCCGCCTGGCCGGCAAGCGCAGCCCGATCAAGGCGGCGCTCCTGGATCAGCGGGTGGTCGCGGGCCTGGGCAACATCTATGTCTGCGAGAGCCTGTTCTTCGCCGGCCTGTCGCCACGGCGCAAGGCCTACACCGTTCAGGGCGGCCGCGCCGAGCGCCTGGTCCATGCGATACGCGAGGTATTGGGCCGCGCGATCGCGGCCGGCGGCTCGTCTCTGCGTGACTATGTCCAGGCTTCGGGCGAGCTCGGCTACTTCCAGCATTCCTGGGCGGTTTACGGCCGCGAGGGCGCGCGCTGCCCGGGCTGCGACTGCGATTTGGACGCGACCGGCGGGGTCCGCCGCATCGTCCAGTCGAACCGCTCGACTTTCTATTGTGCAGTGCGGCAACGCTAGGGTAGAGATGGCGGTCATGGGACAGTGCACCGCAATCATCGCCGCCCTGAGCCTGAGCCTGAGCCTGACGTTGGGAGCCGTGCCGGCCGATCGCGGGGCCCGGGCCGAGGACCATGGGGCCTATCTGGCGGCGGTTGCGGACCTGCCGTTGATGCCGGGTCTGGCCGAGGTGCCGGGGGCCGGCCTGGTCTTCGACCAGCCCTCGGGGCGCATCGTCGAGGCCTACGCCCAGGGCGCGGTCAGCCGCGCCGCGGTGCGGGCGTTCTATCTCGACACGCTGCCGAACCTGGGTTGGCGCGCGAAGGCCGAGGCCCTGTTCCAGCGCGAGGGCGAGGAGCTTCGCCTCGACATTGCCGGCGACGACGGTGCGCTGATCGTCCGCTTCACCCTGCAGCCGCAATAGCGAAAACCGCGCCCCCGCGACTCGAACAGATACACCAGATTGGAGGACGAGGCCGATGGCCTACGAGCATGTAATTGTTGAAATAAAGAACCAAGTCGCCGTGATCACGCTGAACCGGCCGAAAGCGCTCAACGCGCTCTGCGGCGCCCTCATGGACGAGCTCGAAACGGCACTCGATGAACTCGAGGCCGACGATGACATCGGGTGCATCGTGATCACCGGTTCGGAGAAGGCCTTCGCCGCGGGTGCGGACATCGCCGAGATGAAGGACCTGTCCTACATGGACGCCTACAAGGCCGACTTCATCACCCGCAACTGGGAACGCCTGGCGCGCACGCGCAAGCCGACCATCGCCGCGGTCGCGGGCTTCGCGCTCGGTGGCGGTTGCGAGGTTGCCTTGATGTGCGACATCGTCTTCGCCGCCGAGACCGCGAAGTTCGGCCAGCCGGAGATCACACTCGGTGTCCTGCCAGGCGCCGGCGGCACGCAACGCCTGGCGCGTTCCATCGGCAAGGCGAAGACCATGGACATGTGCTTGACCGGACGCATGATCGGCGCGGAGGAGGCCGAACGCGCCGGCCTGGTCGCGCGCGTCGTGCCCGCCGAACGCCTGCTCGACGAGACGCTGGAGGCCGCGACCCAGATCGCCGCGTTGTCCCGGACCGCTGCGATGATGGTCAAGGAGTCGGTCAACCGCGCCTTTGAAACCACGCTCGCCGAGGGGGTCCGTTTCGAGCGCCGCCTGTTCCACGCCGCCTTCGCCACCGAGGACCAGAAGGAAGGCATGGCCGCGTTCCTCGAGAAGCGCGCAGCTGTGTGGAAAAATCGTTGAATAACAAGATGTTATGGAGCTATCTTTCCGATCCTCCAGGGGCCGCCGCGGGCCGGATCCGGGGTCGCCCGCCCGGCTTGACGCCACCGCCCCCCGGGGCTATAACCCCCGCCTTCCACGGATTCATGAAACAGTAGGTTGAGCCAATGGCCCACCATGCTTCCGCCAAAAAGCGGATCCGCCGCAACGCGCGTCGCGCCGTGATCAATGGCGCACGCGTGAGTCGCCTGCGCACCTTCGTCAAGAAGGTCGAACTCGCGATCGCGAGCGGCGACAAGTCTGCGGCACAGAGCGCGTTCAAGGACGCGCAACCGGAACTTCATCGCAGCGCCCGCATCGGCGTGATGAACCGCAACACCGCCGCGCGCAAACTCTCGCGCCTGTCTGCGCGCATCAAGGCGTTGGCGTAACGCGCCCTCGCGCAAGGTCGCGCGGAACGCGCGCGAACCACATCGCCGATCGGCCGCACCCATTCTTTCCCGGGTGCGGTTTTCTTTTTCCGAATCAAGACGTCACGACCTCGAAGGGTGTGGGGGGTGCGTGCGGATCAGGCCGCGCCACTGGCGCCGCCGCAACGAATTCATTACAGTGGCGGCCGTATACGGCACGCGCGTTTGGAGGCGCGCGCCCGGCATCGCGTGGTTCGTCGCGGCCATGCGCGATCCGGCTTGGGAAAGCCAAGTCGGCGACAAAAAAAACTGGCGTTCCCTTTTCGGTCTGCTTGTCACGGAAACCTGCTGCGGGTACATTCGAATGAACGGGCCTTGGACCGCTCGAACAAGTAGATTCGAGTAAAAAATAAATAAAAGCATTCCCTTGTCGACAGTTTTTTAATGATTGTTTTAGAAGGTGGGGGCAGCAAACGGGGAAAGATAGTAAATACAGACGCTCTCTGCGGGTAGGTTCTAAAGCTCCATCTGCGAAAAGCAGTCTGTCCGTCGGCTTCGGTTGGTGAGGGACCTGTCGTAGACCATGTTCGTTTCCCGCGTCCTTGCAACAATTCTCGCATCGATTGGGAGATCGAAATTTTGCCTTGCGTGCAAGCGCGCGGGCAGTACCGCATTTCCTGACAACGGATCGGCGGCCAAAAACCCAAACGTGTCGCGGCTGCGGCCCGGCGCTCATCTCGGCAATGCGTTTCGATCCGCGGCGCGCCTAATGGCGGCTGGCTGCGGTTGGAGCGCCGCGACAAAATGGGGGACATGAACATGCTCGGCGATGGGCGGGGAAGCCTGGGCAGTGGCGAGGAATGGGCGCGGGTGCGCGGACGCCTGCGCGCCGAGGTCGGCGATGCGGCTTTCCGGAGTTGGCTGAAGCCTTTGACCATGGTCGGCGCCAAGGACGGCGTGGCGCGTATATCCGTGCCGACACGCTTCATGCGCGATTGGGTCGTGAGCCACTACGCCGAACGCATCCAAAGCCTGTGGCAGGACGAGGGCGTTGGAATCGAGCGCGTCGAGATCGTGGTTCAGCCCCCGCCGCGCCCGGAGCCCAAGCCCGAATGCGTCCCCAAGGTGGCGGCAGGTCAGCCTGCCAGCTCCCGGCCCGTCGGCCAGCCCGTCGCCGCGCCCGTCGTTGCGCGTAGCGAACCCGAGGGTTCCTACCGGGACTTGAGCGCCCCTTTGGATGCACGATTCACCTTCGAGAATTTCGTGGTCGGCAAGCCGAACGAGCTGGCCTACGCCGCCGCCCGGCGCGTCGCCGAGGCCCGCAGTGTGCCGTTCAATCCGCTGTTCCTCTATGGCCCGGTGGGCCTAGGCAAGACCCACCTGATGCATGCCATCGCCTGGGAGATAGGGGCCGCTACCCCCAGCGCCGGATCATCTACCTCTCGGCCGAGAAGTTCATGTATCAGTTCGTGCGCGCACTCAGAACCAAGGACACGGTCACCTTCAAGGACCAGTTCCGCTCGGTCGACGTGCTGATGATCGACGACGTCCAGTTCATCGGCGGGCGCGAGGCGACCCAAGAGGAATTCTTCCATACTTTCAACGCTCTGGTCGACCAGAACCGCCAGGTGGTGATCTCCGCCGACAAGAGCCCCTCGGACCTGGAAGGGGTCGAGGAGCGCATGCGCTCGCGGCTCGGCTGGGGCCTGGTCGCGGACATCCACCCGACCACCTACGAGCTGCGCCTGGGCATCCTGCAGACCAAGGCCGAGCAGTCCGACCACCCGGATATCCCGGCCAAGGTGCTGGAGTTCCTGGCCCACAAGATCACCTCGAACGTCCGTGAGCTCGAGGGCGCGCTCAACCGGATCGTGGCCCACGCGACCCTGATCGGACGCCCGATAACGCTGGAATCGACCCAGGAACTGCTCCATGACCTGCTGCGCGCCAACGACCGCAGGGTCACCATCGAGGAGATCCAGAAGCGGGTTTCCGAGCACTTCAACGTGCGCGTGACGGACATGCACTCGGCCCGGCGCGCCCGCGCCGTGGCCCGGCCGCGCCAGGTCGCCATGTACCTGTCCAAGCAGCTCACCGCGCGCTCTTTGCCCGAAATCGGCCGCAGGTTCGGCGGCCGAGACCACACCACGGTGATGCACGCGGTGCGCAAGATCGAGGAGCTCAAAGCCACCGATCCAGGCTTCGCCGAGGACGTCGAGTTGCTGCGCCGCATGCTCGAGGCCTGATTTTTGGTATGAAGCCCACGGAATCGCTGCGGTCGTGCGGGATTCGACCGGGGCGCTCGCGTGCGCCCGAGTGCGCTCGGCCGTGCCGTTGGGCCCCGCTCCGGCGGGCCTGGGGCCGCCCCAGGGGCCGCCCCGGGGGCCCTGCGGCGAGGCTTCGGTGCGGCCTGGAAAACTTCGGGAAACCGCGCTTAAAGCTTACGTTCCGGGCGGTTCCCCGCTATACTGATCCACTGCATCCAGGGTGCTGACACTTGGCTCCCGGAGAGCGGTTGCGGAGAGCGACCAACGGCCTTGACCCCGGGGCACCCAATGGGCCCCTCGGCCTGGGACGTCAGGATCCTTCAACCACAGTCCCGAGACACCATGAAGCTGACCATCGAACGCGCTGCGCTGCTCAAGACATTGGCCCACGTACAAAGTGCCGTCGAGCGCCGCAACACCATCCCTATTCTCGCCAACGTTCTGATCGATGCCGGCGAGGGGCGGCTTTCGCTGACCGCGACCGACATGGATCTGACCGTCGTCGATTCGGTGCCGGCCGAGATCGGTGAGCCGGGCGCGACCACGGCGCCGGTGCACATGCTCTACGACATCGTCCGCAAGCTGCCCGAGGGCGCCCAGGTCGAGGTGTCGAGCGCCGGCGATGGCGGCCAGATCAAGATCGAGGCGGGGCGCTCGGTGTTCACGCTCGCGACCCTGCCGCGCGAGGACTTCCCCGCGACCGGGGAGGTCGATCTACCGCACGCGTTCACGTTGCAGCCGGGCGAGTTGCGCAATCTGATCGACCGCACGCGCTTCGCCATCTCCACCGAGGAGACCCGCTACTACCTCAACGGCATCTACCTACATGCCGCCAAGACCGGGGACATCGATGTGCTGCGCACGGTGGCGACGGATGGCCACCGGCTGGCGCGCTTCGAAATGCCGCTGCCGGATGGCGCGGCGGGCATGCCCGGTGTAATCGTGCCGCGCAAGACGGTAAACGAATTGCGCAAGCTGATCGACGAGACCGACGAATCGATCGGCGTGTCGCTGTCGGATACCCGGATCCGGTTCTCCTTCGGCGCCGCGCTGCTGACCTCCAAGCTGATCGACGGCACCTTCCCGGACTACGAGCGCGTGATCCCGTCCGGCAACGACAAGATCGTCCAGGTGCACTGCCAGAGCTTCCGCGACGCGGTCGACCGCGTCTCCACGATCTCCTCGGAGAAGAGCCGCGCGGTGAAGCTGAAAATCGCGGATGGCGCCATCACGCTCTCGGCCAGCAGCCCGGAGAACGACACCGCCACCGAAGAGGTCGAGATCGATTACAGCGGACCGGAGATGGAGATCGGTTTCAATTCGCGATACCTGCTCGACATCACCCAGCAGATCGAGGGCGAGAACGCAAGAATCAGCCTTGCCGATTCGGCCTCGCCGACGGTGGTGAGCGACGTTTCCGATTCGAGCGCGCTATACGTGCTCATGCCCATGCGCGTGTAAGCGGCGTGGGAGACCGACCGGACCATTGGCCAACCAATTGACGCATCGGGCCGTTTCTTTGCAATCGCGTGCTGCGGGGGGCGCCCTCGCGTCGGTTCCGGATGTGCGCCCCGAGCCGCGGCGGTTGTGGCTGTCCCGGCTTACGGTCACCAACTTCCGCTGCTACGCGCGCGCCGAGATCGAGGCCGATCGACGCCCCGTGGTGCTCGCCGGGCCCAACGGCGCCGGCAAGACCAACCTCCTCGAGGCGATCTCCTACCTGGCGCCCGGGCGCGGCCTGCGCCGGGCGCGGCTGAGCGATGTCGAGCGCAGGGCCACGCCGGCCGCCGGGCCGTGGGCCGTCGCGGCCACCGCGGTCACCCCCGAGGGCACGCGCGAGCTGGGCACCGGGCGCGATCCGGCACTGGGTGGGCCGGCGGGCGGGCCGAGGGGCGGGCCAGGGGCCGGGAGCGCGAATGGGTCCGGCGAGACCGGCTGGCCGCGCGAGCGCCGCGTGGTCCGGATCGACGGCGCGCCGGCGCGCAGTCAGCAGGAACTCGGCGAGATTCTGGCCATCGTCTGGCTCAGCCCGCGCATGGATGGGCTGTTCCGCGACGGCGCGGCGGCGCGGCGGCGCTTCCTGGACCGGCTGGTCTACGGCTTCGACCCGGCCCATGCCGGGCGCGTCGCCGCTTATGAACAGGCGCTGCGCGAACGCGCGCGGCTGCTCAGGCTGGGCGGGGCGGAGGCCGCCTGGCTAGCGGCGCTGGAGGACACCATGGCGCGCCACGGGGTTGCCATCGCGGCCGCTCGGCGCGATCTGGTGGGACGGCTGGCACAGGCCTGCGGCGCCGGCAGCGGGCCGTTTCCGGTCGCCGGCCTGGCGCTCGACGGCGAGGCCGAGTCGGCCCTGGAGGGCCAGGCGGCGCTGGCGGTCGAGGACGGGCTGCGCGCCCGGCTCGCCGAGGCCCGCTCCCGCGACGCGGCCGCCGGCGGCGCGGCGGCCGGGCCCCATCGCAGCGACTTGGCGGTCAGCCACTTGGAGCGGGGCCTGCCCGCGGCGCTTTGTTCGACCGGCGAGCAAAAGGCGCTATTGATCTCGATCGTGCTGGCGCATGCGCGGTTGCTTGCCCTGCACCGCGATGCGCCGCCGCTGCTGCTTCTGGACGAGATCGCGGCGCATCTGGACGAAGCGCGGCGGCGCGCGTTATTCGACGAGATCCTGGGGCTTGGGGTCCAGGCCTGGCTGACCGGAACCGACGCCGCCGTGTTCGCCGATTTCGGCGAGCGGGCGTGCTTTTTCCAGGTGCGCGCGGCGACCCTGACTCCCACCGAGCCGCCGGCGAAGGCTATGGCGTGACCGCCCGGGCGGCGCGTGGACGAAGAATTGGATTGCCACGGATATGACGCAGCAAGCAGATAAGAACGAGCCGCTGGAAACCGCGCAGGCGCCGGTGCAGTCCTACGGCGCCGAATCCATCAAGGTGTTGCGCGGCCTGGAGGCGGTGCGCAAGCGCCCGGGCATGTACATCGGCGATACCGACGACGGCTCCGGCCTGCACCACATGGTCTACGAGGTCGTGGACAACTCGATCGACGAGACGCTGGCCGGCCACTGCGACCGCATCGAGGTAATCCTGAACGGTGACGGTTCGGTCACCGTGCGCGACAACGGACGCGGCATCCCGGTCGGCATCCATGCCGAGGAGGGGATCTCGGCGGCCGAGGTGATCATGACCCAACTCCACGCCGGCGGGAAGTTCGACCAGAACTCCTACAAGGTCGCCGGCGGCCTGCATGGGGTCGGGGTTTCCGTGGTCAACGCGCTTTCGGAATGGCTCCAACTCACCATTTGGCGCGACGGCAAGGAGCATACCATCCGTTTCGCCCACGGCGATGCGGAAGGTAGGCTCGAGGTGGTCGGCGACGCCGCGGCGCGCAGCGGCACCGAGGTCACTTTCCTGCCGTCCAAGGAAACCTTCTCGATGACCGAGTTCGATCTCGCGACCCTGGAGCATCGGCTGCGCGAGCTCGCCTTCCTAAACTCAGGCGTCAACTTGGAGCTGATCGACGACCGCCACGCCGAGGCCAAGACCGTCGATCTGCACTACGAGGGCGGGCTCGAGGCCTTCGTGCGCTATCTCGACCGCACCAAGACCCCGCTGTTCGAGCCGCCGGTGCCGATCCACGGCGAGCGGGACGGTGTCGTCGTCGAGGCCGCGCTGGAGTGGACCGACAGCTACCACGAGACCATG
>SMUX01158699.1_pt1 | contig 12363 bp, 9 predicted proteins | sample 2456431 | NCBI WGS metagenome assembly SMUX01 (sample SAMN11095930, study PRJNA526329) | marine sediment metagenome | biome: Marine sediment; feature: Surficial sediment; material: Deep marine sediment; isolation source: Hadal surficial sediment | place: Pacific Ocean | collected 2014-11 | depth 0-1... | reverse complement strand
TATGAAGAAAGACAGCGACAAGTACCCGCTGCTGGCAAAGAAAACCGGGAAATTGAGGATCCAGGCAAGCAACAGAGATGCGGCAATAACCCGAAATGAGTACCGGGTACTTTTCCGTCCGATCTTGTCGGCAACATAGCCGCCGCCGGCAAAACCGAGCCCTCCGGCAATACCAAGAATCAATCCCAGGTAGGTTCCGATCGTAGACAGGCTCATCGAGAAACTGCGCACAAGAAAGCTCGGATAAAAACTAATAATGGCGTAGCCGAGGAAACTGGCCAGTGCAGCGCCAAAGGCCATGTGCCGAAATGACTTTCGGCCTGCCAGAAATCGGGCAACTTGGAAAATGCCCGGGCGATCACCTGTGTCAACGCGGTTCTCTGAAGCGCCCCGCTGCGGCTCAATGATCGTAAAGCGAACGAGCAATGCAAGAACGAGCCCCGGTATGCCGACGATCAAAAACGCTTCGCGCCAGCCAATGTTTTGAACGACCCAACCACCGGCAAGGTACGCAATCATAATGCCTGAAGAAATGCCGAGCGTGTAAATGCCCATTGCCGTCGATCTTTGCTCGGGGGGATAGTAATCAGCGATCATCGAATGCGCCGGAGGGCTGCACCCTGCTTCGCCAATGCCGACGCCAATCCTGGCCAGGATCAGATGCACGATGTTCGCCGCAGCGCCCGACAGGGCCGTCATGCCGCTCCAAACAGCGAGCGCCAGCGCGATCAGGTTTCTTCGGTTGGACCGGTCCGCAATCAGCGCTATCGGTATCCCGAGCGTGGCATAGAAAAGCGCGAAAGCCGATCCTGCCAGGAAACCGAGAACGCGATCATCGACGGCAAACTCGATTTTGATCGCAGGGAGGAGGATCGCCAGGATTTGACGATCAATAAAATTAAACGTGTAGACGACAACAAGCAAGCCAAGCGCGTATCGTCGTGCGCCTTTGCTTATAGTCTGACTGCGATTAAGCGCGTCGGCCGCGCTGGTCACCAACGTTCCATATCCTGAGAAAACCGATCTTTATATCCTTGTGAGCGATACGATAGCAAATAATGAATAAACCGACACGCCATCAGGAAACGCGCACAATTCTCGCGATCAGCTTACCGCTGATGGCAGCCTACGTTGCCGAAATGGGAATGATGATCACCGACATGATCATTGTCGGTCGCCTCGGGGGCAACGAGCTTGCTGCAGTTGGTCTGACTGCAGATTGGTTCTACGTTTTGTTGCTGCTGGGTATGGGTGTCGTGTCAATCGTGGGTGTTCTCGCGGCGCAAAACCTTGGTGCGGACAACACGGCGGGTGTTGCGGACGCTGTCGAACAGGGCATGATCGCTGCAACGATTATGGGCATTCCCGTGATGTTGTTGGTGTGGTACCTCGGTCCAGCCCTCGAGTACGCGAAGCAGGATGCGGAGATCATAAGACTTATTACAGACTATTCGAGGCCACTGACGTGGGGGGTCTTGCCGGCACTTTGGTTTGTCGTATTACGGAATTTTGTCACCGCGCTCGCGAAGTCGTCAGCGATAATGATCATCACCGCGGCTGCACTAGTGCTAAATCTTGCATTAAATTACACGCTCGTCTTCGGTAAATTCGGTTTTCCGGCATTAGGCGTGGTTGGCGCGGGCTACGGCACCACGATCGTGACCTGGCTAATGTTCCTCTTTCTTGCGGCTCACGTTGTTACTTCCGGGCAGTTTACAGACTATCGGTTTGCCCTCATTCCACAACGGATTAATTATGGAACGCTGAAAGAACTATTTGTCCTGGGGTTGCCAGTCACCGCGACACAAATGCTGAATGGCGCCATGTTCACGGTTGCCGCCATACTTGTCGGCATGATTAGTGCCGATATCCTTGCGGCGCAGATGATCGCCTACAGCGTTATCTATCTCGCGTTAAGCGTTTCTGTTGCGCTGGGTGATGCCGTTAGGGTGAGAGTTGCATATGGTATCGGCATACGTTCGGCTGATGCAGCCCGGCAATCCGCACATATCTCGTTCTTCCTTGCCATTGCAACAATCATCATTGCGTCCGGTGTGCTTTGGGTCTTTCCAGAGTTTCTCGTTGGCATTTTTCTCGATATCACTGATGTGGCAAATGCAAGTACGCTGGAGATCGCGCTTGGACTCTCCGTCTATGCCGGCTGGTTTTTATTGTTTGATGGCGTACTCATCGTTTCCGCCAACGCGATACGCGGTTTGCGTGATACGCGTACGCCGTTGTGGATATCCATGGCGGGTTATTGGGGGATCGGACTCGGCGTCGGTACCTGGCTTTGCTTCCCGTTGGGCTACGGCGCTACGGGTTTGTGGTGGGGCCTCATCCTTGGTCCCGTGTTTTCGAACGTGCTTATGTTCTGGCGCTTTCATGTCCGCTTGGCGCAGGCCGAACGCCGATTGTAGATTAGTCATTAAATGGTCAAACTATTGAAATCCCGTGTATCAAGAAGCTACGCAGCGATAAGATTCAAGTGCTGGATGGCGTGCAAAGAAATATCTATTCACGCAAGACCATGGATAGGGGCACTATCAAGTTATCGAGAAACCGGATGTAATTGAAGCCCGGTTGTATAGCCGGCAGTTTGGATGGGTCAATGAATAGAATCGATCGCCAATTGGGCATGGATGCAGACATTACTCGCCGCGACTTTCTGAACGGCATGAGTGTCGCGATTGGCGCGTCATTGTTGCCGCCGTCGTCGACCGCGCAGGATATTGGCGCACAGGACCTGCCAGGCTATTACCCGCCGAAACAAACAGGAATGCGTGGCTCGCATCGCGGATCTTTCGAAGCGGCACATATGGCGCATGATGGCAAGACCTGGAACGGGGAGGACACGGGGGAACAGTATGACTTGGTCGTGGTTGGCGGTGGAATCAGCGGTCTTTCGGCTGCGTACTTTTTCCGGCAGGTCATGGGAGACAAGGCCAGGATTCTGATTCTCGATAATCACGACGATTTTGGCGGGCACGCCAAACGTAATGAATTCGAAATCGATGGCCGCTTAATGATTGGGTATGGCGGATCGATGCTGCTGGAAGCACCTGGCGGTTATCCCGATGTCGCTAAAAAGCTCATTCGCGAACTCGGCATCAATACGCAGCGTTTCTACACAGCCTTCGATCATGATCTGTACGACTCGCTGGGTCTTTCAGAAGGCATATTCTTCGATCGAGAAACGTTCGGCGCTGACCACCTGGCGGTTGGCGACTTTACCGACCCTGGTGTCATGAATCACATCCCAGTGTCGGAAGAAGGCAAGGCCGACCTTGCCCGTTTGTTCGCCGATGACAGTCAATACCTGTCCGATTCATCTGCGGAGAATCGCCTCACTTACCTCGAACGCACCGATTACCGAACATATCTCAAAGAGTGCGCGGCCATCGGTGATGATGCTCTGGTTGTTTTACAGTCCTGGTCGGGAGGTCTCTGGGCCATCGGCATAGACGCATTGCCCGCAACGGTAGCCTGGAGTAGCGGATATCCGGGTTTTGCCGATCTGGATCTGGGTTTCCCCTCGTATAGGCGGGAACAAGAAGAACCCGACATCTTTCACTTTCCGGACGGTAACGCCACAGTCGCCCGACTGCTTGTGCGCAAAATGATCCCCTCTGTTGCGCTCGGCGATAACATGGAAGACATCGTTACGGCACGCTTTAACTACCGGCGGCTGGATGATCCAAAATCCGCTGTGCGACTTCGTCTCAACAGCACTGCAGTTAGAGTGCGGCATATCGATGACAAGCTGCAAAATGCGGTGCGAATCACTTATCTGCGGGACGGTGCGGCCCACAATGTAACGGCAAGTCACGTTGTCATGGCGTGCTATCACACAATGATTCCTCATCTGTGCCCCGAGATGCCGCAAGATCAACGCACAGCGCTCTCAAATGCGTTGCGTGCTCCTCTTGTGTATACGAACGTCTTGATTCGCAACTGGACCAGTTTCGCGAGGCTGGGCCTGCAACGCGCCTATTGTCCCGGTAGTTACCATCACGGCGTGACTCTCGATTTTCCGGTTAGTCTCGGCGAATACCATTGCCCAAAGTCTCCTGAAGAACCGATGATCCTGCACTTGACCCGAGCCCCGACCCAACCCGGCCTCAGTGCTCGGAACCAGTTCGCTGCAGGCCAGCGAGAGCTGCTTGCCACCCCGTTCCAGACGTTTGAGCGCAAAATTCGAGATCAGCTTGGCAGGATGCTTGGCGACGGTGGTTTCGATCCGGCGCGGGATATAGCCGGCATTACGGTGAATCGCTGGCCGCACGGTTACGCTTATGGATACGATCCCGAAACGGATCGGGTAGCTTTTCAGCCGGACCTGTGGCCAATGGAAAGGCGTCATTGGCTTAAGGGCAGAAAGCGGTTTGGCAATATCAGTATTGCCTCAACCGACGCCGCGTCAAACGCAATGACCGAATCAGCGATCGAGGAGGCGCATCGCGCCGTCCATGACTTGCCCTAGTTTTCAAGGAGTGGGAATCCGCTTGCGTTCTCGTCAACCGTAGAGTTTGCAAGTCAACCTGCCGCGTTGTCGACGTTTAGGGATCCCGCATGCTTTTCGGCTTTTTCAGTTCGCACCGAAATTAATCAGATCGAAGATATGAATACAAGGTCGGCGCCTGCAGGCGCGGAAGATCTCGCAAACCTATATAGTAAAGTGGACAAAACGATGAGCCCCGAATGTTTCACCTCTACCAAGTGCAGCTCGCTGAGCTTTCGCTTCGCCTTTGATCGCCTGTCGCAACTGATGAAACAGTTGGGATAAAATGGCGGCGTCGGCAACTATGGATAATTTCGATTTGATTATCATCGGGGCCGGACACAATGGGCTGGTATGTGCCGGTTATCTGGCGCTGAGCGGCAAATCCGTTCTTGTGCTGGAAGCCTCGGCCACGCCGGGCGGCCTTGCAGCAAGCCGCGAATTTCATCCCGGTTTCAAAACATCGATTGCCCATACCGTCAGCCACCTGTCGCCGGAGATCGTTGACGATCTCGACCTGTCGGCACATGGCCTCGAATTCGCGTCGGGTCCACTAGTCACTGTCGGCCTCGATGCAGGCGGAGCACATGTCTTTGTCGATGCGGATGGTGTCAGGGGCGTTAGTGATGCCGATGCGAGCTCGTATTCCGAATATAGTTGCATGATGAATCGGTTCGCGGCAGCGTTGCGGCCGTTTTGGCTCAAGGTCATGCCGCGCATCGGCAGCGAAAAAATTCCGGACCTTGCGACCTTTGCTCATATCGGCCTGAAACTGCGTGGCCTGGGAAGAGACAACATGCGGGAATTTCTGCGAGTTGTCGCTTTGCCGATGCGCGACCTGATGGACGAGTTCTTCGAGAACGAACTGCTCAAGGCGACATTGAGCTGGGACGGGCTTATCGGCTCCAAGCTGGCACCGCGGTCACCGAATAGCGCCGTGTTGGCGATGCTTTACCGAATGGCCGGTGGGCCACAGGGTCAGCACGGCGCGCATTCCATCCCGCTTAGTGGGGTCGGTGGCGTTATCGATGCACTGGTTTCAGCAGCGACAGGTGCCGGCGCCGAGATTCGAACGAGATCGCCGGTTCAGAGAATAACGATAGACCACAACGGATCAGGGTTACGCGCAACCGGTGTCGAACTTGCTGATGGCAGCAAGTTACAGGCGAACACAATCATATCGGCGACCGATCCGCGACGAACTTTCTTTGATCTCGTCGGCGTGGAAAACCTCGAGATCGAATTTACCAACAGAATACGCAGGCTACGCTGTGATGGATACGTCGCCAAACTTCATCTTGCTTTGAGCGGACTGCCCGACTTCACTGGGCTGACCCGCCCGAATGGCAGGATGATCATTGCGCCGACCATGGATGCGATCGAATTTGCGTTCGATGATGCGAAGTATGGCGAATGCCCGAAGACGCCTGTCATCGAGCTTGTCATACCGACGCTGCACGATGCCTCCCTGGCCCCCGCTGGCCAGCATATTCTGTCCGCGCATGTCATGTACGTCCCACATGACCTGAATGGCGGCTGGACCGACCAAATGCGCCACAAGTTTGAGCATTGCGTCATCGACACAATCACTGCCTACGCGCCGACCCTGAGAGACAAGATCCTTCATAGAGAGCTCATCACGCCGTCGGACCTCGAGCAGGAATATCGCGTCACCGGCGGTCACTGGCATCACACCGAGTTCGCCTTGGACCAGGTCCTGATGATGCGTCCCACTTTCGGCGCAGCGCAGTACAGCACACCGCTCAACGGGCTTTTTCTGTGCAGCGCCGGTTGCCATCCAGGCGGCGGCATCATGGGCGGGCCGGGCCACAATGCCGCACGGGCAGTTATCAAATCCGGTCGAATCACATGAAGCAATATGACGCAGTCGTGATCGGTGCGGGCCATAATGGCCTGACGAACGCCGCCTACCTGGCGAAGGCCGGGCTCGATGTCCTGGTGGTCGAAAAGAACGATTACATTGGCGGTGCGGCCGTGTCACGTGAAATGCACGAGGGCTGGACCTATTCAAGCTGCTCCTACGTTTGCAGCATGATGCGTCAGGCGCTGCATCGCGATCTCGATCTCAGCCGGCACGGACTGCTCCTGGTGCCGTATCTTGGCACTGTGAATTTTGCCGATGACGGAACCGTACTTACCGCTTATACAGATGAAGAGGCGAACAACCTGGAATTGAAGCGCCATTCGCCGCATGACGCGGACTCGATGCATCGCTTCAAGGCGGACCTGGCTCGCTATGCCCAGCTCATACGAAAAACTTTGCTGCGCACGCCGCCGGATCCCACATCCTTCAAACCGAGAGACATTCGCGAGCTGCTGTTCCTGGCGAAGGAGTTCTGGGCGCTCGGTGAAAAAGAGCTTTACGAATACGTCCGCTTTTTTACGATAAGCGCCGCGGACTTTCTTGAAGACTACTTTGAGAACGACCTGATCAAAGCGGCGATGGCGAGTCCTGGCATCATTGGCACAGCACTTGGCGTTTATTCGCCCGGAACTTCCTACATTCTGTTGCATCACGTCATGGGCGATGTTGACGGCAATATCGGGGCCTGGGGCCTGGCGCGCGGCGGCATGGGGGCAATTTCGAACGCGCTCGCCGGGGCATTGCAGGAACACGGCGGCGAGATTCGGACCAATGCCGGCGTGCAAAAAATACTGGTCGATAAAAGGAAAGCGGTCGGCGTGGTTCTCGAGAATGGCGATGAAATTTATGCGCGCATCGTTGTTTCGAATCTCGATGCAAAACGAACTTTTACGCAGATCATGGATGAGCAGGACTTGCCCGAGGACGTCGTCAGACGCGCAAGGAATTTCAAGATTCGTGGCTCTTCGGGGAAAGTGAACATTGCGCTGTCCGGCCTGCCTAAATTCTTGGGTGTGCCCGATAACCGCTACATCGATCGCGGTGGACAGGGATTCACCGGCTCGCTTGAAACCATGGAGCGTGCCTACGACTGCTGGAAGAGGGGGCGCTGGTCCGATGATCCGTTCATCGAGTCGGTTATCCCTTCAGCCTGGGATCCGACAGTTGCACCGCCGGGCAAGCACTGGATGTCCAATTTTATTCAGTACTGTCCGCCGGTGTTGGCCGATGGCCCGTGGACAGCGGAGAAACGGGATCAGTTCGGCCGGACCGTTGTCGATAAAATCGAACGGTACAGTCCGGGCTTCAAAGATCTCATCGTACACATGGAAGTCCGAACGCCGCATGACATGGAACAGGAGATCGGTTTGACCGAGGGAAATATCTTCCAGGGCGAGCTGACCATCGATCAGTTGCTGTTTAACCGGCCGTTCCCGGGTTACGCGCAATACCGAATGCCCGTCAAGAATATGTACATGTGCGGCTCCTCCACACACCCGGGCGGGGGCGTGTCCTCGGCCTGCGGCGCCAATGCCGCGCGCGAGATTTTGCTGGACCTTAAACGGCCCAATACCGTTCCGCAAGATGACTGTTACGACGAATAGCTTATGCACAATGCCGAAGACAGATACCAAGGAGAGCGGCTGAAAAAGACGCACTTTTACCTGCGCGCCGAGGCGATGAACATCAGGAACGCGTGGTCGTCGTGGAACGGTTATAAGTTTGCCGAGTATTACTATGACGCCGAGTACGAATATTTCTGCGTGCGCAATAGTTGTGCAACGTACGACATTTGCCCAATGCAGAAATATCATGTCAAAGGCGCCGGCGCCGAGGCCATGCTCAATCGCATGGTGACGCGCGATATCTCCCGACTTCCGCTGAATCGCGTGACCTACGTCGTATGGTGCACCGACGCAGGACGCATGGTGGACGATGGAACGATCTTTCATCTGGCAGAAAACGAGTACATGCTGACCTGCGGCAGCCCTTGCAATGCGTGGCTGCGAATGAGTGCGTTCGGATGCGACAAGGTCGAAGTCATCGACAAATCGGATGAAGTTGCGGCTCTGTCACTACAGGGCCCGACCTCATGCGCTGTGCTGAAAAAAATGGGACTTATCGGCATCGAGAACTCGAAACCGTACGACATTCAGCACTTCCCGTTCGAAGGCGACTCGGTGATGGTATCGCGCACCGGATTCACGGGAGACCTTGGCTACGAACTTTGGGTCAAACCCGAGCTTGCACTGGGCCTCTGGGACCATTTGTACGCGGCCGGCGAGGATTACGGCATTCACCCGTTTGGCGAGCAGGCAACGAACATGGCCCGGCTCGAAGCCGGCTTCATCATGCCGGCGATGGAATTCAACGAGGCATTAAAGACCGTGCATTTCGAGCACGATCAGACGCCATTCGAACTGAATCTGGGATGGCTGGTTGATTTCAACAAGCCGCACTTCAATGGCCGTGCGGCGCTTTTAACGGAAAAGCAGCGCGGGCCGAAATACACCTTGAGCAAGCTGGATATCGAGGGCAACAAGCCGGCCAGAGGCTCCTATGTGTACAGCGACAAGCGCTGCAGACGGCAAATCGGTTACGTGACCTCAGCCATGTGGTCACCGGTCGTCAAAGCGAATATTGCGCTGGCAATGATCGGGACGCAGTACCTCGGCGGCGATATCTGGGCCGAAATCTACTACGAAAAGGAACTCAGGCAATACAGCAAGGTTGCTCGCTGTATCGTGAGGCATAAACCATTCTGGGCCCCGGCAAGAGCCAGGGCCACACCCCCGGCCGATTTTTGAGTGCCTAATCCGGCGGCCCATTCAACCAGGACGGACTCTCGTACAAGACGACCGTCACTCGGTCGCCGACACTGATGACACCGGCGACATCGATAACCCCAACGACACCCCGTTTGAGCTTTGCGGCCTTGGAAAAAGCCGTCGTGGACAGTGGCCTGCCCGAGTTCGTTGTATAGGACGAAGCCAGTTGTTTGCCCATGTGATGGCAGGGCGGGTTGAATTCCTCGACCACCAGCTCGGCACCGGAGGGAAACTTCAATAGTGTGCCCTTCGGGAGCCGGGATAACTCTGGAATGCCCTGCAGGCACAGGTTTGCACCCAGACGCCCGGCGCTCAGAGACTCCTTCAGATCCATTGCCTTTTGAATATCGGCGAGTTCCTCAGCGGAGACCGCGGACCACTGTCGCTCATTGCGCCGGGTAGTCCCTTTTTGTTGTTTGTCACCGGCCCAGGCTTGGCGTGTGTAGGACTTGTGCCGGTCACCAACAAAACCGTCCAGCTCGGCTGTTATCGAGTTGTGAGCTTCCTTGCTGAGGTCGTCATTCGAGCCGGCATGCACGGAAACGACGGTTGCCTTTACCTTTGTCATGATGTTTGTCGTGAGTTCCAATTGAATGTCAGACCTATATTATTGACGGAAGCAGGGCTTTGATTCTACCGGCAATGACAATCGCTACGGCGTTCGGTAAAGTTCCCCAACCTGCTTGCATTGTGAACAAACATGGATATCGATGTACCTATGCGCGAACTTGGCGCTATCGACACGACAGCTCTGCGTGAGGCCATCCTCGGCCAGGAAGACGCCGCCTGGTTCGAAGACGAATATCGTCAGCAGTCTTACGAAGTCCACGATCAGACGCAGTCGATCGTACTGGTTTTCACGGATGGGTCGAACTGGCCTAACAGCGACGTGCGCAAGGAGCCGGGCTGGGATCGGATCGCGGATGTCGCCGTCCCGGTCATGCATGAAATATTAGAAAAACATTATCCGGCAGGCGGCACGATCATCCGGGCAATGGCCGCGAAACTCGTAGCCGGCGGGAAAATCAAGCCACATCATGACAGTCATCCGTCATTTCATTGTGGGCATCGTATCCATGTGCCGATCACGACAAATCCCAGAGTTCGGTTCATGATCGATGGCCGGCCGTACAAGTTTCAGGTCGGTCAGGCGTACGAATTAAATAACCAGAAACAGCACAGCGTAATGAACAAGGGAACCGAGGATCGGATTACCTTTATTTTCGACTACGTTCCGCCGGGCCCTCTTGCCTATGTCAAAGGCCAGAAGAAGAGACCGCGGGAAAGCCGACAGAACGCCCGATAGTTCCGCAGGGACAAACGCCGGCAAGGTGGTCCGCTTTTGGCAGGTTGATCAGAACTACGAGCGTATCCCTGAAATCTCCACGGCTTCGACTATGCTGTCGGCAGCACCGAATGACGTCAGATTTGCTCCTGACACCCCGGGAATCTGTGCGGCCTCGTGAAGGATCTCGGCACAGATCAATTCTCCTTCCCGTTTCGGATTCGTGGATTGCCTGAGGCGCGTAACAATTCTCCTGGGCATAACAGCGCCACGAAGATTCTTTCCAAGCCATCGAGCCACTTCAGCCGAAGGAACAGGTGCGGTTCCCACGATCACGTCGACCCGTTCGATGAGCTTCTCGGATACAAGTCGGGCCATATAACGTCGCAACAGATCGACGTCAAAACACAACTGTGTTTGGATAAATTTTACGCCGGCATCTACCTTGGCCTTAATTTTTTCAGGTTTCCAATTCCTATGCGGATTGAATGCAGTAGCGATGGAGCCGATAAGAAAATTCACGGGTTTTGCAAAAGGTGGATCGGTTCGCAGCGAATTTGCAGCCGCAATCAGCCTTTTTGCCCGCCAGTCGAAAACGGTCCCAGCGCGTGACAACGGTTCCTCCGAAATTTTGTGCCCGCGCATTAGTAACAGGCTTGTCACCCCCAATGCTGCGGCGCCTAACAGGTCGCTATGCAACGCAATCCGGTTCCGGTCGCGGCAGGTCATGTGTAAAACAGGATCTATGCCATGGTCGAGTAGAATTCCGGCCGCAATCAGAGGAGAGAGATGTACGCGGCCGCCCGGGTTGTCGGTTACCTGCATGGCGTCAACCGCCGGAGCCAGGATACGCGCCTGCTCCATGATTGCCGCCGCATCCGAATGCGAATCTAATCGCAGCTCGGCGCTGAGCGTGAAGTCCTGAGTTCGAATTGCTTCCTGAAACGTCTTCAATTGAAGGCAACCTGGCGGCGATTGAACCAGTGTCGGATTATTTGATCCGGGATGTCAATAACTCAGCATATCCGCACAACGCCGGTATTTCGAGCGGCGCGCACCGACCTTTGATTACGGCATGGATTCCGAGAACACAGGATGAGACACTCGCGTCCTGACTTGGCCGGGCTATTGCAGAAGTTGACAGGAAGACGATGACGCGGGACGGGCAATAACAATGCGAAATGCTGCTGCGCGACGGGCAACATTTATGGAGGCGATGGACCTTATCAGCAAGGGCTCCGCTGATCAGGCCGAAAAAATTTGCCGCAATTCCATCGAGGAAAATCCCCAGGATGTCAACATGACTGCCTTGCTTGGCGCGACACTCTTGAAAAGCCGACAGTGGGAAGAGGCGGAGAAGTTTCTGCGTCTCGCGATTCAGCTTGCTCCGAGCTTCGCGAAGCCGCATGAAGATTTGGGCTTCCTGCTGGTCGAGCGGCGGCGGGCCGAGGAAGCCGTGGCGGTATTGCGCACGGCCACCCGTCTGGATCGGACCCTGGAAGTGGCCCATTTTAATCTGGGCAAGGCACTGGCGATGCTGGGCAAGGGCAAGGAGGCCGACGCGGCATTCGAGAAGTCCTTCGAGCTCAACCCGGAGCGCAAGACCCTGGCGTTGGCGGCAGAGCACCAGAAGGAGGGCCGCGAGGAGGAGGCGCAGGCCCTGTATCGTGAGGTCCTGCAGGCCAACCCAGGTAATGTCGACGCTCTGCGCATGATGGGAACTATTGCCCTAAGCCAATCCCGCTTCGACGAGGCGGAACGGTATCTGCGACGAGCCGTTTCCCATGCCCCTGATTTTGTCGGCGCCATCATCGACCGCGGCCGGGCGCTCAAGGAGCAGAGCCGTTTCGAAGAAGCAATCGGC
>SMUX01072934.1_pt1 | contig 12363 bp, 10 predicted proteins | sample 2456431 | NCBI WGS metagenome assembly SMUX01 (sample SAMN11095930, study PRJNA526329) | marine sediment metagenome | biome: Marine sediment; feature: Surficial sediment; material: Deep marine sediment; isolation source: Hadal surficial sediment | place: Pacific Ocean | collected 2014-11 | depth... | reverse complement strand
GGAATTCGTTCCAGGCGAAGGAGAAGATGATCAGCCCGGTCGCCGCCATCGCCGGGGCGGCAAGCGGCAGCGCGACCCTGAGAAAGGCGCCGAGGAAGCCGGTGCCGTCGACCATCGCCGCCTCCTCGAGCTCGACCGGCAATTCGATGAAGGTCTGGCGCAGGATGACGACGACGAAGGGCAGGATGAAGGTGGCGTTGATCAGGATCAGCGCCAGATAGGTGTCCAGCAGACCGAGGGTGCGCATCACCAGATAGAACGGGATGACGGTGGCGACCGGCGGCAACACCCGCTGGGAGAGGAACCATAGGGTCAGATCCCGGTTGGGCGGCAGGCGGAAGTGGAAACGCGCCAGCGCATAGGCCGCGGGCGTGCCGAGCACCAGGGCGAGGGCGGAGGCGCCGATCGAGATGACGGTCGAGTTCATCAACGCGCGCCTGGTCTCGCCGGTCGCCAGCTGCTCGATCCAGTTGTTCAGGGTCGGCTCGAAATGGATGAAGGGGATGCCCAGGCCCGAGACCGTGAAGGTGTCCATCGGGTTGCGAAGGCTGGTGGAGAATGCCCAGTAGAGCGGGAACAGGAAGATCATGGCGACGACCACGGCGATCAGCGAATAGACCGAATAGCGCATCGACCAGCCAGACCTCCCCGATGTCTGCCGCTCAGCCATAGGTCTCCCTCAGGCGCTTGAAAAAGAAGGTGACGATGATCATGACGAAGATGAGGAGCCCGTAGGCCATGGCCGAGGCGTAGCCGAGGTCGAAATAGCGCAGCCCGGTCCTGAACGCCAGGAAGGTGTAGGACTGGGTGGCGATCCCCGGCCCGCCGCCGGTAAGCGCGTAGGGGATGTCGAACAGCTTCAAGGCCTCGGCCAGGCGCAAAAACAGGATGATCACCACGGTCGGGGTCAGCATCGGCAGGATCACCGATCTCAGGAGCTGCCAGTTGGACGCGGTGTCGAGCCGCGCCGCTTCGATGAGCTCGTCCGATATGCCCTGCAACGCCGCCAGGAACACCAGGAAGCAGAACGGAGTCCACTGCCAGATATCGACCAGGATCACCGAGGCGAGCGCCAAGTCCGGGTTCGACAGGAACGGTATGCCGAGGAAGCCGAGCGGCCCGCCTTCCTCATAGAGGATGGTGAAGAAGATATAGCCGACCGCCAGCGGCGTCGCGAACAGTGGCAGGATCATCACCGAACGCAGTACCGGCCGTGCCAGCAGTGGCTGGTTGAAGAGGAAGGCCAGCAGAAGGCCGAACGCCATCTCCGCCGGCACGGCGCCAAGCACGAAGATCGCCGTCACCTTGACCGCGGTCCAGAGCTGCGGGTCGGAAAACATGCGCCGGTAGTTGAAGCCGCCGATGAACTCCGTGGTGGTGACATGCTTGCGATGCACGATCGTCTTCATGCGCACCTTGCCCGAGGCGAGCAGCACCGGTTGCCCCTTGGCGTCCATCACCGGCACGCGTTCCTGCCTGACCTCCATGCGGCTCTCCACCTTGATGAAGCTCGCGTAAAGCGAATAGCCCAGCGGAAAGACGGTGAAGACCAGCACCCAGAGCGCGGCCGGCATGAGGAAGAGGAATTTGACCCGATTGTTCCAGCGCATGGCCGCTAACCGTCAATAAGTTACCGGCCGCGGCCGGGCGCCTCAGCCCTTATAGCCGATCGCCGCCCGGTAGGCCTTGAGCTGCTTGGCCCGGCCGATGCGGTCGGTGATCTGTTGCCACGACCGCGCCGTGCGCCCCAGCGCCTCACGAGCCGAGAGCGTGCCGCTCATCGCCGCCGACAGGTTCTTGTCCAATATGTCCCAGTATTCGAAGGTGCCGGGAATGCGCAGATAGGCCAGCATCGTCGGCGCCGTGAAGTTGTCGTAATAGGCCTTGAGGTAATCCTTGACGTCGGCCGCATCCCAGCCGGCCTTGACGTAGTCCTCGAGCTTGGCCTCGCCTTCGGGTGCCAGGAACTGGTAGGTGAAGCCGGGATCGACGCCGGTCCAGCCGTTATTGGCGTTCCAGATCGACACCGGCTTGATCGCCATCAGGGCCAGGAACGAATAGGTCGCCTCGACATTGGCGGAAAAGGCCGAGATCACGCCGTGCCAGGTGCCGCCGGTGGTGTTGCCGACGGGTCCGGGGTTCTTGTTGTCGATGAATTTCTTCTTCTCGTAGTCCCAATAGGTCTCCGACGACGGCAGCATCGCGGCCGCGCACTTGCCCTGGATCTTCGAACGCAACGCGTCCTGGCACAGGGCGCCGACGTCGCCCCAGCTATAGACGAAGATCGCCTTGCCGCGCAGGAAGTAGTCCCACGCCTCGCCCAGGCTCCAGCCGACCTGGGCCGCCGGACCGGTCTTGTGCAGATCGAGCAGGAACTCGAGCGCCTTGACATGCCCCGGGCTGTCGATCAGCGGCGTCATGTCGGTGGGGTCGAACCAGTAGACATTGTGATAGCGGTCGACCTTCTTGCCCGGCGTGATGGCGAAGGATGCGGACAGGGACTGGAAGTGGTAATGGCCTTGTTCACCCACTTTCAGGTGCAAAACCATGCCCGAATCCGGCTTCGGGTCGTTGGCGTCCCAGTTCTTGCCCTTGAAGAACCGGGAGATATCGAGGACCTGCTGCCAGGTCTTCGGCGGCACCGGCAACTCGTAACCGTATTTGCGCTTGAAGCCGGTGCGCCATTTCGGATCGTTTAGCATGTCGCGGCGGTAATAGAGCACCTGGCCGTCGGCGTCGTTGAGCACGCCGTAACCGACGCCCTGCCACTGGTACAGGCGCCTGAGCGGCGGCGGCATGGAGGCATAGCTCCACTTCGGATGCTCCCCCGTCGCCATCAGGTCGTCGATGGGAAAGGCGTAGCCCGACGGCACGATGTCGCCGTACCAGAAGGCGCCGACCATGAAGCCGTCATACTGGCCGGTGCCGAGGCGCAGATCGAGCATCATCTTGGTGTAGTGTTCGCCAAACGGCAGTTCGACGATGTTGAGCTTGCCGCCGCTGAGCTCCTCCCAGATCGGGCGGAAGCTGTGCAGCGGCCCCGAGATGCCGCCCTTGGGCCCGCCGGAATTGACGGTGATGGAAATCTCCTTGCCGGCGAACGGCTTTTTGCCCGGCCCGAAGAGGGAACCGAGTTCACCGCGGCTGGTCTTGATCACCGTGCCGTCGGCCATGATCAGCTCGACGGTGCCGTCCTTGAGCCACTTGACATGTTTGCCCTGGGCGTGGACCGCCCCCGCCGCGACCGCCACCAACGCCGCGCCAACAAGCGCCGTCTTCAAGCTTTTCATCCTGCCCTCCCTGGTCTCACGGGTTTTTCTTGGCGACCCCCGCCGATGATCGCCGAGGGCGCCTTATGAGTCCAATAATATCGCCGGCCGGCGCTCTCCAACACCCGCGGTCAGCCGCCGAGCATCAGCCGGATGATCTCCTCGCTGTCGGTCTCGGTGCTGCGCTTCTCACCGGCCTTGATGCCGCGGCAAAGCACGATGATACGGTCCGAGACCGCGAAGACGTCGGCCATGTTGTGGGAAATCAAGATGATGGCGACGCCCTGTTCCTTCAATCGTTGGATCAACGCCATCACCTTGCGCTGCTCCGGTACGCCGAGCGCCGCCATCGGCTCGTCCATGATCAGCACTTCGGCGTGCCAGTAGATCGCCCGGCTGATCGCCACGGCCTGGCGCTGTCCGCCCGAGAGCGTGCCGACGGGCTCGGTAAGCTTACCCGCCTCGATGCCGATATCGAGGGTATCGAGCACGTCGCGCGCGGCATCGCGCATGCGCTTGCGGTCGATCGCCGGTAGCAGGCCGAATAGGCGCATTTGCGGCTCGCGGCCGAGGAAGACGTTGGCGCCGACGTCGAGATTGTCGGCCAGCGCCAGGTCCTGGTAGATGGTCTCGATGCCGAGGCTGCGGGCGGCATTGGGATCGCGAAGTTGGACCCGGGCGCCCTTGTAACGGAGCTCGCCCTCGTCGGGCTGATAGACGCCCGATATCACCTTGATCAGCGTCGTCTTGCCGGCGCCGTTGTCGCCGACCAGTCCCAGCACTTCGCCGGGAAACACCTCGAGCGACACGCGGTTGAGCGCCTGTACGCCGCCGAAGTGCTTGGAGACGTTGTGCACGGTCAGGATGGGCGCGTCATTCACGGCGACTCTCCCTGGCGATGCGGATGCGCGCCTGATCGACCAGGACGGAGACGATGATGACGATGCCGACGGCGACGAACTGCCAGAACGGCTCGACATCGATGAACACCAGCCCGTACTGGATGACGGCGATGATCAGCGCGCCGATGACCGTGCCGATGATCTTGCCCGAGCCGCCGAACAGGCTGGCGCCGCCGATCACTACCGCGGCGATGGAATCGAGCAAAAGCGGTTCCCCGGCCTGGGCGGCGCCGGCGGAGAAGCGCGCGGTATAGATCATGCCGGCGATGCCGGCGCAGGTGGCGGCGATGACGTAGATGGCGATGGTGTGGCGCCGGACATTGATTCCCGCCCGGATGGTCGCATCCCGGTTGCCGCCGATGGCGTAGGTATATTGCCCGAAGCGGGTCTGGGAGAGGACGTAGTGCAAGACCACGACCACGACCAGGGTGATGATCACCGGGATCGGCACGCCCATGAGCTTGCCGCTGCCGATCTCGAACAGCCACGAATTGGTGACCGGCACCGTCATGCCGCCGGCGATGATGAAGCCGGCGCCGCGCGCCACCCCATACATGCCAAGCGTGCCGATGAAGGGCGGCACGCGAAGCCGCGCGATCAGCACGCCATTGATGGTGCCTGGCACCAGCGAGACGGCGAACGCCACCAAGAGGCCCAAGGCCAGCGCCAGCCCCGGCGCATCGCCGGGCGCCGCCTGCATCGTCCTTGCCATCACCACCGCCGAGAGCCCCATGACGAAGCCGACGGAAAGGTCGATGCCGCCGGCGATGATGACGAAGGTCTGCCCGAGAGCGAGCAACAGCGGCGCCGCCGCGAATATGGCGATGCTCTGCAGGTTGAACGGGTTGAGGAGGAACGAGACGCCGTAAACCGCCCGGGACCAGATCTCGAAGAAGATCAAGAGGCCGATCAGGAACAGCCACGACCAAGCGGCGCCGATGAAGGCGAGAATCGGGTGCGGCGCCTCGACCATTGTCGCCGCGGGCGCCGTCAAGGCCCTGTCCTAGCAACCACGAGGAATGACTAGTCCATCGGCGCCCGCGAACATGACGGCGTCAGTCCGAGTAGACGAATTTGAGGATCTCCGGGTCATCGATATTGGAGGCATCCATCACCGTGAAGCCGGTGCCGATCGCCGTCGGCACCGACTGGCCGGTGAGTGCCGCATAGGCGGTGACGACTCCGTAATAGCCGATGGCGGCGGGATGTTGGGCGATCGCCACGTCCATCAGGCCCGATCTGATGTCATCGACGATGCGCTTGGGGGCATCGAAGGCGACGACCTTGACCTTGCCGCGCTTGCCCGCGGACTTGACCCCATCGGCGGCGCCCATCGCCGAGAACAAGTTGGCGCCGAAGACCCCGGCGAGGTCCGGATTGCGGGCGAGCACCGCCTGTAGCTGCGCCGCCGCCTTGATCGCGTTGTCGTCGTTGAACTGGGTCTTGAGCACCGTGATCCCTGGATGCTTCTTCATCTCCAGCTTGAACCCCTCCTCGCGCTGGTCGGTGGTGGAGATCCCCGGCTTGGTGTTGGAAACGTAGACCTTGCCCTTACCGCCGATGGCCTTGGCCAGCGCCCGCGCGGCGATGCGCCCGCCGAGCACGTTGTCCGACGCGATGTAGGTAAGCGGGAAGTCGCCGGTCCCGGAGCCGTCTTGGTACTTGCCGTCGTCGATGAAGGTGTCGACGGTGATGATCTTTATCCCGCGGTCGTGGGCGGCCTTGAGCGGCCCGATCAGTTGCACCTTGTCGGTCGGGGCGATGAGGATGGCGTCGGGCTTGCGCGCGATCACCGCGTTGAGGACGGGCACCTGAAGGGTGACGTGCCATTCGCGCGAACCCTGCCAGATGAAGTTGACGCCGAGCGCCTTGGCCGCGTGCTCGGCGCCCTTGCGCATGGTGATGTAAAAGGCGTCGGTGGTCAGGCCTGGAATCAGCGCGATTGTCAGCTTCTTCTTCTGCCCAAGCGAGTCGGTGGCCGGAACGGTTATCGTGCCGGCAAGGAACAGCGCGCCGAGGACGGCGGCAAGCGGGCGGCGCATGGGCTTTCTCCCCGTGAGTTATTATTTTATGCCCCGCATTCTAGGGCCACGCGGCGGTCCCGATCAAGTAATGGTCAACTCGGGCCGGACGCGGTCTTATATCTTGTAGCCGAGCTTCTTGGCGCCTTTGATGAAGTTTGCGTACTGCGCCTTTTGCGAGTCGATGCCCAGCTTCTGGACCAGCTTTACCCATTCCTCGGCGGCCTCATCCAGCGCCTGGGCGCTGGTGAGCTGACCGGCGATGGCCTTCGATATGTTGCGCCCGAGCGCATCGCCATACTCCGACGCCCCTTCCCAGAAGAACTGCGGGTAGCCGACCTCGACGTTCTTGAGGCCCGCGTCCAGGTGGTTCCTGGCGGTCTCGAAGGTCTTGAAGATGCCGGAGTTGGTCTTCCACAGCCGGGTGGTGCCGCGTTGCGGATTGGCCGACAGGTACTTCCTCGCCGCCGCGTCGGTGTAATGGCTCTTGCCGAAGGGGTCCGAGCCGCAATACTCGTCGGCGACGATGTCGTCCGAGTAATCGGGGTGCGACATGCGATAGAGGAAGTAGAACGCCGCGTCCTTGACGTCCTGGGGCAAATTCTTCGGAATCGATCCGGTACGGCACCAGAGAGAGAGCGCCCGGTGGCGGATCGACCCGTCGGGCTGCTTCCAGCCGGGCACGATGTCGGCGCGCTGGTCCTCGGCCCTCTCCAGCCCCTGCTGCTGCACCGTGAACTCGGCCAGATCGATCCACCAGATCGACATGACGTCGGCGCCCGACTGCCAGCGCTGGATGGTGGTGGAGATATCCATGGACTCCCTGCCCGGCGGGCCGAACCTGACGATCTCCTTGAACATGTCGAGCGCCTCGACCGCCGCCGGTGTGTTGATCGTCGGGTTCATGTTGGCGTCGAAATAGTTGACGCCGTTGCCCGCCGCCAGGTTCATCCAGAAGCCCCAGCCGAAGTTCGGCGGATTGAGCACCATCGAGGTGCCATAAACGCCCTCGGACTTGCCGAGCTCCTCGGTGAAGAATTGGCAGTTGTCGCGGAACTCGTGCCACGTCTTCGGTACTCCAAGCTCGTACTGGAAGCGTTTCGAGAACTTCTTCCTGAGGTCCGGACGCTCGAAGAATGATTTTCGGTAATGCAAAATGTGGATGTCGCCGTCCAGCATGATGCCGTAACTCTTGCCGCTCCACTTGGTGTAGAACTCGCTGTAGGCCGGCATTACCCAGTCGAGATATTTGTCCGTCCCAGCGTATCTTTCGAAATAGGGGTCGAGCGGCTCCAGCATGCCGGTCTCGGCGAAAGCGCCGAAGAACAGCGACGGGTACTGCACCCAGTCGAAGCGGGGCTTTCGCGACAGCAGCTGCGGCAGGATCTTGGCCACCGCGTCGCCGCCCGAATATTGCTCGCGCGACTTGATGCCGACGCCCGCCTCCTTCATCAACAGCGGAGACAGCCACAAGGGCGCGTGCAGCCAGTTGGTGTCCTGGAAATAGGTCAGTTCTATGTCCTTGAAGAGCTTCTTGCCCGGCGGCACCTTTTGCGCGGCGTGCGCCCGGCGCGGGATCGCCAGTGCGGCCGTTGCCGCCAGTCCGGCGGCGGCCGCCGTGTCCTGGAGGAAAGTCCTCCTGGTCAGTCCCTTGGTAATCTTCAATTCCTTCATTTTTTCTCCTCCCCGCCGTTTCCGGCTCTCATTTTCATCCACCATTGGCCCCACGCCGCCTCTCCGCGACCCTTCGCCGCTACCCTATCAGCTCCTGTGACCCGGCATCGAACAGCATCACGTCCTCGCGCCGGTAGTGGAGCTCGACCTCCGTCCCCGGGCGCAGCGCGTGATCGGCAGGCGCCAGAGCGAGCAAGGTGGTGTCGCCGGCACTCAGCGTCAGGACGCGCCTTTCGCCGAGATATTCATTGATCTCGACCCGCGCCGTGATCGAAGCGTCGCCCCCTTCGGCATCGAGCGTCAGGTTCTGGGGCCGGATGCCGAGGATGTACTCAGCCCCCGCGGTTAGCGCCCCCGCCCGTTCCGGCGAAGGCTCGAAGGAGAGGCCGGAAGCCACGTCGCCGAGCGCCACCACCCCCCCCGCGCCCTCGGGGCGGACGGTGAGGAAATTGGTCGGCGGCTCGCCGATGAATTCGGCGATGAACCGGTTCGCCGGCCGATGGAAAAGCTCGTCGCGGGTGGCGAACTGCTGAAGGCGCCCCTCTTTCATCACCGCCACCCTGTCGGCGAGCGCCAAGGCCTCCATCTGATCGTGGGTGACGTAGATCATGGTCCTGCCAACGGATTGGTGGATGCGCTTGAGCTCGAACAGCATGCGGAACTTGAGATGGGCGTCGACGTGGCTCATGACCTCATCGAGGATGAAGGCCGCCGGCTCGCGGATCAGCGCCCGGCCAAGCGATACCCGCTGTTGCTGGCCGCCGGACAGCGCCGTCGGGCGCTGGTCGAGGATATCGGCGATGTCCAAGAGCCCGGCGATTTCCACTACCCGGCGCAACCGTTCGCTCGCCTTGATCCCACGCGCTTCCAGCGGGAAGCCGATGTTCTCCGCCACCGTCATGTTGGGATAGAGCGCGTAGGTCTCGAACGCCATGGCGACGTTGCGCGCTTGCGGATCGAGGTCGTTGACGAGGACGTCGTCGAACAGGATCTCGCCCGACGTGATCTCCTCGAGGCCGACGATCATGCGCAACGTCGAGGTCTTGCCGCAGCCCGACGGGCCGAGCAGGGCGACGAACTCGCCGTCCTCGATCTCGGCGCTCAGATCGATGACCGCGTGCACCCCCCCGGTTCCGGTGGGGTAGAATTTATTGACGGCGTTGAGTGTCACCTTGGCCATGGGTCGGTCACAGTAGCAAACTGGCGCCGGAAGCGGCATCGAAATAGTGGAAACAGGTGGTGTCGAGCGCGATGCGCACCCTTGCGCCCGGCGGATAGCGGTCGTCGGGCCGGGTCAGCACCGTCATCAGGGCGCCGCCGGCCTTGACCATCAGGACGCCGGAGGAACCGAGGGCCTCGAACATCTCGACGTCGGCCTCCACCATGGGACGGTCATCGCCCGGCGCGCCCTCTTCCAGCGCTTCGATGAATTGCGGCCTTATGCCGGCGATGACGGTATCGGAGTTGGCGCGCCTGAGCGCGCCGGCGTGCGCCGCCGCCACCGGGAAGGAGAACCTGGTTCCTTCGCATTCGGCGTAAAGCGTGCCGCCCCGCGTCGTTAGCCGGCATGTAAGGGCGTTGATCGCCGGATTGCCGAGATGCTGGGCGACGAACAGTGAGTTGGGGTGCTCGAAGACCTCCTCGGGCGTGCCGGTCTGAACCAGGACGCCGCCACCCAACACGCCGATGCGGTCGCCAAGCGCAAGGGCTTCGGCGTAATCGTGGGTGACATAGATGCAGGCCACCCGGCGCAAGGCCGGGAGGTTATGGAATTCCTGGCGCAGTTCGTGGCGGATCTTGGCGTCGAGGTGAGAGATGGGCTCATCGAGCAGGAAGACATCGGGCTCGGCCACGAGCGTGCGGCCCAGTGCCGTCCGTTGTTTCTGGCCGCCCGAAATCTCGCCCGGCTTGCGCTCCAGGAGCGTCTCGATGCGCAAAAGGCGGGCGATGGCGGCGACCCGCTCGCGGATCACGGCCGACCCGGCGCGGCGCGCCCGGAGCGGGCTGGCGATGTTCTCGAAGACGCTCAAATGCGGATAGAGGGCGTAGCTCTCGAAGGTCATGGCGACGCCTCTGCGGTAGGGCGGCGTCTCGGTCACATCGACGCCGCCGATGAACACGCGCCCGGCGTCCGGCGCCTCGAGGCCGGCGATGCAGCGCAACAACGTCGTCTTGCCGATGCCCGACGGGCCGACGACGGCGAAGAACTCGCCCTCCGCCACCTCGAGGTCGAGCCCGTCCAGCACCGGGTGGTTGAAACCCTTGCACAGACCCTCGAGGGCGACGTCGGCCATCGTACTAACCCTTGATCACGCCGAGCGACAGCCCGCGCACCATGTAGCGGCGCAGCGCGATGAACAGCACCACCGGCGGCGCCATGGCGACCAGGCTGAAGGCCATCACCAGGTTCCAAAGCGTCTGGGAGCCGCCGGTGAAGGTCGGGATCACGATGGGGAAGGTCTTGACATTCGTTCCGACGAACATGTTGGCGAAGAGATACTCGTTCCAGGCGAAGATCCAGCACAGCATCGACACCGAGATGATGCCGGGCAGTACCAGCGGCAAGGTGACCTTGAAGAACGCCCTGAATGGCGTATAGCCGTCGAGATAGGCGGCTTCCTCGAGTTCGACCGGTGAGTCGCGGAAGAAGACCATCATCAGCCAGGTGGCGAGCGGCAGGTTGAAGACGAGATAGAGGATGATGAGGGAGAAATAACTGTCCGCGCCCCAGAGGAATTCGTTGAACAGGAAGAACATGGGAAGCAACACCGCGACCGGCGGGAACATGCGCTGGGCCAGGATGAAGAAGGCGAGGTTCTCGGCCACCGGGCCACGCGCGAAGCGGGCGAAGGCATAGCCGGCGAAGGAGCCAAGAAGCACCGAGAGAAAGGTGTTCGAGGTGGCGATCACGAAGCTGTCGACGAGGGACTGGGCATTGCCCGGCTCGTCCCAGATGGCGGCGAAGTTGAGGAAATCGAACGTCTCCGGCCAGAAGGTCGGCTTGATGCGGTTGACCTCCGCCACATCCTTGAGCGCGGTGATGATCTGAAAATAGAACACCGCCATCGTCAGGATCACCCACGTCGAGAGAAAGACGATCAGCAGCACTTTGACCAGGCGGTAGGACTGCGCGCTCATGTCACCGCCAACGATTGGGCCTTGAGGACTTTCTTCATGTATTTGAGGAACAGGGTCACCAGGACCGCGGCGACGATGAAGATGATCCAGGCATAGGCCGCCGCCTCGCCGATCTGGAATTCCCGGATGCCGCGCTGATAGGCGATGAACACCGGCAATTCGGAGGACTGCGCCGGCCCGCCCGAGGTCATGACGTAGATCTTGTCGACGAACTTATAGGCGTCCATGAAGCGGATGATGAAGGCGATGGCGATGAGCTCCTTGAGCATCGGCAGGGTGATGCGGCGCAGCACCAACCACGCCGAGGCGCCGTCGACCCGGGCCGCCTCGTAGACCGATTGGGGCAGCGATACCCGGCCCGAATAGATGATGAGGAGCGGCAGCGAGGTCCACTCCCAGACATCGGCGATGATGATCGTCCACAGGGAAAGGTTGACGCTGAACCACTCGATGTGAGTCTCGATCAACCCCAGGTTCAACAGCGCGTTGTTGATCATCCCGTTCGACGGGTTGAACAGGAAGCGGAAGATGACGCCGACGATCGAGGGCGGCAGCATCAGCGGCAGTACCATGAGGATGAGCAAAACCACCCTCAGCGCGTTCGACTTGACGGTCTCGTAAAGGATCAAGGCCAGGGCGGCGCCGAGCAGGACCTCGAGGCAGGCGCCGAACAGCAGGTATTTGCCGAAGCGCAAGACGCTGTCATGGAAGCGGGGCGATGTCAGGACCTCGGCGAAGTTGGCCCAGCCGACGGCGTTGTAGCGGCCGGTGGCGAGGCTCACCATGGTGGTGTCCTGGAAGGCGTGATAGGCCATCCAGATTGTCGGGTAGACGACGATCAGGACCAGCACGGCGACCGGCAGGGCGATCATCGAAAACGGCACCCAACGGTTGACGATCAGACCGGCCCGCCCCTTGCGTTTCCTGAACCATTCGGGATAGACGGTGGGCGTGTCGGCGGCGGCGCCGGCGCGTTCGGCGCCCGACTCTTCGGCGGATGTCATGAAATTCGCGACAGACGGCGTCAGCGCCGATGGCTATGAGGACGTCGGGGGGGTGAAGGCGAAGGGTGGCTCGGCGGCATCGACGTTTCTCCCTGTATTTATCGGCGAGGCCGTTGAAATCGGCCCGATCGCGCCGGTGAGTGTCAATCCATCGGCGGCGCGAGTCAAGCAGACGCCAAGCCAGTGCGAGGGCGATGCCAAAGCCCGCCGCCGGCGGCGCGAGGGTGGCTCAGGGTTTGGCTTTGAACGCGCCGGCCAGGGCTTCGGCCTCGGCGATATCGGTGGCGCTCATGACCTTGGCGATTTCGTCCCGGCGCCCGGCCGACCAGGTGCTGCCCTGGGCGGCGGCGAGGCT
>SMUX01053285.1_pt1 | contig 12363 bp, 11 predicted proteins | sample 2456431 | NCBI WGS metagenome assembly SMUX01 (sample SAMN11095930, study PRJNA526329) | marine sediment metagenome | biome: Marine sediment; feature: Surficial sediment; material: Deep marine sediment; isolation source: Hadal surficial sediment | place: Pacific Ocean | collected 2014-11 | depth... | reverse complement strand
CAAGTAGCCGATATGTATCTGGGCCCCACGTTGACGGCCCGGTTGCGGCAACGACTCGAGTCTGCTGCATGAGACCGGCTCTGCACCAAGTCACCGCCCTCAAACAGGAAATGCGGCAGAACCCTCGCCTGTACCAGGCGATGGATCTGCTATACATGCCCATGCTCGACTTGCAGCTACACTTGAAGACCGAGCTCATGGAGAATCCCTTCCTCGAAATGGAGGAACCCGAGGAAGAAACCGAAGTGCCTCGCGAAACCACACCGGAGGAGCACGAGAAGGAGCGAGCCGAAACCGAGCGGCAAGACGAGATCGATTGGGAAGAAATCGTCTTGGATGGTTTTGACGTCGGCAGGTCTCGCGGACAAGTGGAGACGCGCGACGTATACGAGCCGGTCACGGTTGCTACACGAGACCTCACCGATCACATGCGCGATCAGGTCACTTTGTTGGACCTCACGCCGCGCCAGCTATTGCTGGCCGACGAGATCCTGGGAAACATCGGAGACGACGGCTACCTTCAGGCAACCCTCGAAGAAGTGGTGCAGGGTGCCAACCTCTTAGCGCGCGAGCTTCTGGTGGGCGTGGAAGCATCGACGCGGACGCCCGAAGAGGTGGAACCGGATGCGGAGTCAGCTCAAGAGACGGTTCCTGCCGCTCCCGACGCGTCGCTCGATTTCCAATCCCAACCTCCATCGGACAATGGACCCACGCCGGTGGAACGGGAGGAAGACGGTGAAGGATTCTTTACCGTCGCGGAAGCAGAGGTGGTCCTCACCATCATCCAGCAGCTGGATCCGCCCGGCATAGGCGCCCGAGACCTCCGGGAGTGTCTGTTGCTGCAGCTGCAAGACCAGGGAGACGAGGACACCCTCACATACCGACTCGTGGAAGACCGCGACGTGTTCGAGGATCTAATCGCCCATCGGTGGAGCGATCTTGCCAAGCGGTTCAGTCTCAATCCCCGGAAGGTCCAGGACGCGGCCGACATGTTAGCCAAGCTCAACCCCAAACCCGGGCTGCGTTACTCGACGACCGGCGATTCCTACATCATTCCTGACATCGTGGTTGAAGAGACCGAGGGAGACTACCGGGTCTTCCTCAACGATACCGGCATGCCCAGGCTGCGAATCAGCAAGACCTACCGAGAACTAGCCGGCGACAAGAAGCGGTTCGCCGGCGCGACCCGGGAGTTCGTGACCAACAAGCTCAATAGCGCCGCCTGGCTGGTACAGGCGATCGAGCAGCGCCGCCAGACAGTGCTCAAGGTGATGAATTTCATCGTGGACCGGCAGCGCGACTTCTTTGAGAAAGGCGTCGAGCACCTCAAGCCGTTAACGCTTCGGGAAGTGGCCGATGTCATCAACATGCACGAATCCACGGTAAGCCGGGTTACCAATCAGAAGTACGCCCAGACGCCACGGGGCGTGTTGCCGCTCAAGTTCTTCTTTTCTGCCGGCCTAGGCAGAACCGGCCCCGGCGAAAATGCCAGCGCCCGAGCGGTAAAAGCTCAGATCAACAAGCTCGTTTCCAACGAGGACACGTCGAGCCCTCTGACCGACTCGGACATCGTTAAGGCATTGAGCGCGCGTGGCGTGAAAATCGCCCGGCGGACGGTCGCGAAGTATCGAGACCAGCTCAACATATTGCCAGCCCGGATGCGCAAGCGGGTATGAGCCTCGCACAACCGACAGGTCGCGTGGACGTCAGTGTTCTCGTGCCCGCCAAGGACGAGGCCGAAAACCTGCCTGAATTCGCCCGGCTCTTCGCCGAGGCGCTTGAAAGGGTGCCCTACAGTTGTGAGCTCGTCGTCGTGAATGACGGGAGCACTGACGAAACGGGCGAGGTGCTGGAACTCTTGGCCAGCGAGCATACTTGGATCTCCGTGTGCACGCACCGCTCGCAACGGGGAATCGCCGAGGCGCTCAAGACCGCGGGCGAATCCGCACGCGGACATACGTTGGTTTTCTATCCCGCCGACCTGCAGTTTCTTCCCGAAGACATTCCACGGCTGGTGGAGCCGATCCTCTCGGGCGAAGCCGACATCATCACCGGCACCAAGCAGGGTCAATACGAGAAAGCGCTCGTCTCCGGGCTGTACAACCGGCTGTGCCGCTGGCTTTTCGGTATCCGTGTAACCGACCTCAATGCCGTCAAGGCCTATCGACGCGAAGTCATGGACGTCGTGCCGGCTCGCCCCGACTGGCACCGGTTCTTGGTGGTGATTGCCGCCGCGGAAGGCTTTCGAGTGAGCGAGCGTCCCGTGACAGTCCATCCCCGCCGAGCCGGCGTATCGAAGTTTGGGATCGGCCGCATCCCGATCGGCGTGACGGATCTGCTGTCCGTCTGGTTCCTGCTGCGCTTCGGCCGCAAGCCGATGCTGTTCTTCGGCGTCTCGGGCGGCGTGCTGTTTGCCCTGGGGTTCGGCGTCGGCATATTCGCTCTGATTCTCCGGTTCGGCTATGGCATCGGGCTGCGCCCGCTGCTCGATCTCGTGTTGGTATTGGTGGTCTCCGGCATCTCACTCTTCGGCTTCGGCTTCGTAGGGGAGATGCTCGCCGGATCCCGCGAAGAGATTCGGGCACTCAACCGGTCGATCGACCGGGTGACGTCTTCGCTGGATCGACATAACCGATAGCTTCGTGAACTTGCTCTTTGTCACACACGCCTATCCGCGGTCGGAGGGTGACGTCGCAGGCGCGTTCATCGAGCGTCTGGCGGTCGCGCTGCAAGAACGAGATCACGTGGTGAGAATCGTGGCACCAGCCGATCGTGGGCGTGGTGGTCGCGATTTTCTGCGGGGAATCGCCGTGTCCCGCGTTCGCTACGCCCCGAAATGGCTAGAATCGCTGGCATATACCGGCACCATGGTAGAGAGTTCGCGGTCCCCGCACGGCGCATTCGCCGTTGCCAACCTCATGCGGGCTCAGGCAGCCGAGATACGGCGGGAGGCACGGCGGGGACCGCTCGATCTGGTGCACGCTCACTGGTGGATCCCGGCCGGCGTGAGTGCGTGGCTGGCTCGGATCGGGGGCATGGGAGGGGCCGGAGGCAAGGGTGGGAGCGGCCAGAAACCCTATGTGGTCACGGTGCACGGCACCGATGTTCGGATCCTGGAACGGTCTCGTGTGGGCCGGCTCATCGCTCGGCGAATACTACGTGACGCGGCCGGCGTGACCGCCGTTTCGTCACACCTGGCCGAAAAGGTCGCGAGGGTCGCGGGAATCGACGCCGCCAACATCACCGTGCAGCCGATGCCGGTGTTGGTGCAACATTTCGCCCGGGGGAGTACCGGTGGCGACGGGATCGTCGCCTTGGGTCGGCTCACCAAACAAAAAAACCTCAACGTGATCCTCGAGGCCCTCGCGTACCTCAAAACCGACGGGACCAACGTGCCCCTCAAAATCATCGGCGACGGGCCTGAGCGTAGCGCCCTCGAACTGCTGGCCAAGCAGCTGTCCATCGACGATCGCGTACGGTTCGTCGGGTCGGTGGATCCCCACAACGTGACCAGCGTGATCGGGAACGCTGACGTCATGGCGTTCGCCGGGAGCGACGAGGGATTCGGCCTCGCGGCAGCTGAATCTCTGATGCTCGGCATACCGGTTGTCGCATCTCAGACCGGTGGCGGTGTTCGGGACGTGGTGCCGCCGACAGGGCCGGGGCGGCTGGTGCCGGCAAACGATCCGGCATCGATGGCGGGGGCCATTCGCGAGTTCTTGAACAACGCCGAAAGCCGTGGGTTGGCACTCGAGGCCGGCCAGACCCTTAAAAACCAACTCAAACCCGAAGCAGTATCCCGGGTCTTCGAATCGGTGTACGAGAATGCCCTCCGACAACAGAACTAACCTCGCTAACGCCGGCGGGGGCGGGGGCAGAGGCTGGGGCGTCCGCCCCACCACCTGGCTGAACTGGGTGGCGCAGGCCCTCCTCGGAATTGTGGTCGTGTGGTTCTTGTGGGGGCGAGTTGCGCAGGATCTCGGCGAATTCCGATCGGTTGGACTTCAGCTCCAATTCCGTCCGGTCCCAATAGCCATGGCCGCGGTGGTAGTGTGGGTGACGTATGGCCTTCTCATCGCGGCCTGGAGAGCGGTCCTGGGCGGGTGGAACCAACAGCTCAGCTTTCGATCGAGCTTCCGGATATGGTGCGTCTCCAATCTGGGGCGGTACCTGCCGGGAAAAATCTGGAGCATCGCCGGCCTAGCGGTCCTGGCCACTAGGGAAGGGGTGCAGGGGTGGTCGGCTGCGGGATCGGCCCTGGTGATGCAGGCCATGGCCATCGCTACGGGCGCGGCGGTCGCGTTCGCGTTCTTACCCCAGGCCGACTCTCCGTTGCCGCTGGTTGCGGGGTTCGCGATAGCCGCCATCACCGTCGCCGCCCTGATGGCCAAACCTGTCGTCCGGCAGATTTCGCGCCTGGCCGGGAAAACCGTGGAGTTGGAGGCACTACCGCCACGCACGATTCTGCTGGCGACCGGCGTTACCCTGGCGTCGTGGCTGATGTATGGAACGGCGTTTTGGCTGTTGGCTCGGGGAATTACGCCCGACGTCGTTCCGCCGCTCACACTTGCCGTGGGCTCGTTTGCTGCCGCGTACATTGTGGGGTTACTCGCAGTGTTTGCGCCTGGCGGTCTGATCGTGCGGGAGGGCGTCCTCATGGCCCTGCTGGCGCCGTCGGTGGGAACTGGACCAGCGCTAGCGCTGTCAATCGGATCCCGACTGCTGCTGACCGCCACCGAGGTGGTTGCGGCCCTAGTGGCCCTCATGATGAGAACCCGCACCGGAGAAAGTGCGTGAACGCAAGCGAACGGATCGAACCACGATACCCGACGTTGGCTGCCACCGGGTTCTTCTCACTGTGGATAGCGGTCCTCTCGCTTCCGATGTGGTCCGGCCGTTTCTTGGCCACTCCGTTCAGCGACCAGTACAAAGCCGGATACGGCTTCCGAGCCTGGGCGGCCGAACAGTGGAAGACCACCGGGCACGTGCCGCTCTGGAACCCGGAAATCTTTGGCGGCATGCCGTTCGTTGCCGGGATGCATGGCGACATCTTTTACCCCACGGCCTGGCTGCGGCTGATTCTGCCGGTTGACGTGGCCATGAACCTCGGGTTCGCTGGGCACTATGTGCTTGCGGGCCTGTTCGCCTACCTGCTCCTTCGCCGTCTGCACATCGCGTGGGCCGGATCGGTGGTTGGAGGAGTCGCTTACCAACTCAGTGGCATCGTGGCTTCGTACGTCAACCCGGGCCACGACGGCAAACTGTTTGTCACCGCGTTGTTTCCGCTCGCCCTGCTCGGATTGGTCATGGCGCTGCGGGATAAGAAATGGGAGGGGTACGCGGTCGTGTCACTGGCCGTGGGGTTGGGCTTCTTGAGCCCCCATCCCCAGCTGCTCTATTACATGTTGATCGCGTCGGGCATCTTCGCACTCTACCTCACGTTCGGCGAGCCGACCGACGAGGCCATCCAGCCACGCGTGTTGCGCCTGGGAGGCTCCCTTCTCGCCATTGTCGTGGCCTTCGGCATCGGTGCCATCCAAATGGTGCCGTTTTACTACTACATCCCGTTCTCACCCCGATCCCAGTCTATCGGCAGTTGGGAGCGAGCCACTTCGTTCGCCATACCATGGGAGCACCTGCCGGAACTCCTGCTCGCCCATTTCGTTGGCGAGGGAACGGTCCGTGGTGTGACGTACTGGGGAGGTAACGGGATCAAGTTCCACTCTGAATATGTCGGTTTGCCCGTCGTGGCCTTGGCGGTGCTGGGCATGGGCGGGGGCGGGCGGGCGCGGCTGAAGTGGTGGCTGGGTGGGATTGCGACCCTGTTCATGTTGGTGGCCTTGGGGGCAAGCACCCCCTTCTATCGAGTGTGGTACACCGTCATGCCGTTCATGGGGCAGGTGCGAGCCCCCGGCATGGCGTTCTACATCGTGGCCCTGATCGTGGCGGTCTTTGCGGCGATGGGCGCGGATCGCATTTTGAACGGAGAAGGGAAGAGCCACGTCCAAGTCTGGTTGGGATTGGCGGTGGGTCTTGTGGTCCTGGCCGCTCTCGGAGGCGTCGGGGGGTTGGCCCGCTCCTTTGCAACGTTCGTGGAGGCGAGGCTGCAGGTACCCCGAGTCGAGAACGCCATGGCGGCCAGCTCCGCGATCCGGGCCGGCGCGCTGGCGAGCGGCGTGGCGTTGGCCGCTGCCGCCGGGATCTCGTGGGGCTACATGAAACACCAGTTTCGAGCCCGCCACGCGGCGCTCTTGCTCATTGGAGTGATCGGGACCGACCTCTGGTGGAACGCCCGCACCTTCTGGAACTATTCCGACGCCCCGGATGTCCTGTTTGGGGGGGACGAAATCACCGATTTCTTGGGCGCGCAGGAACTCCCGTTCCGGGTGTTGAACCTTCAGGCGTATCCAGCGAACAACCTGCAGGGCACCGTTCTGATGGCATACGGCATTCCCGAGCTGCTCGGCCACCACGGCAACGAGCTGCATGCTTTCGACGAGTTAATGGGGGGGCAGGATGCCTGGAGGAATCTACCGTTTTACGGCGGTAGTGATATCAGGTTGCTGGATCTCTACAGCACACGCTACATCATCGCCCCAAGCAGGCTCGGGTTGGACTCAATCCCAGGATTCCGGCGAGCGCTTTCGAACGTTGCCGCGGCGAGTGGGATCCAGGCCCACCTCTTCGAGAGGGAGCGGAAGGCACCCTATGTCAGGCTCATACCGGCCGCGCTGAAGCTGCCGGAGGATCAGGTGATTCAAACCGTGCTCGACCCGCTGTTCCCACTCGGGCGGTTGGTGGCCCTGGACTCGGCAGCCGATATCGATGTGCCGACACCCACGGCTATCCCAGACAGTTTAGAAGCTTCGATCCGAGTAGTGGAGTGGGAGCCCGGACACATGCGGTTTGAAATATCGCCGCCGGCTCCCGAACGAGCGTTCGCTTTGGTGAGTGAAAATTGGTACGTGGACTGGCGCGCGACGGTTGACGGACAACCGGTGACCCCGCTACGTGGTGACGGGGCGCTCATTACCGTGCCGCTACCGGCCGGAGCCCGTGAGGTCGAGCTGACGTTCGAAAGTGACGCCTACCAAACGGGGAAGGCGATCATGATCGTTTGCTCCCTGCTTGTGGTGAGCGGCTTCGTTGGCCCCATCGTCGCCCGGAGAAAGCGCGTTGTCTGACCGAGCCCTCGTCATTGTCCCCACCTACAACGAAGCCTCCAACATCCCACAGTTGATCCCGCAGATCCTGGGGCAGGACGACCGGCTGGACGTGCTGATCGTGGATGACGGCTCACCCGACGGAACCGGCAAGATCGCCGCCCAAATGGCAGGCGAGCATAGCCGGATTCACGTAATGCAGCGCGAGAAGAAACTGGGGCTCGGCACCGCCTACGTTGCGGGGTTTCGCTGGGCTCTGGAACGCGATTACGCGTTTGTGTTCGAGATGGACGCCGATTTTTCGCACGATCCCAAGCACCTGCCGGAATTCCTGGCTGCGATTGCCGACGCCGATGTCGTTCTGGGATCTCGCTACCTCGGGGGTAGGGTTAACGTCGTAAACTGGCCCATCGGACGCCTGATCATGAGCTACGGGGCAAACATCTATGCCAGGCTCGTGACCGGAGTGAAGCTGGCCGATGCTACGAGTGGATTTCGATGCTACCGGCGTCAGGTTCTCGAAACCATCGATTTGGACGATATTCGATCGAACGGATATGCATTTCAGATCGAGATGAGCTTCCGATCTTCCCGAAAGGGCTTTCGAATCAAGGAGATTCCCATCGTTTTCGTGGATCGAGTGGACGGAACCAGTAAGATGTCTGCTGCGATAGCCCGCGAGGCGGTGTGGATGGTCTGGAGACTGAGATTTCGCGCCATGCTGGGGAAGCTGTGAGCGGTCGAGTCGTTTACAAAATGACGGGCTCGGGAAATGACTTCGTCATGATCGACGGCCGAACGAGCCCGGTGGACCAGTGGGATGCCGAGCAGATCAGGACAATTTGCGGGCGCCGAACCGGGCTCGGTGCAGACGGACTGGCGATCCTCGAGCCGGGATCCGAGCCGGGAGCCGTGCGATTCCATTTCTTCAACGATGACGGGAATCGGACTGAGATGTGCGGCAACGCCTCGCTATGCGCGACTCGTCTTGCGGCGAGGCTCGAGTTGGCCGACCCGGACGGAATGACGTTGGAAACAGACGTGGGGCCGGTGCGTGCCCGAGTCCTCGCAGGCCCCGGAGAACGGGCCGAAATCGTGCTACCGGACGTCCGAAACGGTCAGACCCCGGACCTCCCGTTGGCTGCCGGAGAGCGCTCGGTGCACCTGGTGACGGTGGGAGTCCCCCATCTGGTAGTCGAAGTCGACTGCGTGGGATCCCCAGAACTCGATATTCTGACGAGGGGCAGGGAACTTCGCTGGCACCCCGCGCTCCCCAATGGCGGCGCAAACGTCAATTTCACCAGCGCTGAAGATGGAAAGTGGAGGATGCGGTCTTACGAACGCGGCGTCGAAGGCGAGACTCTCGCATGTGGTACGGGCGCCGTGGCCGTTGCTGCCACCCTGGCACGTGCGGGCTTGGTGGAACTGCCATGGACGGTCGAAACCGCCTCTGGAAAGATGCTAGAGGTGTCAGCCCAGTCTGCGTCTGATGCGGATCTGCTGCTCGCCGCACCACGCCTGGCGGGCGAGGCCCGCATAGTCTACCGGGCGGTGCTGGAGTGATTGCGGGTCCTGGGCACCTGGTCAACCTCACTTTTTGCACAGCAACCCGCCACGAGCCTTCAAAACCCCAGAAAATTAAGGAAGTTCTTTCCCGTCGGTCGAGTTCTCCACACGGAAGGTGCCGCTAGCTTGACATAACATATCTTATACGCAGTAACGGTACCTCACACACAACAGTTGGCACGCCCTCCGCCAACTCCTAACCAGCTCACTGTTTAATGCAATGGGAGTCCTTACTCACTCCGAACCACGGCGTAGCTCGGCCAAACGGAACGTGGCCTCGCCGACCGTCGTCGCGTCTTGATCCTCTTCGATGATCGTCTCGTAGGCTGCGGCCGCGCGGCCAGTGTCTCCGGCGAGCGCCGCTGCTCGAGCGCCCTCCATCAAGTACATGCTGCGGATCAAATCGTACCCCACGCCCTCGGCCGCTTGGTGGTACGCGTCGGCCGCCTCGGCAAACCTACCGAGTTCCTCGAGTGCATTCCCCAACAACCCGGCCACCGGACCTTCCAGATACGGCTCCGGTCCGCGCAACATCAAATCGCGCAATTCACTCACCGCGAGTTCGGGCTGCGACTGTTGGAGGTGCACGTTGGCCAATAGGATGACGGCTTCCTGGCCGGGTCCCGTTTTCGGGTACAAGTTGATGATGCGTCCGAGATCGCTCGCGGCGAGCTGCAGGTTGCCCGATTGCGCCGCGACGCGTGCTTGGCTCAACTCACCTTCGGCAAACGTTTCCTGCCTGATGCGCGCCGATCGGGTAAACCACGCTCCTCCCCCTATGAGAAATACGATCGAGCCGCCGATCGTTATCCGTCGCCGGTTCTCTGCCCACCATTGGATCGCGCGGTCTCCCGCATCCGATCCGACCGAGTGTCCCGTTGTGCTCACGTCAATCCAACTCTGCCAAGTGGTCTATCGCGTGCGCAGGAGGCCGCCCATGCCCCCGGCGTGACTCGAACACGCGACCTACGGTTTAGGAAACCGGCGCTCTATCCAACTGAGCTACAGGGGCGTTTTGAGCCGTTGATAATAACCACACCCATCGCCATGTCCAACGGGTTCGGGTCCAGTCAGGAGTAAGACAACAATGCGCGGACATCGACATCTGGAAGCTTCTGGCGTCCGCTGAGAAACTGGAGTTCGAGGAGGAATCCCATTCCGACCAGCTTGCCACCCGCCTGTGCGACTAATCTTCCCGCAGCCTGAGCCGTCCCCCCCGTGGCCAACACGTCGTCAACGACTACGACCCGCTCCCCGGCCGAAATCGAGTCGGCATGTACCTCGATCACGTCGGTTCCGTACTCCAAGGCGTACTCGACACGATGGCGCTTCCAGGGGAGCTTTCCGCCCTTCCGGGCTAGAGCCAAACCGACTCCCAAACGCAGTGCAACCGGCGCACCAAGAATAAACCCTCGGGAGTCGATAGCCAGAATTTTTTCCACATTGGAGTCGCGAAATTCCTCAGCCATGCGTTCGATGACCCCTTCGAGCAAATCCGGTTGCAACAAGAGCGGCGTGATGTCCTTGAACACGATCCCGGGCTCGGGGAAATCCGGGACATCCCGAATCGCAGCTGAAGCTTTTTCTAGGAAACTTATCGACACTAACTCAACTCCATATCTATTTGATTTCAAATGAGTTAAACCCATCAACCTCATGCGTTATATCGGTTTTTTCCACGTTTTGCACATGGCTCAATCGGGGACCATCGCGAAGTTTTCCATCCAAAATACTGAGCACCTCTGGGTTTCCTTGGCCGACAACGTCGACGCGCCCATCAGGGAGGTTTCGTACCCACCCCAGCACGCCGAGTTGGCGGGCCGCGCTGAGGACGAACCATCGAAACGCGACTCCCTGCACGCGGCCAGATACGAGCCATCGATAGGTGGCTCGAGAAACGTTACTGTTCACGATGCGAGGCCTCAGGTGCCCGCCGGCCCCGTTCGCGGGATCCGCCGATCCGATCGATCAACACGGTAACGCCCAACCCGACTCCGACCAGCATGAGGGCCGTGAACGCCTGTCCCACCCCGGGATCAAAGAACCGGACCGGCCAGTCCTCCTGAGCGAGGCGGGCCACATCGTCGGCGGCCAGCATGACACCATCCACCACGTTGCCCGGATCCGGCCGGACGCCTTGCTGGAACGGCCACAGGCCCACCACCGCCCCGACCACTAGCCCGAGGAGGACCCCGAGCGTCGGCGCCTCGAAACGGCGAAGCAGCCAACGCAGGAGGTTGCTCGCGAGCACCACCCCACCCACGACACCGATGCCGACAGGAGCCAGTACCTTGACGGCCGGCATCACCAGGCCCATGTCGGATGCGACTCCGGCAACCGGGTTGCCGAGGAGGCCCAATTTGAGCTGATCAACCGCACCCAGAATGGGCTCATACTGACCCAGGAGCAGCAACAGGTATCCGCCGCTAATCCCGGGCAGGATCATCGCGGACGCCCCACCCAACCCGGCCGCGGCAAGGAGCACATAGTTTGGCTCACCTCCAAACCGCGAAGGTTGGATTCCGGCAACCATTAGGAGCATCACGCCCAGACCGGCAGCGGCCCCAACGAAGAGCGCCGAACTCGGGCGTCCAGCGAGCCGCCAGATAAGGGGTACTCCCCCCAACGTGAGACCCACGAACAGGCTGTACATCACCCAGCGGTGGTCTACCACCAACCCCTTGACGATCCCGGCCAGCAGGAGAATCGCCAGCGCGGCCGCTCCTACAACGCTTCCAAGCAGTATCCCCGCCCGGCGGCTGAATCGAAGAGTCGTCAAATCGGCTACAGCCGCGATAACGTCGGGGTAGACACCCGCGGCAAGCAGCATCGTGCCCCCACTGATTCCCGGAACGAGCATGGCCAGTCCCATCAGGACGCCGGCAAACACCCCTCTCAGGGCAACAGGCTTGCCGACTCCCGGGTCTTCCGAGATCAACATCAGCTATTTTCGTCTTCGAATCCGTGCTTGCCGAGGAGCGGAACGAACTGAACGTGGCCCATGCTCTGCTCCACAAGACCATCCCCGGTCCGCGTGAACTTGACGAGTTCCTGCCCTGAATCACGACAAATCGGCATGACGAGGCGTCCGCCGTCAGCGAGTTGCTCGATGAGCGGCTTGGGCGGAGACGCCCCCGCCGCCGAGACTATGATCGCGTCAAACGGGGCCAATGACCGCCTGCCAAGCGTACCGTCTCCAACCAGTACTGTCACATTGACACACCCCGCTTCCTGCAGGGCGCTCCTGGCCAGGTCGGCCAGTGCCGCGATTCGCTCGATCGATATCACTTGATCCGCAAGCCGGCTGAGCAGCGCCGTTTGATAGCCCGACCCCGTACCCACTTCCAGCACGCGTTCCCTGCCCTGCAGCCCGACGGCTTCGAGGTTCCGGGCGTGGGTCGACGGATGTGAAATAGTCTGGTGCTTGCCGATCGGAAGGGCCGCGTTCTCGTAGGCCCGATTGCGGAGTGCCTCCGGTACGAACAGGTGCCTGGGGGTTTGAGCCACGGCGGCCAGCACCGCCATATCTCGGATCCCTAAGTCGCGTATCTCCTCGACGAGGCGGGCTCGGTACCCTCCGTAGCTGTCACCTACCCGCAAAGGTTCCATGAGCGAACCAATTCCAGGTGATCGT
>SMUX01273214.1_pt1 | contig 12391 bp, 14 predicted proteins | sample 2456431 | NCBI WGS metagenome assembly SMUX01 (sample SAMN11095930, study PRJNA526329) | marine sediment metagenome | biome: Marine sediment; feature: Surficial sediment; material: Deep marine sediment; isolation source: Hadal surficial sediment | place: Pacific Ocean | collected 2014-11 | depth... | reverse complement strand
GTCGCGTACTCCGACCGAGGGAGGCATCTTCAAACGCATGTCGGCAGCGCTGCAGCGCGTCATGCTCGGTGAGGGCGCCGACGAAGAGTAGCGGCACGCTCCCTCGCAGCTTCTACGCCCGCGATACCGAACTAGTGGCGCGCGAGTTGTTGGGCTGTGTCCTCGAGACTCGGACTCGGAACACCCGAACCGCCGGTCGGATCGTTGAGGTCGAGGCGTACCTCGGCCCCGATGACCCGGCATCTCACAGCGCCAAGTGGCGTAAGACGACCCGCAACGAAGCCATGTATGGTCCGCCAGGTACGGCGTACGTATACCGTTCCTATGGCGTTCATTGGTGCTTCAACGTCGTGACGCAACAGAGCGGATTTCCCGCCGCAGTGCTGGTGAGGGCCCTCGAGCCGATCGCGGGCGCAACCGTGATGGCGCGCCGGCGCGGCTTCCGCAACGCCCGTTTACTTTGCTCGGGTCCGGGGAGGTTGTGCGAGGCGTTGGCGATTACGGACCGGTTGAATGGGATGCCGCTGAACGGGACGCGCGTTCGTCTGAAACGGGTGGCGGGTGCCCCGCGCGGGTCCGAAATTGGATCGGGCCCACGGATCGGCATATCGCGGGCCGTGGATTGGCCGCTTCGTTTCTTTGTGAGTGATTCGCCTTGGCTATCGCGGCGAGGGTAATTCAGCGCTCTGTCGTTACGACCTCTTCAGAATGGGTCACGGCATACCGTAACCCCAAGTTGAACGTGTGCTGGGCGCTCCTGATGACGTAGTCGTTACTTCCGGGCATGTACTGGTATTGGCCGAAGATGGCCCAGCGCAGTCCGGCCCGGTATTGCAACCCGCCGCTCAAAATCAGAAAGGCCTTCGTCGCTGCGTCGTCCAGTTGCCGGCCGTCGAGTACGCTCGTGAGCACGCCGGTGAGCTGGGCATCAGTGATGCGGCTGATGGCGAAGCCTCCGCCAAGCATCACCTGCAACTTGTTGTCGTTCGGGACCGCGTACACGGTTGCCTGAAAGCGCTGCCCCCGCCGGAAGCTTGTAGTTTGCCCGGTTTGAATCGTCTGGGTCAGGCTCTGCATGAATTGCTGGTCGAAAGCCACATACAGTGCGGAACGGCCCGCCGTGATAAACCAGTGCCCGCCGGCCGTCGCGGCCACCTTGCCGCCGCCCAGGGCAAACGTCTGGATTCCGCCCTGCGTACCCCAATACCATTTGTTCTGCCACGAGCGGTCCTGCGCCACCGCGGATGTGGTGAGTCCGGCAAGGAGTGCTACGCCGAGGAACGCCGATCTTGGAATTCGCATCCATCCTCCGCTGGGGTTGCCGTTGTCGTATGCTAAAATAGGGCCTCAAAAGGCCGATGGTGTCAATGGCCTACGTCACCAAATCGGCGGATCTCCTAGGCTCGATACCCGCACTTGCCGACCGAGGCAATCGTGGAAGGCGGTTTCTCACGAAGTCGCGAGCGCGGTCCTCCGCCCCACTGTCCCTCCCGACGGATGGGCTTAGCGTTCCGTCGTGACGACCTCTTCGGCGTGGGTCACCACATACCGTATCCCCAAGTTGAGTATGTGTTGATTGCTGCTGATGACGAAGTCTGCGCTGCCGGGCATGTACTGGTATTGGCCGAAGATCGCCCACCGCAGTCCGGCCCGGTATTGCCAGCCCGCACTCAAGACGAGGAAGGCCTTCGTGGACGCGTCCTCCAGATGGCGTTGGTCCAATACCGAGGCCAGTGGGGCGGTGAGGCGGGCGTCGGTAATGCGGCTGATGGCGAACCCACCGCCCAACATGACCTGAAACTTGCTGTCGGTGGGGACCGCGTAGACCGTGGCCTGGAACCGCTGCCCCCTCCCGAACCGAATCGGTTGGCCGGTCGGGATCCTCAACGCCACGGTCGGGAAGAACTGTTGGTCGAAGCCCAGGTAGAGCGCCGAGCGCCCGGCCGTTATGAACCAGTGGCCTCCGGCCGTCGGGGCCACCCGGATGCTTCCCAGGCCGTAGCCGTGGGCCCCGCCCTGGGTGCCCCAATACCACTTGTTTTGCCACGACCTATCCTGCCCCAGTGCCGGTGTCGCGACACCGGCGAGCACCACCATAACCATCAATATTCCGCATCGGCTCCGCATCTGAGTCGCCTCCACTGCCTCGGATTGCGGGCTCGCCCGCGATCAGGGGCCCCAAGATAGGGAATTCTGGCTCAGAGCGCTAGGCCGAGTAACACTGTAGCCCGTTGTCAGTGGGTAGTTTATGGCGCTGATCTGTGAAATTACTTGAAGCTTGGTGGCTCCGATGGGTTTTCGGAGGGCTAAATGAGACCTAGTTTTTGCCCGACTCTGGTAAAGGCCTCGAGCGCCTGGTCGAGGTCGGCTCGGGTGTGGGCGGCCGAAATCTGGCATCGCACCCGCGCTTCGCCTTTGGGCACCACCGGGTATCCGAAGCCGGTCGCGAACACCCCCTCGTCGAGCAGCATCTCGCTCATCTGGATGGCCTTGGCCGTTTCGCCCAGGATGACGGGAATTATCGGTGTTTCTCCCTCGAGAGGCTTGAATCCGCGAGAGAGCAACTGCTGCCGGAAGTAGGCAGTGTTTTCGTGGAGCCGCGTCACCGATTCGGGGTGGCCGCGCAGATGACGAACGGCAGCCAAGGCACTTCCCGCTACGGTGCACGGGAGCGCGTTAGAGAACAGCTGTGGTCGCGAGCGCTGAGTGAGGTAGTCGCAGACGGCGGCGGACGATGCGACGAAACCTCCAGCAGCGCCGCCCAACGCCTTGCCCAGGGTCGAGGTGATGATGTCGATCTCGCCGAGCACATGTCGATGCTCGGCGGTGCCACGCCCGGTCGCCCCGAGGACACCGGTGGCGTGAGAGTCGTCGACAACGACGAGGGCATCGTATTGCCGGCTGAGCTCGACGATCTCGGCGAGTTTGGCCACGTCACCCTCCATCGAGAACACGCCGTCCGTGACCACGACGCGGGTACGTCGATCCTTCGCTGCCACGAGCTTCGCTCTGAGGTCGTCCATGTCGGAGTGTCGGTACACTGCGGTTTCGCACTTCACGATTGCCTTGGCGAGTCGCATCGCGTCGATGATCGACGCATGGTTCAACTGATCCGAGATCACCGTGTCATCCGGTCCGAGCAAAGTGGAGAACAAGGCCTCGTTGGCGTTCCAACAGGACACGAATGAGAGCGACGCGTCGGTGCCCACCAGGCTCGCGAGTTCGCTCTCCAGTTCGCGGTGTATCGTGAAGGTGCCGCAGATGAATCGAACGCTTGCCGTGCCGGCGCCGTACTGGTCGAGGGCGTCCTTGGCCGCCTGCACGACTTGGGGCTCGTTGCTGAGCCCGAGGTAGTTGTTACTCGATAGGATGATGACCTCGCCGCGCCCTTCCATGGCGACGCGGGCGGCTTGAGGCGATTCGATGTGGTTCAGCCGTTTGTAGACCCCGTCCCTCCGGAACTCATCGAGTTGGTCGCGCACGCGTTGTTCGACCGTGATGTTCATCCGTTCTCTCCGACTTCGAGGATGACCTTACCGGCCTGTCCAGAGCGAATGACAGCCAGGGCATCGTCGATTTGTTCCAGTGGATAGGTGTGGGTGATGACGGGTGACGGATCGAATAGACCCGAGCTAATAAAAGCCTGCATCTGGTACCAGGTCTCGAACATCTTGCGACCGGCGACACCGTAGAGGGTCAGGCCTTTGAATATCACGTCCTCGGCAAGGCGAATCGGCACTGCACTTTTTGGAATCCCCAGGAGCTGCACTCGTCCTCCCGGTCGCGCGCTCTGCAGCGCCTGCCGGACGGCCTCGGGATGTCCCGACATCTCGCACACGACATCCACTCCTTCGCCGTTGGTTTCGGCCATGACGCGTTCCACCACATCATGTTGGGGCACGTCAACCGTTACGTGCGCACCCATCTGGCGTGCCAACTGGGTCCGACGCGGGTTGGGGTCGGCGGCGATGATTTTGGCGGCCCCGGCCGCTCTCGCGACGCCGACCGCGAAGCACCCGATTGGTCCGCAACCAAGCATGAGCACCGTGCTGCCCGGAATATTCGCGGTGAGGACGGTGTGAAATGCATTTCCTATCGGATCCATGATGGACCCCAAGATGGTCGAGATATCACCCAGCGGGATCACATTCGAGGCGGGCATGGCGATGTACTCTGCAAACGCACCGTCCCGGTCCACACCTATGATCCGGGTGCTGGGACATACGTGTCCGTCCCCGGTTCGACTTTGACGCGTATGGCCGGAGACGATGTGGCCCTCTGCCGTTACCCGTTGACCGACGTGAAACGTGTCCTCGACGTCCGGGCCAATTTCAACGATCTCTCCCGCGAACTCGTGGCCGACCACCAAAGGCGGGTTGATCCGATTTTGAGCCCACTCGTCCCAGTCGGCGATGTGCAGATCGGTTCCGCAAACGCCGGCGTGCCGAACGCGGATCAGCACGTCGGCCTGTCCACATTCGGGCTCCAGAACGTCTGTGACGGTGAGCCCGGGAGCTCGCTTGAGTTTTTGAATTGCTCGCATCAGTTGCTCGCTGGGATCTCACGAATTTGGTGCCGCATTATACACTCCGCGACAGATATCCGGCAGGGAGAAGGGAACAGCCGGAGTAGCAAGAGAGTGCGGCGGCAACGCGTGCACGACGCGGTCGGTCCCCATCAAGATGGACCGCGAGAAGTCGCTCTCGGTCCCCGCACCGCACGCATTTTGATTCGAAAAATTTCCGCGGACCGCCATCAATCCGTTTCTTGGTGGCAAATCTTGTTGTTCGTCTTTGAGCGAATATTGAAAAAACTATTGCGCGTTCTACCGGCATGTATAATATTCGCTTCGGTTTATGCGCCGGGCCGGCACACAAACGGAATGAACGGACGCGACGCACCAAACAACAAACGACCTAACAAGCGGTGCCTCGATGTCAGGGCAGCGTGGCCCTTTCAGTCCCCTTTCAGTACTCAGACCTCCATCCGTAGCGATCCAATCAGTAACAGCGAACTCAACAGGACCAGCCACGCACTTATCAGATCAACGCAACACCGGTACCTAACGGTTGGTGGTTGCGAGGAGCTGATGCCGGTTTCCACTCCGGTGTTCCAGCAGGTCAGAGTGGGTTGCGGCGTTCTGCGCCGCGCTGTGTGAGATCCGTCCAATCGGGACGGATTGTGTAACTGTTTCCCGGGAGGAGTTTCATGGCAGCAAAGCGGAAGAAGGCGACCAAGCGTAAGGCCACCAAGAAGAAGGCGACCAAGCGTAAGGCCACCAAGAAGAAGGCGAAGCGCAAGGCCACCAAGAAGAAGGCGACCAAGCGTAAGGCCGCGCGCCGCCGCCGCTAGGCGGACACGCAGGACGCAAGTCGTTGCACGGGGGCCGGCACGCTTTGCCGGCCCCGCAACGTTTTCGGGGGTAATTCCTAGAGGCGCCGTCGAGTCATGGCCGCCTGGCCAAGAACCAACTCGAACGACCGACGCGTTTCGACCGCTCGGTTCGCCACCCTCCGTAGTGATGCTGCCATCGATCCGGCGGAACCAGATCTCCCCCGCCAGCAGGTGGCAGGCCGAGTACCACATGGGCTCCACCCGGAACGGTTCGATCTTGTAGTAGCTTGATGACTCGTGCCGCGGTGGTGTCGTCTAGGGTTGCAATCAGGTTCGGATCCATCACAACCAAAGTGGGATTCACGTCGGGGAACCATCCGCCCAAACTGATGACCAGCGCTTGAAAACGTCCAGCAAGCGCCTCGGCCGCTGCGTGACTCTCTGTGGCTTGGACCCCGGCGAGATCCTGATCGATCAGCAACACGTCGATATCATGAGCGGCGACGAGAAAGCCTACCGCTGCGACCTGCGTTCCGACGACTAGGGTCAGATCGGATTCCTCGAGCAGGGGCACGATTTCGGAGAGTGGTGTGTCGGATGCCAACCCCCAGTGGGTGGGTTGCCGTTGCGCGCGGCGCATGTTCACATGCTTCTCACGCCATCGGCGGAAGGTGGGAAGCCGAAGCCGTTTCTTGATGATCCGGTCCACGTGATCGAGCATGAGAATTTCGGTCAGCACCAACTGACCTTCCGGCCCAACCTCGAGGTCCCGAACCGCCTCGTCGCCGAGTCCCAACACCTGCGCGCGCGACAACTGATCCTTGTACTCTTCGATGCGCTGCAGGATGAATTGCTCATATTCCTGGCGCAGCGATTGAGTACGGCGGCGTGGTCTATCGGGCTGGAGATTGCTCAGCACGGTACCGTCAACCTTGCGATCGCAGGCGAGCAGGTCAACCCTCAAGTGGAGGGTCAGGTTGATGGGTTCTGACAGCACCGACGCCCCGACGTGGTGTGGCTAGGGGGAGACGGCAACCCAGGTGAGTGACAGCCCCCGCGACCGCATACCCATGGATCGCGCCAACGCCATGCCCAGGGGCGACTGGATGCGTGGTTATCGGTCGGGTCGCAGGGTCGCGGCCTTGCCGAGGTAGACGTGAGTGATCTCGGATACCGGCTTCCCGGTGTTCACATGCATCAGGACACGAATGCATCGCGGGAGCGCGCCGTCGACGTCGGTCTCGACCGCGCCGATGAGCGGGGCGTCCGTCCAGCCCAGCAAACGCGCAGCCTGGGCAGGGTAGGCACTTCCCAGGTCCGGAGTCATCGTGAACATGATGCTCGCGATGTCGTCGACGTCCACGTCGTTGGCGGTGATGATGTCGTCGAGCAGCCGCTTCGTCGCCTCGAGAATCTGCTCCGGCTCGTCAGCGGCGACGACCGTGGCGCCGCGAATTCCCCGAACTGGCATGGTGTTCCTTGATGACTCCTGATTACCGGTTGATTGTCGTCACCGTGCCAGATCTGCGTCGCGATCTGGATTTTCTGGATGCTGCCCGAGCGGCCGAAGCCGGCGGAGCGACGGCGTTCCAGATCCGGTGGAAGGCGGCGTCTGCGGGCGCGTTGCTCCGAATCACCGAGCGTTTGCTCCGAGCAGTCGAACCGCCAGTATATGTTAACGACAGAGTGGACGTCGCGAGGGCCGCGGGAGCCGATGGCGTGCACTTGGGGGCTAACGACCTGGATCCGGGTCGCGTCGGCGCGGCCACGTCGGGCTCGATCCGAGTGGGGTTTTCGGTTGGCTCCGAGGGTGAGGCCGCCGCCGCGCGTACCGGAAAGGCGCACTACTGGAGTCTCGGGCCGTTCAACCGTACGCGTTCCAAGGCCGACGCAGGACCGGCGCTGGGTGAGCAAGGATTCCGCCGGCTGGCGGACCTGGCTCCGGCCGGGCTCCCGGTCATCGCCATTGGTGGGATCGGTGCCGGGGATGTTCGCCGCGTAGTAGAGGCCGGTGCACGCGGGGTCGCTGTCATCAGTGCAGTGTCCGGCGCTTCGGACGTCGAGCGGGCCACAAGGGAAATCCGCGACGAGTTGGACGCCTGTATCCGATAGTGATTCTGGCTATTGGCTGCGGATCGCGCGAATTGCCGACTGATGCTCCCGATACGTGCGGGAAAAAACATGCTTACCGCCCGGGCCGGCCACGAAGAACAGGAAGTCGCTGTTGCGGGGATACAGCGCGGCGTCGATACTCGCGGCTGACGGTTGGCCGATGGCGTGAGGCGGCAGCCCATCGATGAGATACGTATTGTAGGGAGACTCCACGCTGTAGTCGCGGTTAAAGAGGCGTCTGCGTTCACCCAATGCGTAGATGACGGTGGGATCCGCTTCGAGACGCATTCCGCGCGCGAGCCGGTTGTGATAGACCGATGAGACGTAGTGACGATCCGAGTGAGCGTCCACCTCGGCCTCCACAATCGAGGCCAGCGTCACGATTTCGTCACGGCTCAGATTCAGCGTGTCCAGCCGCTCATTCCACTCCGGTTTCCACTGGGCTTCGAACTCGGCGACCATCTGGCGAACGACATCCAGGGCCGTGGCTCCGACGCGAACGTTGTAGGTGTTGGGATAGAGATAACCCTCCAAGGTGGGCTGGCGGGCTCCGACCCGGCGCACGAGCGCGGCGTCGTGCGCGGCGGCACGAAAACTGTCAGCTGGGATTCCCAACTGTGCCTCGACCGCTTGGGCGATCTCGTTCAACATGAGCCCCTCGGGCAGGACGAGCCGGTCCTGCGCGATTCGGCCCGTGGCCAGCACGCCAACCACTGCAGACGCTGCTGACCCCAAGGCCAAATCGTACACCCCCGCCTGAAGGCTCGTCTCGCGTCCGACGAGTTTGGTGTACAGCCGGAACCAACCCGATGATTCGATGACGCCCCGCGCAACGAGCGAGTCGGCGACGGTCGTCACCGAGGCTCCGCGCGGAATCGTTACCCGGACCGGTTGGGTTGGTGATTGTGGCGACGCGCACGCCGCCAGCGACCATGCGGCAAGCGCCCCCACCCTCATCCATGCCCGTTTCATGACCGATTGGTGTCGAGGTACGTCTGCAACAACACCGTCGCGGCGAGTGAGTCGATCTCTTCCCTTCGCCCGCGGGTCTTCCCGCCCATATCCCGAACCGCCCGCAGGGCTCGCGCCGTCGTCATCCGCTCATCGAAAAACGACACAGGAATGCCGGATTTGGAACGAACCAATTCGCCGGTGAGTCGGGCCTTCTCGGCGTTGAGGCCCTCGTCGCCGGATTCCTCTAGGGGAAGGCCGACGAGCACGCCAACGGGCTGGTGTGCATCGAGGTGCACTCGGAGTTGTTTCATGGGAAAGCGCCGTCCGAGTCGGCGAGTCAGCGTGCCCAGCGGGTGGGCTATGTGCTGTTCGGCGTCGGAGAGAGCGAGACCGATGCGTTTTTCGCCCCAATCAATCGCGAGCAACTTGCCGCCGGATGGCAACACCACCTCCTCGTTACCTACACCGACGGGACTAGGCGTGGTGGTATGCTCCGACACGATCGTTAACCCTGCTGCATCGTCGCGAAGAATTCCTTGTTCGTGTCGGTCCGTTTCATGCGCTCGATGAGAAACTCGATGGCCTCGACCGTCGGCATGTCTGCAAGGAAATTCCTGAGGAGGTAGGTCTTGTTGAGTTCCTCTTGATCCAACAGGAGTTCCTCTTTTCGGGTCGAGGTCTTCTGGACATCTATTGCCGGATAAATGCGGCGGTCGGAGATGCGGCGGTCGAGCACCAGCTCCATATTGCCGGTTCCTTTGAACTCTTCGAAAATCACCTCGTCCATACGGCTGCCCGTGTCCACGAGTGCCGTTGCGATGATGGTGAGCGAGCCGCCGTCATCGATGTTGCGTGCGGCCCCGAAAAAACGCTTCGGCTTCTGCAGCGCATTGGCGTCGACGCCTCCGGATAGAATCTTGCCGGAGTGGGGAATGACCACGTTGTGAGCACGTGCGAGTCTCGTGATGGAATCGAGGAGGATGATCACGTCCTGCCCGTGTTCTACGAGGCGCCGCGCCTTTTCGATCACCATGTCTGCTACCTGCACGTGCCGGTCGGCAGGCTCGTCGAACGTGGACGCGATCACCTCCGCCTTGACGTTTTCCTCCATATCGGTCACTTCTTCCGGACGCTCGTCGATGAGGAGAACGATGAGGGTAGCATCAGGACTGGTTTCCGAGATGGCGTTTGCAATTTTTTGGAGGAGGATGGTCTTGCCGGCTTTGGGTGGAGCGACGATCAGGCCGCGTTGTCCGAATCCGATCGGTGATAGCAAATCGATTAGCCGACACGATATGTCGCCGTCTTCGCGCTCGAGAGAGATGCGGCGGCTTGGATAGCGTGGCTTCAGGTTGTCGAACGCGATTCGGTGCTTTGCTCTATCGGGTTCCTCGAAGTTGACCTTCTCGACCTTGAGGAGGGCCAGATAGCGCTCGCCATCTTTGGGAGGTCGCACCTGTCCCAGAATGGTGTCCCCGGTTCGTAAGTCGAAACGTTTGATCTGACTCGGACTCACATAGATATCGTCGGGCCCGTAGAGGTAATTCCAATCCTGACTGCGCAAGAAACCGTATCCTTCGGGGAGGATCTCAAGGACGCCTTCCCCACGCAGCACGGTGTCCGAATCAAGCAGCGACTGCTCGATCCGGAAGATGAGGTCCTGCTTGCGAAGGCCCGAGAAGTTGGTGATGTTCAACTCGTCGGCCATCTTGTGCAAGTCTGAAACGGATTTTTGTTTGAGTTCAGTGATGTCCACGTCGGGGGACTCCATGTTTCCGGCAGGTTTCTTGAGCAGAATGGACGCGGCTCCCACCGCGTGGGGCGGTGGCGCACGGGGTGTGGTGCCTGCGGGTTTTCGGTAAGGGGTTTCTCTACGAAGTGATGGTCTCCAATATATAGGATTCGCGCAAGGACACGTCAAGAGTGCCCCTGAAGCAAATCTCTCCGTATTTCAGCTACTGGCGAACTTCCACGGCCCTCGACCGCGAAGTAGTCGATGCCGTGGTCGCACCCGAGCACGGCGGACCTTCGCAGGAACTCAGCGAGGCGCTGGATGCGTGGCCCGGCACCTACTACTGGTCACGACGCGAAGGGCCACACCGTATTGTTCTCATTCGCTCCCTGCGGCCGCCGCCCAAGGAGCGTTGGTGGCTTCACGTGTTCCTCTTCCTGTTGACGTTTGCGACGGTGTGGATGGCCGCCGCGCAGCTGATGGGGCAATCTCCCGATTTTAGAGTGCCCGCCGGTGCGAACTTCGCCACGCTATGGGGTCTCCTTGTGGCGTGGGTTGCCGACTCGGCCGAGGGCCTGGGGTTCGCCGCCGCGTTGATGGGCATATTGCTCGCCCACGAGATGGGCCATTACGTCCTCGCGAAGCGATACCACATCGACGCCTCGCCCCCGTATTTTCTTCCCGCTCCCTGGCAAATCAACTTCATCGGCACCTTCGGGGCGTTCATCCGGCTGCGGAGCCCGATCGTCGACCGCCGCCAACTGATCGACGTGGGCGCTGCGGGACCGTGGGCTGGTCTGGTGGTGGCGGTGGGAATCCTGGCGGTGGGACTGCTCAAGTCCCAGGTACTGACAGGCAATCCCGGGGTGACCCAGCAACTCATCTACATCGGCCAGGTCCCGTTCTATCTGGGTGACTCGTTGTTGCTCACCGCCGTGCGATCGCTCCTGGTTGGAGAGGGAACCGTCATCTTGCATCCGCTCGCACTCGCGGGGTGGTTCGGCATCTTCGTCACCATGCTGAACTTGATGCCGCTGGGCCAGCTCGACGGCGGGCACATCCTCTACGCTCTGGTGGGCAGGCATCAGGCCGCGGTGGGGAAGTTGATGTGGTACGGTCTGGTTCTCATGGGATTCCAGTTTCACGGTTGGTGGATTTGGGCAGGGCTGATCCTGCTCTTGGGACGCGGACGGATTGCCCACCCCTCCGTGCTCGAACCGCATCGACCGATTCCGGCCACCCGCTGGCCTGTCGGCTTGGCGACCGCGGCGCTGTTCATCGCAACCTTCACCGCGAATCCGCTACCATCGCTTTCCTTCTAAAGGACGCGCCATGAGCCCTGGACGGTGGCGAAAACCGCGGCGCACCATCTCGCCGGCCTTGATTGATGAAAACGCAAGATTGGGCCGCGCTGGAATGTGGGGGAATCGAGCGAGTGAAATATTTAGTGACCACTCGCTCACCATTGCGTAAGTCAAAGTTGCCGTTATATTTGCGCAACCTCGACCGAATCTGAGAATGCCCGCGACCCCAAACCACCGCTATAGCCGCGCCGATCCCGGTGAACCGGTCATGCACGATCTTTCTTCCATTCCGTTTGGCGATGAGTCGGTTGCTGTGCGGCTCTTGGTCCATCGCGCGGAGGACGCGACATGGCGCGGCAGGTTGCTATTCGGCGCGGGAGAAATCGATCAGGCGCTCTCGACGGCAGAGATCTTTTTTGGCGCGACGGAGCCCGCCCTTTGGGAGGCGGTCCGGGACTTGCCAGACCACCACATCCGCGATCTCTATCGGTCTTTGATTGTTGAGTGACCAATTCACCATCAGGGTCGCTAGACGATCCGAACCGCAAACTACGGCATGACTTAGCGAATCCGCTTTCCGCCATTCTGGCGGAGGCTCAACTCCTCCTGATGGGCCAGCCGCTCGATGCCGAGACGGAGCAGTCCATCAAGGAAATCGAACGATTGTCGCGCCGGATGCGCGACATCCTGCAGGAATCCTCAGGGTAAGCCCCGCGGGTGTGTGATCTAGCGCACTGCTTTTCCACTTGCACTGTCACACTATTACTGTTCGCAAGGCTCTACCTCTGTAGTAAGTAAGGAGTAGGACGCGGCGGCGCCTGACGCCGAACCCCAAAGAGCGTGCGGACTTGACGCCATCTCGTCGGAAAGCCAAGTTCTGCCCTCTCTGCTGGATTTCATGGTCAGACGCTTTAGCCGAGAGAGTCACATGGCTGAACCTTTCCTTATACGTCCT
>SMUX01272315.1_pt1 | contig 12404 bp, 12 predicted proteins | sample 2456431 | NCBI WGS metagenome assembly SMUX01 (sample SAMN11095930, study PRJNA526329) | marine sediment metagenome | biome: Marine sediment; feature: Surficial sediment; material: Deep marine sediment; isolation source: Hadal surficial sediment | place: Pacific Ocean | collected 2014-11 | depth... | reverse complement strand
CAGGCAGAGCAGGTAGAACTCATGCGCAAGTTATGGCGTGAAGACAGTCTCACCTACGAGAGTGAATACCACACCATCAACGGTGCAAGTATTAACCCCCGCCCCAGCAAACCCATCCCGATCTGGTTTGGCGGTTCCGCGCCCGCGTTACTCGAACGCTGCGGTCAAATCGGCGACGGCTGGATCCCTCTCATGGGCGCAAACGATGCGGCCCGCGAATGTATCGATACCATTCGCTCCAGCCGCGCAGCGACCGGCCGCTCTTTTGAAGACTTCGGCATCCAGGCGCAAGCTCAATATTCTGGTGGCAACCCCGACCGTTGGGCTTCACACGCAGTAAAGTGGCGTGATATCGGTGCAACCCACCTCGCGATCGCTACCCATAACGCAGGGCCGACCGACGTCGACGGACACCTTTCTCGAATCCAGGAATACCTCGATGCGGTAAATTCCTAGGCGGGTGGCAACCTATCACTCATTCACGCCCGGCAGAATGTTTCCTTCGTAATCATCCGGCGCCGGAATCTCAGCTATACGTTCTTCGACATTGTCGTATTCGAGCTTCAGGGCGCGGGACATCGTCGCGTGCATATCGTACATACAGGTGATGTAGGTAAACTCGAGAATTTCCTCGTCGGAAAGATGCGATTTGAGGGCGTCGAACAAACCGTCTGGCGTGCGACCGCTTTCGAGTACTAAACAATCCGCATAGGCTAGAACCAGTCGCTCGAGTTCGGAAAAGCAGTTCGCCGCCTGCCAATGCGGAATCGCCTCGATCTGCTCCTCAGTGAAATCCAGCGAACGCATGGATTTGCAATGTTGGGAAAAAACGAAGTGGCTGCCGCGTACATAACCGGCTCGAGTCTGGCCGAGCTCCCTTAGCTTCGCATCGAGCATACGCTTGGGGCTCTGGTACAGGCGAAAACCATCTACGGCATGATTAAAACAATCGGGAACGAGGGCAAAAACAGTCCACCAGTTTCCTGGCGTGCCGGTTGCGGTACCGGGTTCCGCGACGGGGTCGCGGTCTCCGAACAGAAATCCGTACATGTGCTGGACAGATTCCGGCGCATCTTCACGGCTGACCTGGTGTAAGCGCGGCATGACTCATCCCCTCTTTTTAGAGGAATCATTATGCTCGGTTTTCGGCTGCCTTGCTGGAGCCCTCAGCGGCTTTGAGTTAAAGAGCCCTCAGCGGCTTTGAGTTAAAGAGCCCTCAGCGGCTTTGTGTTAAAGAGCCCTCAGCGACTATGAGTTAAAGAGCCCTCAGCGACTACGAATAAAGAGCCTTCTCGTAAAGAGGCTCGCGGAAGTTGGGAGTTAAAGGTCGACCCATGGCGTATGAGTCCAGAACAAACTCCCTGATCACCGACAGGCAACTGTCACTTTGGGCACTCTCCCGCATCAGTTCCCTGAGCATCCCGGCTTCGATCTCGGCTTCGAACTGGGATTCGTATGGCCCAACGTCCACACCTTCACGGGTGTGGAAGAACCACCGGCCATCAACGAGGAAAACTCGCTCCGAACGGAACCACGTGCGGGGTTTTTCGTTACTACGACCTACCATCATGCCGTTTCAACCACCGTTGAAAGGCGTTAGTTTCCTGATCGAGCAGCAAACTGTCTGTACCGGAAATGTAACGAGAACATTCCCATTAAAATACACTTAACCTACTGATTTATAGTTACTTTTATCTCAAATACTGATCCTCGTCACCTCCAGCATTGCGTCCACCCGGCGGGAAAGCCGATCAATGTTACCCGCCATGAGTGGAACGATGAGCTGTTCGACGCCAAGATCCCGGTATTGAGGCACGCTTTCCCGCGTGATCGGCTTGGTGCTCGGACCCACAAATACACGAAACTCATCCACGTTCCGCCCTTGCTCACTGGCCAGTTGCGCCAGTCGAAGCTGGCGCTGTCCAAGCTCGCTGGGATCAAGATTGAAGCCGTACCAGCCGTCCCCGTGCGACACCACCCGCCTGAGCGCCGCATCACTTTCACCACCGAAAAAAATCGGCGGATGCGGACTCTGCACCGGTTTCGGATAAAAATGACAGGCATCGAGACGATAAGTTGCGCCCGTATAAGAACTCATCCCTGGTGCCCAGAGGGCTTTCATTACCTCTATGTACTCCGCGCAACGGTTCGCGCGCGTTTTGAAATCCATTTGCAGGTTGTCGAATTCTTCTTTCAGCCAGCCGATGCCAACGCCAAAATCCACGCGTCCGCCAGACAGATAGTCGAGATCCGCCACGGCTTTTGCCGTATAGACTGGCTGCCTCTGCGGGACCAGACAGATACCCGTGCCCAGTCGTATGGTCGACGTCTGGGCTGCGATGAAGGTAAGTGCAGCGAATGGATCGAGCACCCCTTCCGGATTCCCCGGTATTTTGCCATCTTGAGAATAGGGGTAGTGCGATGCGTACTGCTCGAAGAACATCACATGTTCGGGTAACCAGACGGAGTGAAACCCTGCCGACTCAACCAACTGCGCCGCCTCGACAATAAAAGCAGGATCCGTCAGGTGGCTGAACGCCATGGTCACGCCGATTTTCATCACGTCCTCCTAGTGAAGCACCAGCCATAAGCAATGTTCTGAGGGTAACGGTATGATTACCGGCAAACAACGAGAGCCCATGTCCGCCACCGCGCTACCGCCCCGCTCGGCCTTCTCTTGGTACCTGACCAGCTCCAGCCTCTGGATGGCGGGGATGAGCCTGCAGGGATTTCTTTTTACCTGGCTGTTGGTTGGCGTGTTGGATCGACCGGCTGATGAAGCGGGTTTTGCCCGCTCCCTCGCCGAGTTTCCGCCACTCATCGTGTTGTTACTCGGCGGCATCCTGGGTGATCGGGTCAACGGTCGAACCTTCCTGAGTCTGATGCACCTGCTCATGACTGTGCCACCGCTGCTTATCGCGATGATCTTCAACCTGGGGCTTTTGAGTTATTGGTGGGTTGTGCTGTTTGGCGTTTTGATGGCAAGCATTCAGGCATTGAGTGACCCTGCCCGCCAGTCGGTATTGAGCCGCGTAACCCGTATCGACATTCAACGCACCGTCACCGTGATGACCATCGCGACCTCGCTCGTCGGCATGACAGGATTCTACCTCGGTGGGCAACTCGACGTGCTTGGCCTGGAACTCGTACTCATGTTGCAGGCAGGCTTGTTTTTTATCGGGCTTTTTGCAGCACAACGTCTCCCACACTTACCGATGTCTCCGATGTCTCCGAGGTCTCGACCGAACGTCGGCGCCGGAATAAAAGCCGTGTGGGAACACAGGCTCATCCGCAACATCGTGGGATTGAACTTCCTTTCGAGCCTCTTCAACGCCGGGGCATATATCGTGGCGGTACCCTACATCGTGACGGAGGTCTATTCAGGCGACGCTGCGTTGTTCGCCACAGTGTTGATTGTGTTTACGGCTGGCGGTATGGGTTCGAACGTCATACTGCTGATGTTTATGCCCCTGCGCCATCCCGGCCGCCTGTTCCTGCTCCTGCAGATAACCCGAATGCTGATTCTGTTTTTGCTCTGGATGCAGCCAAGCCTGCCACTCTTCTACGTGATGATCTTTGCCTGGGGGTTAAACATGGGCACCACGACAACCATGGTACGCGCCACTGTACAGGAACTCGCACCGGCAACGTTTCGAGCACAGATCTTATCGGTGTTGCTGTTGAGTTTTATGATTTCCTCGCCTATCAGCTCCATACTTCTCGGCGTACTCATCTCGGCAACGAGCCCGTTGACCGCCCTCGTACCTGGGATGTTCATCTCGTTTGTGATCTTCGTAGTTGGAGGCTTAAAAAGTGGGTTATGGCAATACACTTCCCGAGGATATTAATCTATTTGAAAAGTGAAATAAGACCAGTGAAGTCCTGCCACTTCACGGCACTCCTCTTCGTACGCTCCTTGGGTATATCCAGAAACAGTAACTCGCCAAAAGGGCAGTGCTGCTAAATTGTTCTGGAACACGCGCACCACCCATTTTCCCGGATACAAGCCCCAAACATGTTCGGCTAGAAATTGACCAACCCCTTTTCTTCGATATCTCCGAATGACGAAGAACTCATCCAGATCGCGAGCGCTTTTGTCCGCGATCCAGCGCTCCCCAGAACCGACGATCGCAAATCCGATTGGTATCACGTCCGAGTACACAAGAAACACATCGAACCCTTCATCCCAGATAGGGTCCGTTGAGTAGGAATAGCTTCCATCTTCGGTTGAATCGAACTCAAACCACTCAGCCATATCATGAAGGTAGTGTTCCATCAGATTCTTAAGAATCTGATCGGAAGAGCGGTCGATTCGCTCTACACGGAGTTTCGGCGCAGGCATTAGAACCATCTATGAAGATCCAGGATACGATCCCAAACGGCTTACTCCCCTATTGTTTGTATCGACGTATTCTCATCTACCACGAACCGCGCGACCAGCCCAGGATCCTGCATCGGAATGAAGTGGGTCAGATGGGGCAGGTAAACATCCCGCCCTCGTGAGAAACTCTGTGCCAACCCAGGCCACGTAGGCGACTTTGAGAAATCCATTTCAGGCACTGCACCGAGATCGCGACTCTCGGCGCGTAACACGGTTACCGGAATGTTGATCTCAGGGACGCGGTTGTGAATATCGGTCTCCGCGTTTCCCAGGTATATCGAAGCCTCGACGACCGGTGGGCAGGCGAGTTCGTAGTCCTCGGCATCTTTGCGCGCAACCACACCATAACGGCAGTAATCCTCCAGCGCCTCGGTTGTCCACAGTGAAAACGGTTCCCGATTCTCGAAGCGTTTAAACATCGCCTGCCAAGATACCCAGTGGTTGTGTCTCCGGGCCACCGGAAAATCCTCCGGATTAGCGAATCCTGGATGAAGGTTCGTGCCATAAACGTCCGGAGCGAAGATGACTGGATCGACTAACAACAAGCGGGCAAACCTCTCTGGCAGATCGGCAGCAACCTGGACGATGCAATGCCCACCCAAAGAGTGACCTACACCTACAGCCTCAAGCAGATGTAAATGTTCAACAAGTTCATTCACGTCTTGTGCAAAGGCTCGCCAGGTGTAGGGTGCTACCTTCTCGCTTCTCCCGTGGCCCCGCATGTCAACGGCAACTACATGACGACGCTCCGGCAGGGCCGCGATCATCTGGTCCCAACACCGAGCGTGAAAACCAGTCGCATGCAGCAACAGCACGCTCGGATCGCTCCGGTTCCCCCATTCGAAGTAGCAGATTCGTGCGCCGCTGGCCTGGAAGTAGTGTTCCGTTGGTTCGTCTTGCATCAACCGCCTGGAAATTCTCGCCGTAAGCGTTGCCATTCCATCTTGAACCATGGCGTAAACCGTTCGGGTTCCGTGTCGAGCTGGCTGGTCAACAGATCCCCATCAATCCATCGCCAGCTAGCGATTTCGACAGTATTGATCATCGGTTCGCTACTCGTACAACCGGTATATACAGAACATAGTTCGTGTTCCGTGCCCTGATCTTCAAACGCTGCCGAGTATTCGAATTTGTAGCGGTAACGAAGGACCATGTTCAAACCGAGCTCCTGCTCGAGCCTGCGGCTGACTGCCGTTTCCGTGGACTCGCCCCGGCGTGGATGCGAGCAGCAGCTGTTGGACCAGTAAGAAGGCCACAAGCGTTTATCTTCGGCGCGTTGTTGAATGAGGAGTTCACCACGCTCGTTGAACACGAACAACGAGAAAGCCCGATGCAAAACCCCTGCGCCATCGTGGCACGCGGACTTATCCAGGAAGCCGAGTTCGCGGTCGCCTGCGTCTACGAGGATCAACGATTCCTCGTCGGACGACACGATTTCGTTCTTGGTCAACGCCTGGCTCACGGTCAAACGACTCTGAATACAATGATGCAGTGTACTGAATTCGTCAGTACCCGTCGCCGGGGAGTCTTATCCTTCGGCTAACATCGCATTTCTTGGCTTTCCAGAGCTTTACAACAACAGGTAAATACCCAATACAATTAGCAGCACGCCAACCACCTCGCGCCTCCTAACAACTTCCTTGAAGAACCACACCGAGGTGGCAAACGTAAAAAGCAGCTCCACTTGTCCGAGCGCACGCACCAACGCGGCGTTCTTGAGCGTCATTGCACTGAACCAACCTGCAGACGCCACCATGCCGATCAACCCCACCCAGACGGCAGACCGCCAGACATGCGCAACCCGGGTAAGCTCCCCAGGCTCTCTGGCAATGAGATAGACACCCATGATGAGCGTCTGCAAGGATACGCTTACCGCAAGCGTAAGTGCCGCCCGAACGAGGAAGTCCCCTTCCGGGAGTGACAAACTCGCACCGCGAAAGCTGACAGCGGCCACCGCGAAGCCAGCCCCAGCTACCAGACCCAGCGTCATGGTTCGATCGACATGACGCACCTCGCTCGCGCTGATCCGTGCGGCCAGTAACACGACGCCGACCAGGCTCACTACAATACCCAACATCACGCTCAACGAAACGTTGTCGCCCAGAATCACCAAACCGATCAGCGCGGTTTGAGCGACTTCGGTTTTAGAGAACGCGGTGCCTACCGCAAAGTTACGGCGTGTGAAAGACGCTATGAGACAGGCAGTGCCGATTATCTGCCCTACCCCACCGGTGAGACAGTACGTGAGGAACTCGACGTTCGGCTCGGGAAGCGTGCCCGTACTACGGAATGACAACACATACAACCAGGCGAACGGCAGGGCATAACAGAATCGCACGTAGCTCGCGCCGTTTACCGACAGTTCAGCCGTCAGGCGTTTTTGCAGCAGTGACCTGACGTTCTGCAAAAAGGCCGCTGCAACCGTGATCGGAATCCAGAGTTCTATCTCCACTGCTTTACCTTACGGTGCATCCATAACGATGTCGCGCGCCACGGTCTTAGAGTATGCTCCGACGCTCTTGGAGTGCGCTCCGACGCTTGCCCGCAGAGTCGACACATTGAACGATCAATTGCGATCCCACATCCGTGACCACTTCACGACGGTTCAACTCACATCGAGAAATTCCCAATGCATTCAATCTAACGACAACGTTATGGTGGCTCCAGGTTGCGTTGATTCTTGTCCGGGACCATTCGTGTGTGGCAGAGTGTTACATGATCACTGAAATCGCACCTCTCGTCGTGATACCAGGAGAAGAAGAAGCCTTCGAAGAGGCTTTCGCCGAAGCTCACCAAATCATCGCCAGCATGCCCGGCTATCTCGGTCTGGAACTGCAGCGATGTCTCGAGACCGAAAATCGTTATACGCTCATCGTTCGCTGGGACAGGCTCGAGGACCACACCGAAGGTTTTCGTGACACCCCCGCCTATGAAACCTGTAAAGACCTGCTACATCACTTCTACGATCCATTTCCCGAAGTGCTGCACTACCGGATGGTTCTCGCCGACTAGCGAACGGCAAACTCTCTGATACGGGTCTCTTCGCTGGAAAGCCAACGAAATCTCAAAACCAGGATCACCGAAGCGACACTCAACCCCACGACCAGGCCCACCCAGAATCCCCTTACGCCAACGAAACCATCAACAGGTAACCAGCCAGTACCAACCGCGACTCCTACCGGCAAGCCTATGAACCAGTATGCGACTATCGCAACCCACAGGGGTGTGCGGGTGTCCTTGAATCCGCGTAACGCACCCATTGCGGTGACCTGCGCATCGTCGAAGAACTGGTAAATCACAATGAAGAGCAATAGATCCACCGCGAGGATCAGTACCGGCAACTCTGTGCTGTAGAGCCCGGCGATGAAGTCTCGGGAGAAGAACACCAACATCGCGGCCAACGCGGCAAATACTAAGGAGACGTTAATCGCCACCCAACCGCTGCGCCGCGCCCCGGGTAAATCGTCAGAACCAACATTGAATCCTACCCGAATGGAAGCTGCCATACCCAACGCCAGGGGTACCATGAAGGTCATTCCACCTACGTTGCTGGCAATCTGATGTGCAGCGACCGCCTCCACACCCAAACGACCGATGAGCAGGGTGATGACGGAAAACATCGAAAACTCAAGAAACATCGTCATGCCTATGGGTAAACCGAGCCTCACCAGGCGACCGATCTCCACAAAATCCGGCATTGAGAAGTGGGTAAAAACGCCAGTGACTTTAATCCTCGAGAACATGACAACCAGCGAGATGGCGATGAGTTGGTACCACATCACAATGGCACTCGACCAACCGCATCCCTCGCCACCCATCGCCGGGATGCCGAAACCCCCGTAAATGAACAGATAGTTGAGCGGAATCTTCAACATCAGCCCGGAGAAAGCGATCAGCATCGCTGGAAAAGCCCACGACATGCCTTCACATAGATACCGCATCGCAAAATAGCCGAGTAGCGGAAACAGACCCCAGGAGAGCGCTTTCAGATAGGCAACTGAGATGGGGATGGCCAACGGATCAACCCCGATCATGTGGTAGAGGGGCTCAACATTGCGCAACACCACCATGAGCACTCCGCCACCAACCGCAGCTATCCAGAGCGCCTGCTGGACCACGTCACCCACCTCCTTCTGCCGACCGGCACCGTGCAGTTGCGAAACTGAAGGGGTAATGGACATGATGATGCCGGAGACGAAAAGCAGTATCGGCCAGAATAAGTTACCGCCCAGGGCAACACCGGCGAGTTCTGCAGCACTCACCCTGCCTGCCATAATGGTATCGGCCACACCCATGCCCATTTGCGAGAGCTGAGTGAGAATCATGGGAAGCGCCAGCCTGAACAGCTGGCCCAGTTCTCGGCGAATCACGTCATCGACCTTACAAAGGGCGCGCATTGTAACCGAGCGAGTCGCTGACACACGCCCATGCCCTTCACACTGTCCAGTCCTACGCCAGCGCGACTCCGGTTCCGTCCGGTGCGTCTATTGACCCCAACCTTTATACTGGTGAGGAATTCCGCTGAGAGCTGAGCGCCATGAGCTCAAACTTAATCGAGCAGGCGAACGATACGGGCTCGCTCGATTTTCAGACACGTCCAGAACATTACAAACACTGGCAGTTCAGTATTACACCGCCATACGCCACCCTGCGCCTTGCGGTTGCGGAGAATGGCGGTGTCTTTCCCGGTTACCAGTTAAAGCGCAACTCTTACGACATCGGCGTGGACATCGAACTCTTTGACGCAATACAGCGTCTGCGCTTCGAGCATCCCGAGATCCAGGCGGTGGTAATCACGTCGGGGCTCGCCAACTCGTTCTGCGCCGGAGCAAATATCCAAATGCTTGCGCAGGCATCTCACCAGCACAAGGTAAACTTCTGCAAGTTCACCAACGAAACCCGCAATGCTATCGAGGACGCGTCTGTTCATTCCAGACAACGTTATATGGCAGCCATCAACGGTACCGCGGCTGGTGGCGGTTACGAGCTGGCGTTAGCAACCGACTACATTGTGCTGATCGATGACGGTAGCGCGGCGGTCTCGTTGCCTGAGGTATCACTTTTAGCCGTGCTCCCCGGCACCGGCGGCCTCACGCGTCTTGTGGACAAACGCAAGATCCGCCGCGATGTTGCAGATGTTTTCTGCACGTTGGAAGAAGGGATGCGCGGCTCGCGCGCTCTTGAAAACAAGCTAGTCGACGAAACAGTACCACGCTCGAAGTTCGACGACAGGGTGGCGGAACTTGCCATGGAACTTGCCGATGGATCGGATCGGCCAACCGATCGAACAGGCATTTCCCTCACGCCTCTCAACAGAAACATAAAAAGCGATGGCATCGATTACGAGTACGTCCGCGTGGACTATCAGCCGGGGGTTGCGACCATATGGTTACGTGGACCGGCAACCTCTGCACCAGCGGATGCAGTGGGTGTACAAATCGAAGGGGCGAGCTTCTGGCCACTGGCGTTATTACGGGAGTTGGATGACACACTATTACATCTGCGATTCAACGAACCCTCACTCGGATGCCTGGTATTCAAGAGCACGGGCGATCTCGAACGCGCACTGAGTTACGACGCACTGCTTATCGAACACGCCGAGGACTGGTTGGTTCGCGAGGTTAATCTGTATGCCACTCGCGTATTCAAAAGGCTCGACCTCACCGCAAGATCTCTGTTTGCGCTGATCGAGCCCGGTAGCTGCTTTGCTGGATGGCTCAGCGAGATACTTTTTGCCGTCGATCGCAGCTACATGCTCAAGGGAACTTTCGAAGAAGATGAGGGAGCAGAACCCCCGGGCATTGTGTTAAGCGAAAGTAACTTCGGTTGTCACCCCATGGTTAATGGTCTCAGTCGACTGCAGACCCGATTTCTGGGTGCGACCGATATGTTAAGCCGCGCGCGCACCCAAATTGGTATCAGGCAATCGGCGGAGGCTGCACTGCAAGACGGCCTGGTTACGTTTGCGTTGGATGACATCGATTGGGAAGATGAGATTCGCTTACTCCTGGAGGAACGGTCGAGCTTTTCACCCGATGCACTGAGCGGCATGGAAGCAAACCTGCGTTTTCCCGGTCCAGAAACTATGGAAAGCAAGATTTTTGCGCGCTTGAGCACCTGGCAGAACTGGATATTCCAACGCTCGAATGCGGCCGGCGAAAACGGTGCACTGCCGCTCTTCGGTACCGGAAGACGACCCGTTTTTGACAAGAACAGAGTCTAGGAGTCGGATTTGGCAACTGTAAATTACGCCACGCTGATACCGAACAATGTAAATCTATCTACCGATCGACGGTTGCAACGGGCATTGGAGAAGTGGCATCCAAAGTTCTTGAACTGGTGGCTGCATCGAGGGCCAAAAGATTTTCAAACGTTTGAGGTTTACCTGCGGACGGCGGTGGGTGTCGACAGGGGTAATTGGGCAAAGTTCGGATTCGTCCGAATGCCGGACTACCGTTGGGGTATCCTGCTGGCGCCTGCCGTAGAAGATCGCAAAATTCCGTTCGGTGAACACACCGGCGAGCCCGTCTGGCACGACGTACCCGGCGAATACCGCGCGTTGATCAGGCGCCTGTTGGTGATTCAGGGCGACACCGAACCTGCGTCGGTTGAGCAACAACGTTTTCTCGGCCATACCGCACCTTCCCTCTACGACATGCGTAATCTCTTTCAGGTGAACGTCGAAGAGGCGCGGCATCTCTGGGCAATGGTCTATCTGCTGCACAAGTATTTTGGCCGCGATGGTCGAGAAGAGGCGGACTCACTCCTGGAGCGCACATCGGGCGATGAGGACACCCCGAGAATTCTCGGCGCGTTCAACGAGGAAACGCCGGACTGGCTGTCGTTTTTTCTATTCACAAGCTTCACTGACCGCGACGGCAAGATGCAGCTCGAATGCCTTGCCCAATCTGGATTCGATCCGCTGTCACGAACCTGTCGTTTCATGCTCACTGAGGAAGCGCACCACATGTTCGTGGGCAAAAGCGGAGTCGAGAGAATTCTTAAACGCACCTGTCAGGCAATGAATGACGCTGGTATCTCCGACCCGACCGACGAAGGTACCATTCGCGCGCTCGGCGTTATGGATTTGCCCACCATCCAGAGGAAGATGAATTTCCACTTTTCAATCACCCTCGACCTTTTTGGTTCAGAAATTTCCACCAACGCGGCCAACGCTTTTACTGCGGGTATCAAAGGCCGCTTCCACGAAATAGACATCGCGGACGATCACCAGCTGTTGAACGACAGCTACCCGCTGCTGCAACACCGAGACGGCAAGTTCGTCACAAATCAAGTGCCTGCCATCAGCGCGATCAACGCAAGGCTGGTCGACGACTACATTACCGACTGCGAAAACATCGTGAGTGCTTGGAACAAAACGATTGCCAGATCGAATATCGAGTTTGCCCTGTCGCTACCTCACCGCGGCTTCAACCGACAGATCGGCAGTTTTGCGGATCTGAATGTCACCCCCGAAGGCATCATCCTGAACGACGCAGACTGGGCGGTAGCGGTGGTCGACTACCTGCCTTCCAAGGAAGATCTGACGTACATTCTCTCGCTGATGGACGCTAATCTGACTGCGGGCGAATATGCCTCCTGGATTGCGCCGCCAAAAAACGGCGTAGGTGGTAAACCAGGCGATTTTGAGTACGTACTCATTGCTAGGTGAATAAAAAAGTCGACTCCTCAAAGGCGCTTATTCTTTCTTTGTCACCGTGCGGCGTCGAGAAGGGACGCCCAGAGCGTCGCCCATTCGTCAAGCAGGGTATCCCGGAGCGGGTCCACATTCACACCCTGCTGAACCTTGGACAGGTAAAACAGCCAGCCGCCAATCACACTGATGACCAGGGCCGATATCTGCTTCCTTGACAGACCCTTCGCTGCCGGTTTCCCACTTATCCATGCCACAAGCGCAACCATCATATCTGTGTCGAGTTCGTCCTGCAGGTCAGCCCCGAAATCGAGCAGCCTAATTTCCTCGATAAGCCGCGCAAACGGTTTTTGCCGGATCATGGCCTCT
>SMUX01301139.1_pt1 | contig 12415 bp, 12 predicted proteins | sample 2456431 | NCBI WGS metagenome assembly SMUX01 (sample SAMN11095930, study PRJNA526329) | marine sediment metagenome | biome: Marine sediment; feature: Surficial sediment; material: Deep marine sediment; isolation source: Hadal surficial sediment | place: Pacific Ocean | collected 2014-11 | depth... | reverse complement strand
TGGTGTCCGTATTGCTACCGGGGTTTACGGTATCTTTGCCCTACTGCTCATTAGTATGCTTCTTGGGTTTGGAGTGACTGTGATCTCTTTGGTTCTTGCCTTTGTCCTGGAAAATCATGGAGACTTTTTTGCTGTGCTGGGGATCACTGTCCTTCCTCTCACCTTTCTTTCGAGTGCCTTCGTTCCCCTTGAGTCAATGGCTGCTTGGATGAGAATGCTGGCGTGGTTGAATCCTGTGACCTACGCCGTGGATGGGATGCGGTCATTGATCCTTAGCGGGTGGAATGGGCCTTCTCTGCTGCGCATGGTGATGGTACTCCTAATTTTTGATGTCTTGATGTTTTTGCTCGGCAGTAGGGTCCTGCGCCGGCACCTGGCATAGGTCCGGAATTTAACACCTTACGCGCGGTTAATTAAATATTTAATTGAAGGTTAGCCTGGAAACTGATAGACTTAGCTGCCTTTTCGTGTAGGGCAAAGGGGAAAAGGAGGAAAGATGAAGAAAGTCATTTTCACTCCGCTGCTTATAACCTTGCTCTTCGCTTCTTTGGGTTGTTCCGGACAGTTGACCATGCGGGAAAAGTCGGCGGCCATTGGTACAGTCTCTGGTGCCGCGGTAGGGGCGATTATTGGCAGTACAGTAGGTTCGCCTGGGGCCGGAGCCGGGATCGGCAGCGCAGTAGGTTTGGCAGCGGGCGCCTTTATCGGAGACCGAATGCTTAAGAAGGAGGCAAAGGAAACGCAGCAGCAACAGGAACTTGAGCAGAACCAAGCGGAACTGGCACGTCAGCAACAAGAACTTGAGCAGATGAAACAAAAGCAAGAGTGGTAATGGGTGTGATGGCAGTTGGAAAAGGCAGACCACCTCAACCGCCCCGTTGACGAATCTCGAATTTGCTCTCCCCTCCAGATATGAGTCGTTGAATATTACCCCGATGGCGGACGATGATGAGAATGGCCATGACCAGGCTCATCCATATGGTGGGTGATTCATAGGAATAGAACCAGAAGAGCAAAGGGGCCAGTGCCGCTGCTGAGAGAGAACCGAGGGAGACCCACCGCGTGACCAGGGTAATGACTAAAAATACCAGTGTGACGCACCCTGCGATCAAAGGGTCAAGACCCGCAAGGCACCCGAGTGCCGTTGCAACACCTTTGCCCCCTTTAAATTTAAGAAATACAGGATAGAGATGGCCGATGAAGGCGGCTAGGGCTGTCAGGGCAGAAACTTTGGGGTCAAAACCGAGCTGGACAGAAAAGAAAACGGGGATAAAACCTTTCCCCGCATCTGCTCCGAGGGTAAGCAACCCAGTCTTCCAACCTACCACCCTACCTACGTTGGTAGCGCCGATGTTGCCACTTCCTGCCTCACGAACGTCAATGCCCGAGACAGAGCTAAGAAGGTAGCCCATCGGCACGGAACCAATGAGGTAGGCCAAAACCGGCATCCATACGGAATACATCTGTACTGTTGGAGCACCCTAGCAGGCTGCTAAAAAAGACTCATATGCCAACAGCCTGCTGCAAGCAGGCGTTTATGAAAGTGGCGCTTGATCGGCCGGGAAAATTTTCCCGCTCTGAGCAGAATTTCTCCGCTGTACCTCCTAAGTACGCCTCCGCTCGTCGATTTTTCGCGCGCCTCGCCTCTGAGACCTTTTTTACCTGCCGGCAAAACGATTTTTTCAACAATTTGCTAGAAGCGGAGTTTGGTCCTTTCGATACGATCCCACCGTAAATAGTAGTTTCCCCCGAGGATCCAGCCCAGAGTAAAGATGCAGCCGGGGACTAGTATCCATCTGATGACTTCCCAGACTCGTCCTTGACTGGCATTGACGGGAACGGATGTTTCAATCTTGCGGGGCACCACTGCTTGGGTCTTGGGGGGAGAACTTTCAAATTCGGGTGGAGTGGCCGGGGTTTTTTCCCCTGGAACCTCGACCTGAGCCGCTATTGGAGTGGGCAGGTCCTCTTCCGGCTGTTCTACAACGGGCTCTGGCCTAACGGTGTCGGGCTGCGGTTGTGGGGTAGATACGTCCAGGGAAACTTCTATGGTTGGTGTTGGCGGGGTGGCCGGAGCCGCCGTCTGTTCCTGCTCCGCCTTCTCGGGAAGGAAATGGATCAGCTCGGCATAGACGTAACCTCTTAAGCCGTCAGGGAGAGAGATCCGGTACCAGCTCCCCTCAAGCTTCTCTACGTTTACTTCATCCCCGTTCTTGAGGATGGTGACGGGCGGGTAACCGATGCCAGGCCCAGAGCGTAAATTGACATGACTCGCCCCTGCAACTCTTGCCCTCCGTTCAGTCGTCTCGGTCAAAGCTTGACTGGTGGACGGGGTAAGGGTGAAGAGCAGGGTAAGAGAAATGACGCCAAGACTCGCGTTTAAGCAGGCTGCAGTCACTTTAAATGGTAGTTTTTTGGTAGAGGGACTAGGTGTCTAGGATTTTTTCTTGTAAACCTCCGGGTCCATCTGACTTTTGATCCCTGACTTGGCTAGTTCCTCTTCAAACATCTTCCTGATGGAGGGGTCCTGGTCGCAGTATTCGATCTGGTCTCCACCCGCTTTGACGTCCTTGTCCACTTTGGAGATATCACCAAACATTCCTGCTCCCAGGCTATGTTTGATCGCACCGAACCGGAGCGGGAGGTAGCGTGCTGGAGTTGATGAGGTGTTGAAATGCTGGTGAAACCACATTTCGGGAGGGACAAAAACACTGCCTTCCTGCCAATCACATCTTTTGACGGGCTTGCCTTCCTGCCACAACAGAGAAAATCCCTTTCCCCCGACAATGATCACGTTGAACCCCGGGCCATGGCGGTGTGCCTTCTTGTAAGTGCCGACTGGAAACTCCGAGATATGGGCCGCCATAACCCCATCCGCCAATTCCAACATGACATTTTTGCCGGCAGCGCCTCGCTCTTGCCAATCTTGGAGCTTGAAACTTCGGGCGTCGGCAACAAAGTTAGTTTCCCAAATTCGGCCGGGATGGGAGGTGCCTTTGCCACTGAAATATTCGGCTTCTCCGTTGAAGCGGTCGGTAAAATCGAAAGGCGTATTGTAGATAAACTCGTCGCTGTGGAAGATGTTAAAGATGATGGGCATGTTGTTGACGGAAAAGAAACGTGCAGGCTCGCCTCCCTGGCCGTTAAAATGCTGATGGGAGGTGTTAAGCGGTATGCAAACCAGGCTTCCTTCTTGCCATTCAAAGGTCTGCTTGGCCCCCTTGTCATTCCAGAGGGTCGTGGCACCGCGCCCCCGTAGCACGTAGAGGAGTTCCTCATAGATATGTTTTATCGGTTTGGTGCTCTTTCCGGGTGCAATTTCGCAGACGTAGGAACCTGTGGCTTGCCCTGCCCCTTCCATATTGACAAAGGTTGCCGGTTGACCGATTCGGTCCCACTGTGCCAAGGGGACCTCTTTCAGGTCCGGGATAAATAGGGTATCCAGGATGGGAATCCCTTCTTTTTTTTGCCACTTCTCATAATAGGGGACGCCGTCGATCGTGGTTTCGTTATTTTGCGCAGGCTTAGCCATTTTATCCTCCCAGTTTCAGTTACCACATATCGCAGAATAGCGGTAAAAGCAAGGTGATCAACGCCGTTTGACAACACATGAAAACTTTTACTATATGGCAGATGGCCTAGCTGGCGTGGTAGCGAACCCGTTTTCAAGGAGAAAAACATTGGCGAGTTCTGTTGCAGCACCGATGGTTGGGAAGGTATTGAAAATCGAAAAACAGGTGGGAGATGCCGTGGAAGAGGACGATGTGGTCATTGTAATGGAGGCCATGAAAATGGAAATTCCCGTCGTGGCCCCGAGTTCTGGCAAGATTAAGGAGATTAAAGTCTCCGCTGGGCAGGCGGTGGAGGCAGGGGATATCTTGGCTGAGATTGACTAGCGATCCTTCCGTTGCTTGGCGGTCGTAGGGAAGAGATGGACATCTGGACCTTTGGATTGACGGTGGCCTTAGTGGGTGCGGGCGGGACGATGGTGGTCCTGTGGCTACTGAGTCTCGTTATCCTACTGCTCAAGAAAACCTTTCCGGCTGCGGAACCGCCCGCCAAAAAAGGTTAACCCCGATCCGATAAAAAAAACAGGCCATACGGAATCCTGGACCAGACGTTTCAACGGTCGCCGATACTTTGGTCGGAAGTCCGTGATTACACTAAAGGTGAATTATTGATTTATGGCACCAACAGATCTGGAGCCCCATTTAATGCCTAGTGGCGATGATTTATTGGACCGATTAATGTCGGATCGGGGTTAAGATAATATCCATGGAAGAAGCGATCCTCGCTGGAATTCGGGGTCTATTTGCCGGCGTTTTGCACCTCGAATTAGGTCAAGTCATCATGATGCTCATCGGGTCCCTGCTGCTTTTTCTCGGGATCCGCAAGGGGTTTGAACCCTTGCTTCTTTTGCCCATCGGTTTCGGTGCTATCCTGGTGAATATACCGTTGGCGGGCCTAATGGAGGAAGGCGGAGTCCTGCGTTTTTTCTATGACACGGGGATCCGCACCGAGATCTTCCCCATCCTCATTTTTATCGGCATCGGGGCGATGACGGATTTTGGACCCCTGCTTGAGAACCCAAAGATCCTTCTCCTCGGCGCCGCAGGACAGTTTGGTATCTTTCTTACGCTGCTATTGGCCTTGGCGGTGGGATTTAACAAGCTGGATGCGGTGGCGGTGGCCATTATTGGCGCCTGCGACGGACCCACGGCAATCTATGTCAGCTCGAGGTATGCCCCCCATCTCCTCGGGGCCGTCTCCGTGGCCGCCTATTCTTACATGTCTTTAGTGCCCCTCATTCAACCACCGATCATGCGGCTCCTTACCACCGAGCGGGAAAAGACGATTATCATGGGCCTGGAGCGACGGCCTGTTTCACAGACCACCAAGATCCTTTTCCCCATTGTGGTCACGGTGGCAGCCTCCCTGATAGCCCCTTTGGGGACACCCCTCATTGGCATGCTCATGTTGGGGAACCTCCTTCGGGAGTCGGGTGTGGTGGAGCGGCTAAGACATACCTCGGAAAACGAGATCACCAATATCGTGACCCTCCTCCTGGGTCTCTCCATTGGGGCCACCATGTCGGCCGATCAGTTCCTGCGTGGGCAAACCATCACGGTGCTGATCCTGGGCTTCATTGCCATAGCGCTGGACACCGTCATGGGAGTCCTATTTGGCAAGTTGATGTGCCTTCTCACTCGAGGCAAGATCAATCCGCTAATTGGCGCGGCGGGTATTTCTGCTTTTCCGATGTCGGCGCGGGTAGTGCAGTCTGAGGGACAGAGATTCAATAAGAAGAATCACCTTTTGATGCATGCCATGAGCGCAAATGCGGGCGGGCAGATCGGATCCGTGATCGCTGCGGCCATCATGCTTTCAGTGCTGAAGGGGATGGGGATCATTTGAAGCTGTTCCCTATGGATGAATAATGGAAAGTCGTGAAATAGAAAAAAAGCTTTCCCAGATGGAAAAGAAAGTCTTGGCAGGGGATCCCAAGGCCGTTGGGAAACAGCACGATGAGGGGAAGCTCACCGCCAGAGAGAGGATCGCAGGGCTGTTGGATCCAGGGAGTTTTGTTGAAGAGTTCATGCTAGCGGAGACCCAGTGTAGCGACTTTGGGATGGCGGAAAAGAGGCAGCCTACGGATGGCGTGGTGGCGGGCTATGGTAAGATTGAGGGAAGGGCCGTCTATGTCTTTGCCCAAGACCGCACGGTGCTGGCTGGAGCGGTGGGCAGTGCCCACGCGGAAAAGATTGCCTATGTGATCCAGACGGCGCGTCGTCTGGGTGTTCCAATCATTGGCCTTTACGATTCGGTTGGAGCTCGAATTCAAGAAGGGCTTAGCGTGACCACGGCCATTGGAAAGATCTTTTTCGAAAACAGCATTACATCCGGAGCCGTTCCTCAGATCTCGGCGATTATGGGACCCTGCATCGGGGTCGCTTCCTACTCGCCGGCCCTCATGGACTTCGTGGTCATGGTGCAGGGGACCAGTCAGATGTTCATCACAGGGCCTCCTGTGATCAAGGAGGTTCTGGGGGAAGAGGTCACCATGGAAGAGTTGGGCGGAACGAAGATCCACTCCGAGGTCTCGGGAGTATCAGACCTGATAGCCAAGAACGATCAGGATTGCCTGGCCCTCCTTCGCAGGCTGTTGAGTTTCCTACCGTCCAATTGGCACACGAGCCCACCCGCGAAAGGCCCACGGCAGGATTCAGGTCGCCTCCTGGATAACATCGCCAAGATCGTTCCCGGAGAAATGCGTAAGGCCTACAACGTCCTTCAGGTCCTCAAGGCGATTGTGGATGACGGTGATTTTCTCGAACTCAAGGGAAAATTTGCGCGCAATTTGGTTATAGGATTGGGACGGCTCAACGGATTTCCCGTGGGTTTTGTTGCGAACCAGCCAATGTTTCTCGCCGGCAGTCTTGACGTGGACGCCTCGGATAAGGCTGCACGCTTTATCCGCTTTTGCGATGCCTTCAACATTCCCATTGTCACGCTGATGGATGTCCCGGGGTTCTTTCCGGGAAAGCAGCAGGAGGAGAGGGGAATCATACGTCACGGGGCGAAACTCCTCTACGCCTATGCAGAAGCGACGGTGCCGAAAATTACCGTTGTGCTGCGCAAAGGTTATGGAGGAGCCAAGCAGGCCATGTGTACTCGTGAGATGGGTGCCGATCAGTTCTTTGTCTGGCCGGGAGTGGAACTGGCAGTGATGGGTGGGGGAGGGGCGGTGAACGTCATCTATCGCCGCGAGATCCAGGAATCAAAGGACCCGGAAAAAACGAGACGGGAAAAGATGGAGGAATATGCAGAGATGTTCAGCGGTCCTTTCGAAGCCTTAGCTAAGCAGTTTGCCCACGCTGCGATTCGACCGGAGGAGACGCGAGCCCGTCTGATTCAAGCCTTGGAAGTCCTGCGTGAAAAGAAGGAGGAGAGGCCGAGCAAAAAACACGGGTTAATGCCTGTCTAAACCAGCAAAGCGCATGGCGCTAAGCGCAAAGCGTTAAGAGAAATTAGCCGCAGACACACGCAGATTAACGCGGATAGAAATTACCATAGAGCAGAGCGCAACTAAGTACTGAGTAACGAGTGCTGAGTACTGAGTGGGACATCAAGAGAGAGTGATGGGTGTAGCGTGTAGGAAGAGATGAAGCCCAGACGCGACACCCTAAAACCAACCCCCTACACCTTGAACTAAACACTGAACACTGGCCTAACGGGTTTCAGCTAGCTGCTTACTGTCTTGGTAAATTCTGTAGTCGGTAGTCCTGTCGTCAGTGGTCCCGAATCCGAAAGAACGCTTAGCGCTCTGCGCTTAGCGCTTTGCTGCTTTCGACTCGCTTTTGGGTTGGGTAATGATGGCGAGCCGATGAAGACCGGCCATGCGTGCTTGGTCCATGACCCAAACCACTATACCATGGGCGATCTGCTCATCGGCCTGGATGAGAATCTGAGTCTGATCGTTCGACTCTGCCGCCTCTGTGAAGTGCTTCGGCAGGTCGCTGTGATCTACAAGCTTCTCATTGAGATAGAGCTGATTGTTCGAGGTAATGACGATCCGTAGGTCTTTTTCCCCGCGCACGATCTCTTGGGCGGAGGATTTCGGGAGGTTCACTCGAATCCCCGGCGTGGAGATAAAGTTTAGGGACAGGGCGAAAAAGATCAGGAGATTGAAAACCGTATCCAGAAAGGGGGCGATGTCAATCAAGCTGCCTTGGCTTTTCTGTTGGGTTCGAAAGCGCATCTCAGTCGCTTTCCTCCTTTTGCTTGAGGAGGTCCACTAGGCGGATGGAATGCTCTTCCATCTGTAGAATGAGAGTTTGGGTTTTGCTTTGCAGGTACTTGTACATGACAAGGGTTGGGATGGCGACGCTCAAGCCAGCGTAGGTGGTGATGAGGGCCTCCGAGATCCCGCCCGCAAGGGAGGCGGGATTGATCACCGTCTGAGTTGAGATGACAGAGAATACTCGAATCATGCCGGAGATGGTTCCCAACAAGCCCAGAAGCGTGCTGACTCCTGCAATGGTTCCCAATCCTTCTACGAACCGTTCCAGGGAAGCACTCTCCTGCCGGCCCACTTCCTCTAGGTATTCTTTTATGACTTCCCTTTTCCTGCCAAAATTTTTGATCCCAACCAAAAGGATGCGAGCCATGGAGGAAGGGTTCTGCTGACAAATCAGGGCAGCATCGGGGATCTTTTCTCTGCGAATGAACTGCTCGACGTCACCAATGAAATCCTGTGGAATGACATGCTTCCATCTGAGATTCCACAACCTCTCGATAAAAATGGCCAGCGCGGTAATGGAGCAGAGGAGGATCGGATACATGAAGATCCCCCCTTTGGTGAAGAAATCGAGCATGGACTACCTCTCAGAACTCATGTCGGCAATTTAACTCAGCTTTTCCGTTATAGCAATAGTATGGGGTGGGCATGGAACTGGAGCCGTCAAGCCAGTTCGCGGGAGGAGCAGTACTGGTGCGGCTCTAAAACACACTCTTATTTTACCAACATCACAACCATTGAATCTGATGAATGATTAAGGTTAGAATAACTTTGCGACCCGCGAAATTCATTTTGTAAAAATGTTTTGTAAAATATCATTTTTTTCTTGACATACAATTTGTAGTGTAACTATAATCAACCTGTCTACAAGATGTGGGAGGGGTTTTAAACTAGGATTCGCTTCGCCTGAGCTTTTAACTTTCCCTCGTTCTTTCGTAGATGCCCACCGGGGGCAATCTTGAAAGGAGGTGCCTATGGCAGCGAAGAAGAAGGCAAAAACAAAGAAGAAGGCAAAAAAGAAAAGATAACATTGTCTGTGATTGGATGTGGTGTGGTGGCGTTGGTTTGAACCCTCCTTAATCTCAGGCGATAGGGCGGCTGTTCTGGCTACCCAAAGGACAAGGCCCTTCGGTCATTCACGACTGAAGGGCCTTGTCCATTTTTATCCCCATAGTAATCCCGTGCCCTGTAGAGTATTATTCACGACTGAGATGAGTGATCTCGACCGCGATGTTACTCCACAGGGTAAATGAGAAAACAAATTGGGGAAGTCGTCATAGACGTCTCACCGCCGGAAAAACCGAAATTCAAGTCTCCTCTCATTCTTGTCCACGGGTTGTGGAGCGGCAGTTGGTGCTGGTCTGGCTGGGCGACACGGTTTTCCAACCTCGGTTGGGAGTGCTGGGCAGTCAACATGAGGGGACGGGGGGAGGACAATCCTCAAAGGACCGTTGCGCGCTTGACCTTTGACCAGTGTGTAGATGATCTCAAGGAAGTCATTCGCGCTGCTGGACCGTCTGCCGTTTTGTTGGGTCACAGCTTGGGAGGGGTCATGGCCATGAAGGCCGCTGAAGATGAAAACCTCTCGGCGCTCATCCTGGTTTCGCCTCCTTTGCCTGGAGACGATCCCAAATCTGCGGGGCGTGTCCTTCAGCTGCTCCGTTTGAAATACTTTCTGCTCGTTTTTCTGCGCTTGCCCATCCGCATTAAGGAGAAAGACTTTTCCCTTCACTGGCTGGCTTCTCTACCCAGGGCTCAGCATGGCGAGGTTCTGACCGGGTTGGTGCCGGAGTCCAGCTATTTGGTGGAAAGGCTCTTTAAGCCCCATCTCTCCTCGGAGCCAGCGCTTGTTCGGTGTCCGGTTTTGGTGGTGGTGGGAACGGATGATCGAGTGATCCCCGTTCAGGCAGTACGGCAGAGGGCGCGAACACTCGGTGCTGAGGTTAAGGAGTATTCCGGACATGGTCACTGGATGATGGAGGAAGAGGGGTGGGAAGAAGTGGTGAATGATGTTCACCGATGGGTGGTGCAAGGGCTTGGGGAAGAGATCCTACTTGCCGAGTTCCCCAACGAGTCGTAACTCCAGGGCAAGGGTTGGGACGGGAACTTTACGGCAGAGATGAATGTTCTTAGTAAGACTGGGTCAGTTGTGCGTCCCTATGGCTTTGTTAGACTGAACCCAGTCCACTAATGATTAGCAATGAAGACCCTTCGAGTTAAAATACTGGATTAGGGGGCGAAGCGTGAAGGTCCCATGAATGAATTGAGTGTACTGGCCGTATTTGCTGCCGGTCTGTTCTCCTTCCTCTCACCCTGTGTGCTACCCCTCATTCCGTCGTACCTATCCTTCGTATCGGGGGTGTCCTTGGAAGAGATGCGCAGCGGTACCATACAAGGTGATATTCGCCGCCGGGTGGTTCTGAATTCCCTGTTCTTTATATTGGGATTTTCCCTCGTCTTTATCTCCCTGGGCGCTACGGCCAGCTTTCTTGGCAGCCTTTTCATGGGTTACCGCACATTTATTCGGACCCTGGGCGGGATATTGATCACCCTGGTGGGGCTCTATCTCATCGGGGTCTTTAAGGTGCCGTTCTTGGAACGTTACCTCCAGTTTAACCTGAAGGGTAAACCGACGGGATACTTTGGCTCCGTTCTGGTAGGCATTACCTTTGCCGTGGCTTGGACTCCCTGTGTGGGACCCATACTGGGTGCGGTATTGACCCTGGCGGGGACATCAGCAGAGGTGGACAGGGGAATGCTGCTTCTCGCTACCTATGCCGCGGGCCTGGGCTTGCCCTTTTTTCTAAGCGCTCTGGCAATGAACTCCTTCTTCCAATTCTCACAGGGGTTTCGGCGTTATATCCGGGCGGTCCATGTGACCGCAGGGATTCTCCTGTTGGTCGTGGGCGTTCTGATCCTTACCGATTATTTGACGATCCTGAACGCCTATGCCATCAGCCTAACACCCGAGTGGCTGTTTGATCGACTCTAAAGATATTAACCGCAGATTCACGCCGATTAACGCAGATAAAAAATGACAGAGAGCAGAGCGCTCAGAGAAGTGAGCAGTAAGCAGTTGGCAGTACACAGCAAAGCCGTGGTCGGATGTTTGCTTGCTTCCTGCCCCGTGTCCTACTGCCTACTCCCATAGCTCAGTACTCAGCACTCGTTACTCAGTACTGGTTTTGCTCTGCGTCTCTGCGGTGAAATGCCCGAATCCTTATCTGCGTAAATCTGCGGTTAATTGCTGGTAATTCCCTTGCGCTCTGCGCTTTGCTCTTCCCTTTCCGAGGCTGATAGCTGACTGCTGATAACTGATAGCTGGTTTCCTGAAGTCGTTCTGTTGAACATCCTATTAGTAAGAATCTAGCGTCCTCGAACCGCAGGGAAAGCGTCTTTTCCTGCGAACACTGCCCGTTTGCCCAATTCCTCTTCGATCCGCAAAAGTTGATTGTATTTGGCCGTTCGCTCCCCGCGTGACGGGGCTCCTGCCTTGATTTGTCCGGCGTGGGTTCCAACCGCAAGGTCTGCAATGGTGGTATCCTCCGTCTCACCCGAACGGTGGGAGATAATGGTGGTGTAACCGGAGTCCTTCGCCAAATGAATGGTTTCCAGTGTCTCGGTGAGAGTGCCAATCTGGTTCACTTTGATCAGGATGGAGTTGGCGATTTTCTCTTCGATGCCCCTTTCCAGTCTTGCCTTGTTGGTGACAAAGATGTCATCCCCCACCAGCTGAACTTTTTCTCCGAGGGCCTCGGTGATTAATTTCCATCCCTCCCAATCATCCTCGCTCAGTGGGTCCTCTATGGAAATAATTGGGTACTGTCTCACCCATTCTTCGTAAAGGCGTACGAGTTCTTCCTTCTCCCTTCTTGCGCCGTCTGATTTTTTAAAGACGTAACATCCCTCTTGGTAAAACTCACTGGCGGCCACGTCCAGTCCCAAGGCTACCTGATCTCCGGGGCGATAAGAGGCCTGAGAGATGGCGTCCAGCAGCAGTTCTACAGCCTCGCTATTCCCTTTGAGACGGGGAGCAAATCCCCCCTCATCTCCAACGCTGGTGGAGTATCCCTTGCGGACCAAAACGTCCCTTAGGGACTCGAAAATTTCTACTCCTGCCCTGAGCGCCTCGGAAAACCGATTCATCCCTAGGGGAATAATCATGAACTCCTGCACGTCGACATTGTTGTCCGCATGGGCCCCCCCGTTCAAAACGTTAAACATCGGTACCGGGAGGATCTTGGCCCGAGTTCCACCCAGATAACGGTACAGAGATAAGCCCTCCGCCTGGGCTTGAGCCTTGGCAACTGCCAGGGAGACCCCCAAGATGGCGTTGGCCCCGAGGTGACTCTTGTTCGGAGTTCCATCCAGCTTGATGAGGAGTTCATCAATTTTTTGTTGTTCTTTTGCGTCCATCCCTCGCAGCCGTGGGGCGAGTCTGCGGTTTACATTGCTCACCGCCTGCTGTACGCCTCTCCCCATAAAGCGTTGACCGCCGTCCCTAAGCTCTACAGCCTCATGTTCACCCGTGGAGGCGCCTGAGGGAACTGTGGCACGTCCCCACCCCCTGTTTTTTGCCAGGTGGACATCCACCTCGACCGTGGGTCTCCCGCGGGA
>SMUX01379311.1_pt1 | contig 12419 bp, 11 predicted proteins | sample 2456431 | NCBI WGS metagenome assembly SMUX01 (sample SAMN11095930, study PRJNA526329) | marine sediment metagenome | biome: Marine sediment; feature: Surficial sediment; material: Deep marine sediment; isolation source: Hadal surficial sediment | place: Pacific Ocean | collected 2014-11 | depth... | reverse complement strand
AGACCTGGTTCCGCGACAGCGCCGCCTACGAGGAGCAGGTGGCGGCCGGCGCCATCGCCTGCCCGACTTGCGGTTCCAGGAAGATCGAAAAGGCGCTCATGGCACCGCAACTGGCCAGGGGCGGCGGGGCCCGCGACGATGCCGAGGGCGAAGCCGGGGGCGGGCAAGGGGGCGGGATGGCGATGCGCGCGGTCGAGGGGACCGCCGAATCGGCCGAACTCATGGGGCAGCTGCGCGCGCTGCGCCAGAAGGTCGAGGAGACCTGCGACTACGTCGGCGGCAACTTCGCCGAAGAGGCGCGCAAGATCCACTACGGCGAGCAAGACCCGCGCAACATCTATGGCGAGACCTCCGACGCGCAGGCCAAGGAACTGCACGAAGAGGGTGTCACCTTCAACCGCATTCCCTGGGCCCCGCGCCACGATTCCTGAGGGCCGCTCGTTTTCGAGCCGCCGGCCCGCCTCACCCTATTCCTTCACCGCGAAAACCATGTAGTTGACGTCGAGGTCGCGGGGCGCCAGGCGCCAGGCGCCGGTCAGCGGGTTGTAGACCACGCCGGTCAGCTCCCGGGTCTCGAGGCCGGCCGCGCGCAAATACGCCACCAGCTCCGAGGGGCGCAGGAACCGGCGCCAGTCGTGGGTACCGCGCGGCAGCCAGCGCAACAGGTACTCGGCGCCGACGATGGCGAGGGCGAAGGATTTCGCCGTGCGGTTGAGCGTGGCCAGCACCATGGCGCCGCCGGGGCCGACCAGCGCCGCCGAGGCCTGGAGGAAGGCGGTCACATCGGCGACGTGCTCGACCACCTCCATGTTGAGCACCAGGTCGAAGCCGGCGCCGTTGCCGGCCCGGGTCTCGGCGGCCAGGGCCTCGGCGGTGCCGTGCCGGTAGTCGATGTCGAGCCCGGCTTCGGCGGCGTGCTCGGCCGCCACCGCGACGTTCTTCTCGGCGGCGTCGATGCCGGTGACCGCTGCGCCCAGGCGTGCCATCGGCTCGCACAGCAGGCCGCCGCCGCACCCGATGTCGAGCACCCGAAGCCCGGCCAGCGGCCGCTCGGCCAGCGGGTCACGGCCCGCATGAGCGGCGATGCGGTCGCGGATGAAGGTCAGGCGCGCCGGGTTGAGCCGGTGCAGCGGCGCGAACTTGCCGGCCGGGTCCCACCATTCGCCGGCGAGGGCGGCGAACTTGGCGATCTCGTCCGGATCGACGCTGGCGCTGTGGCTGTCCGCCATGTTCGGACCCCGTGGTGGCCGGGGCCCGTGCGCTTGCGCGCGGCCCCGATTCGAGAGTATGCATAGCCGCCCGCAACGGCCCCGGCAAGGCGCGCCGGCTCGGCCTCCAGTCCCGTTCCCGACGGATCACCTCATACCAAGGAGCGCTGATAATGGCCCATAGAGATCGCGCGGGCGATGCGACGGGCCAAGGGGCGGGCAGGAGGAGAGCCGCGGGCGATGCCGGGCATCGTCAAGGCTTCCCGACGCCCGCCCAGTCGCCCGCTGCCGGTTCGCCCGCGCGACCGGAACGGCGGCTTCCCCAATGCTCTCAGACTGGGGCTTTCGGACGGCCCAATGCTTGTGGACGGGGCCCATGGCTCGCGATGCCCCGCATCGCCACGCCACGCGCTCTTGGCCGAAAACCCCAACCTGGAAGCATGGGGGAAGCCGTTTCTATGGGTCATTATCAGCGCTCCTTGGTATAAGCAGGACGACAGACCCCATGGCCCGGATCGTGATGAAGTTCGGCGGCACCTCGGTGGCCGACCTCGAGTGCATCCGCAGCGTCGCGGGCCGGGTCAAGGCGGAGGTCGAGGCCGGCAACGAGGTCGTGGTCGCCGTCTCGGCCATGGCCGGGGTCACCAACCAGCTCGCCGACTACGCCGATCAGGTGGCTGGGATCTACGATCTGCGCGAGTACGACGTGGTGGTCTCCTCCGGCGAGCAGGTGAGCGCGGGCATCCTGGCCATCGTGCTCCAGGACATGGGGGTTTCGGCGCGCTCCTGGCTTGGCTGGCAAATCCCGATCCGCACCGACGGCGCCCACGGCAGCGCCCGCATTGAGGACATCGACGCGGACGAGATTCTGCGCCGCCTCGGCGAGGGCCAGGTCGCGGTGGTGGCCGGGTTTCAGGGCATCGACGCCCAGGGCCGCATCACCACCCTGGGCCGCGGCGGCACCGATACCTCGGCCGTGGCGCTCGCGGCCGCGCTCGGGGCCGAGCGCTGCGACATTTACACCGACGTCGACGGGGTCTACACCACCGATCCCCGCATCGTCGCCCGGGCCCGTAAGCTCGACCGGGTCACCTACGAGGAAATGCTGGAGATGGCGTCCCAGGGCGCCAAGATCCTGGAGACCCGCTCGGTCGAGATGGCCATGAAGCACCATGTGCGCGTGCGGGTGCTGTCCAGCTTCGAGGATGGCCCGGGCACCTTAATCGTGGACGAGGACGAAATCGTGGAACAGGCAATTGTCAGTGGCATCACCTACAGCCGGGACGAGGCCAAGGTCACCCTGACCCGGGTACCGGACCGACCGGGCGCGGCGGCGGGCATCTTCGGCCCCCTGGCCGAGGCGGCGATCAACGTCGACATGATCGTCCAGAACGTTTCGGTCGGTGGCGACGAGACCGGCCTCACCTTCACCGTGCCCCAGGCCGATCTGGCGCGCGCGGTCGCGGTCATCGAGGGCCTGCGGGACAATCTGGAATACGGCGATTTGCTGGCCGACCCGGACGTGGTCAAGGTCTCGGTGATCGGGGTCGGCATGCGCTCCCACGCCGGGGTCGCCCAGAAGATGTTCTCGACGCTGGCCGAGAAGGGCATCAACATCCAGGTCATCTCGACCTCGGAGATCAAGGTCAGCGTGCTGGTTGCCGAGGAGTATACCGAGCTCGCGGTGCGCAGCCTGCACAGCGCCTACGGCCTGGATGCGGAATAATAACAAAGGACCTATGGTATCCGCCGGGCCCGTCGCGCTGCCCGAGACCGGCCGCCGCCGGGCCATTTTGGGCGCCGGGCCGCAAAATTATCGGATTCCGGCAATAATTTGCCGCAGATGGCCCGGGTTTGTTAAAAGACTGGTAACTTCAATCTTGGTAAACATACCGATAACGGCACATGGTCTGGGGAGTGCCGGGGGCAGGACTGGGGGCGGCCGCACAAGGGCGTGCCGCGAAGACATCGGTATTCATCCGGACCAGGGATGCGGCCGCTGGGGAAATGTGGGATGCGAGCCTGTTTCGCCCCCCATCGGCCAAGAAATACTTGGCGCGAAAAATGCGAGTGACAGCACTTGGCACTGATCCGCAAAAAAGATTTGCCCGAATCCGGCGAGAGCCGGCTCGGCCCGCCGGACCTCAAGGCCCTCGAAAGCATCGCCGACACCCTGCGCCTGGCGCGTCAGGAGCACGGCCAGGACCTCCGCACCGTGTCCCAGGTCCTGCGCATCCGGTACGCCTATCTCGAGGCGATCGAAAAGGGCGACTTCGAACAACTGCCGGGCACCGCCTACGCGATTGGGTTCTTGCGCACCTATGCGGAGTTCCTCGGGCTCGACGGCCAACAGATGGTCGAGCGGTTCAAATGCGAGGTCCAAGGCCTGGAGCCGAAGCTGGATCTGGTGTTTCCCGAACCGGTCGGCCACAACCGCATCCCGGGCGGCGCCATCGTGTTGATCTCGGTGGTGTTGCTGGGCCTGGCCTACGGCGGCTGGTTCTATCTCTCGAACGAGGGCAGGAACATCGCCGATCTGATGCCGCCGTTGCCCGAACGCCTGCAGGCCCTGTTCGCCGGCGAAGATACCACGCCCGAGGCGGCGGCCTCGGCGACCGAAGGCACCCAAGGCGCCGCCCCGCCCGCTTATCTGCCGCCGGAACGCGCCGAGGCCGAGAGCCAAGCGCCGACCGAACTCGCGGCCCGGGGAGTCCCGGCGCCGCTCGCGGGCTTCGAGGCGGCCCAAGTCGATGTCGTGGCGCCGGAAGCGGCGGCGGCAAACGAAACCCGGACTGCGGAGGCCGTGGAGACTTTCGACGCCCCGGCCCCGGACGCGGCCCCGGACGCGGCCCCGGACGCGGCCCCGGACGCGGCCAAGGCATTCGACACCCCGGCTCCGGAGACGGTCGAAACAGCCGAGGTCCTGGCTTCGGAGACCATGGTGGAAACCGCGGAGCCGTCCGTGCCGTCCGCACCGCCCGCGGCCCCCGCGCCGCTGGCCTTGGCCGAACCGGAGTTGACGGCTGCGACCGGCGATTCCTTGCTGGCGCTGACCGCCCTGGTGAACCATACGACTGCGACCCCGGTGCGCCATGCGACCACGACCTCGGCGGGTTCGGTCGAGCCGATGCTCGACGAGACCGTGGTGATTCCGGCGCCCCCGACCGCGACCCGGGATCTGGTGCTGGCCACCGAACGCTTGCCCAGGGTCTACGGCAAAAGCAACCTGGGCACCCGCATCGTCCTGCGCGCCCTGCAGGACAGTTGGGTTCAGGTCCGGGACCGCCAGGACGCGCTGCTGCTGACCCGCGTGCTGCGTGTTGGCGACACCTACTATGTGCCGAACCAGGACGGCCTGACCCTGCTGACCGGCAACGCCGGCGGGATCGCGATCGAGGTCGATGGCGTGGTTGTGGCGCCGCTCGGCCCGGTCGGCGCCGTGCGCCGCCAGATCGCCCTGGATCCGGTCCGGCTGCTGGACGGCACCGCGCAGCCGCGCTGAGCGCCGGGCCGGCGCCGGGCCGGACACCAGCCCGAAAAACGGCCGCACATCCGCGGCCTTGAAGTTTTCGTCAGGACAGCGCATGTTCGCGCCTGTTCGGGGCGCGGAGGCGCACCGGGCCCGCCGCCCTGCGCGGCCGCTGGCCCGGAAATCGCGAGCCGGCCCACTGGCGCAAGCAAACCCGGCGTCGCAAGCAAGCCCGATGTCGCAAGCAAGCCCGATGTCGCAAGCAAGAGAGCCCAGTTTCCCATGAGCGTCCGGCCCTATCGGGACATCTATCGTCGAAAGAGCCGCCAGATTCGCGTTGGTGCGATCCTGGTCGGCGGTGACGCGCCGATCAGCGTCCAGTCGATGACCAACACCCTGACCACGGATGCGGCCGCTACGATCCGGCAGATCCAGGCGCTCGAGGATGCCGGCGCCGACATCGTGCGCGTGTCCTGCCCGGACGCGGACTCGACCGCGGCGCTTGCGGAGGTGGTACGGGCGGTCCAGGTGCCGATCGTGGCCGACATCCACTTCCACTATAAGCGCGCCATCGAGGCCGCCGAGGCCGGCGCCGCCTGCCTGCGCATCAATCCCGGCAACATCGGTTCCCGGGAGCGGGTGCGCGAGGTGGTGCGGGCGGCCAAGGACCACGGCTGCTCCATGCGCATTGGGGTCAACGCCGGGTCGCTCGAGCGTGACCTGCTGGAGAAGTACGGCGAGCCCTGCCCCGAGGCCATGGTCGAAAGCGCCCTCAACCACGCCCGGATGCTGGAGGACGAGGACTTCTTCGAATTCAAGATCTCGTGCAAGGCCTCCGACGTGTTCCTGGCGGTGGCCGCCTACCAGGGCTTGGCCGAGGCCTGCGACTACCCGCTGCATGTCGGCATCACCGAGGCCGGGGGTTTGCGCGGCGGCACGGTCAAGTCGTCGATCGGCCTGGGCGGGCTGCTCTGGGCCGGGGTCGGCGACACCCTGCGGGTGTCGCTCTCCGCGGACCCGGTCGAGGAGGTCAAGGTCGGCTTCGACATTCTCAAGTCGCTGGGCCTGCGCCACCGCGGCGTCAACGTGGTGTCCTGCCCGTCCTGCGCGCGCCAGCAATTCGACGTCATCGCGACCGTCGAGATTCTGGAGCAACGCCTGGCCCACATCACCACCCCGATAACGCTCTCGGTGATCGGCTGCGTGGTCAACGGCCCGGGCGAGGCGCGCGAGACCGACATCGGCTTCACCGGCGGTGGCAACGGCACCCACCAAGTCTATATCAGCGGCCTGCCCCACCACCGCCTCAAAGACCAAAGCGTGGTCGATCACCTGGTCGAGCTGGTCGAGCGCAAGGCCGCCGAAATCGAGGCCGCCGAAATCGAGGCCGCCGAAATCGAGGCCGCCGGAACCAAAGCCACCGGAACCAAAGACGACACCGGAAGCCTGGACATTTCCACGCGGCCGGCCGCCGCCTCTTAGCCGTTTCGGAGCCGGATTTTGTCCGCCTTGCAGCCGGTCCGCGGCACCCGCGACATTATGCCCGAGGAAACCCGGCGCCAGTGCCGGGTCGTGGACACCGCTTGCGAACTGGCGGCGCGCTACGGTTACCCCGAAATGTCGACCCCGATCTTCGAATTCACCGAGGTGTTCCGTCGACCGCTCGGCGAAACTTCGGATGTGGTCGCCAAGGAGATGTACACCTTCACCGACCGTGGTGGGGAGGATCTCACCCTGCGGCCGGAGGCGACCGCCGCGGTGTGCCGGGCCTTCCTGTCCGCGGGCCTGACCCAGCAACTGCCGGTCAAGCTGTTCTGCCACGGGCCGATGTTCCGCTACGACCGCCCGCAGAAGGGGCGCTGGCGCCAGTTTCACCAGATCAACGTCGAGCTGCTCGGCACTCCCGAGCCTTTGGGCGACGTCGAGGTCATCGCGCTCGCGGTCCACATCCTCGATGAATTGGGCGTGCTCGACCGGACCACGCTGGAACTCAATACCCTCGGCGATTCGACCAGCCGCGCGTCCTACCGCGAGGTCCTGGTCGCATATTTCTCCGACCACCGGGACCAGCTCTCGCCCGACAGCCAGGAACGCCTGACCCGCAATCCCTTGCGCATTTTCGATTCCAAGGACCGGGGCGACCGCAAGATCTCGGCCGGCGCGCCGGCGCTCGGCGATTATCTGAACGCCGAGAGTGTCGACTTCTTCGCCAAGGTCAAGCGGGACCTGGACGCGCTCGGTATCTCTTATGAGCTCAATTCCCACCTGGTGCGCGGCCTGGACTACTACACCCATACGATCTTCGAATTCACGACCACCGCGCTCGGCGCCCAGGACAGCGTCCTCGGCGGTGGCCGCTACGACGGCCTGGTCGAGTTGCTCGGCGGGCCCTCGACGCCCGGCGTCGGCTGGGCCGGCGGCATCGAGCGCCTGGCCATGCTGCTCCAGGAGACGCCGGCCGTGGTGCCGCCGATTGCCGTGGTTCCGATCGGGCCTGCGGCCGAGGCTCCGGCGCTGAGCCTGACCCAGGACCTGCGCCGGGCCGGCTACACCGTCGATCTCGGCTTCAGCGGCAACCCGGGCAAGCGCATGAAACGGGCCAACAAGCTCTCGGCCCGGGCCGCGATTCTCTTGGGCGAGGACGAACTCGCACAGAACGCCGCCACGGTTCGCGATCTCGAATCGGGCAAACAGGAGCTGATACCCCTGGATGCGTTGAGCGAGCACCTCGCCAGGTTCCGGTAGCGCCGTGACCACGCCCGCGCCTGCGCCCGCGCCCGTGCGCAATCCGGCGAGTCGCCTGTGCCTGGTCGGCGTGAACCGGCGTAGCGCCGGCGCGGCGCTCTGCGAGCGGTTGTTCGCCGAGGAGATCGATCCGAGCGGACTGCTCGCCCGCCTCGGTTCCGGGGCAGGCGGCGTGGCTGGCGGTGTGGCTGGCGGTGTGGCCGAGGCCATGGTGCTGGCGACCGGTGAGCGCCTGGAGGTGGCGGCGCTGGCCGACGATCTCCCGGCCGCGGTCGGGGCGGTGACCGAGGCGTTGGCTCAGGAGACCGGGACCCTGGCGGCCGATATCGGCGCCCAGAGCTTCCATTATTTGGGTGCGGAGGCGGCGCGCCACCTGTTTGCGGTCGCCGCCGCGCTCGACAGCCAGGGCCTCGGCGAGCCGCAGATTCGCGACCAGATCAAGGAGGGCCACCGCCGCGCGGCGGACGCGGGCGTCGCCGGTCCCGGACTGGCGGCGTTGCTGCGGGCCGCCGATGCCGCCGCCGGGCGGGTGCGCGCCGAGACCGCGCTCGCCGAACAGCCGGTCTCGATCGCGGCCTCGGCGCTGCTGGTGGCGCGCGACGTGCACGGCGCGCTGGACCGCCGCGGCGCGCTGCTGATCGGTCTCGGCGAGATGGGCGAGTTCATGGCCGCCGAGTTGATCGAGGCCGGCATCGGCAACCTGGTGGTGGCCCATCCCTCCGCGGTCCGGGCCGCGGCGGCGGCGCGGCGCCTGGGCTGTCACTTCCGGCCCTGGGACGAACTTGACGACGCGCTCGCCGGCGCCGATATCGTGGTCGCGGCCATGGGGACCGGGCGCTATAGCGTGACCGCAACCCAGGTCGAGGCGGCCTTGAAGCGCCGCCGCCGCGAAGCGATATTCCTAATCGACGCCGCGGTGCCGGGGGATGTGGACCCGGCGGTGGCGCCGCTCGACGGCGCCTACCTCTACGACCTCGAAGACCTGGAACGGGTCGCGCTCGAGGGCCAGGCGGACCGCGCGGCGGAAACCGCCGCGGCGTGGCGCATTCTCGACCGGGAGCTGGCGGTGTTCCTGCGCGGCCCGGGTGAAGGCCCCGAGGCGTCCGTGTTGGCGGCGCGCTTGGAAGCTCAGCGACGGCGCTTCGAGGCGGCCCGCGCCGAGGTCCTGGCCGAGGGTGATGCGAGCGCCGAGGACGCCACCCGGCGCTTGATCGAGCGGCTGCTGCGCGATCGGGAGAACGACTAGGTGAACCTGGACCAGAAATTGGACGGCGTGCTCGGCCGCCATCGGGAGCTGAGCGACCAGGTGGCCAGCCACCCGAGCCCCGGCTCGCCCGAATATACCGTGATGCTCAAGGAGTATTCCGACCTCACCCCCATGGTCGAGCGGATCACCGAGTTGCGCGCGGCCCAGAGCGAGATCGGCGACCTGGCCGGACTGATCGCCGACCAGGCGACCGATGCCGAGATGCGCGCCCTCGCCGAGGCGGAGTTCCACGTCCTCAAGGAGCGGATCCCGGGTCTGGAGCGCCAGGTCATGGCGCTGCTCCTGCCCAAGGACGAGGCCGACGCGCGCAACGCCATCCTCGAGGTGCGCGCCGGCACCGGCGGTGACGAGGCGGCGCTGTTCGCCGCCGAGCTGTTCCGCATGTATCAGCGCTACGCCGAGTCGCGCCGGTGGGGCTTCGAGGTGCTGGAATACTCCGAGACCGGGATCGGCGGCTGCAAGGAGGCGAGCGCCACAATCTCGGGCAAGGGCGTGTTCGCGCGGCTCAAGTTCGAATCCGGCGTGCACCGGGTGCAGCGCGTGCCGGTCACCGAATCGGGCGGCCGTATCCACACCTCGGCGGCCACGGTGGCGGTGCTGCCCGAGGCCGAGGAGGTCGACGTCGAGATCGACCAAAAGGACCTGCGCATCGACACCTACCGCTCCCAGGGCGCCGGCGGCCAGCACGTCAACACGACCGACAGCGCGGTGCGCATCACCCACCTGCCGAGCGGCATGGTGGTGCAGTGCCAGGACGAGAAGTCCCAGCACAAGAACCGGGCCAAGGCCATGAAGGTGCTGCGGGCCCGGCTCTACGACCACATGCGTCAGCAGCAGGAGGCCGAACTCGCCGCCGAGCGCCGTAGCCAAGTCGGCAGCGGCGACCGCTCCGAGCGCATCCGCACCTACAACTTCCCCCAAGGGCGGGTCACCGACCACCGCATCAACCTGACCCTGCACAAGCTCGACAAGGTGCTGCTGGGCGAGCTCGACGAGCTGATCGAGGCCCTGATCGCCGAGGACGAGGCGGCGCGCCTGGCGGTGCTGCAGTGAGCGGGTCCGGGGCCATGGCCGCGGCACGATCCACGGGCGCGGGGCGCACCACGGTGGCCCGGGCACTGGCGGCCGCCGCCGCCCGGCTCGCAGCGGCCGGCGTCGAGGACTCCCGGCGCGACGCCCGGCTGTTGATCGCGGCCGCCATCGGGGCCGGGCCGGAGCGGTTGATCGCCGAGCCGGAGCGGGTCCTGGACGGCGCCGAGGCCGCCCGCATCGAGGCGTCGATCGCGCGCCGGGCGGCGCGCGAGCCGGTCTCGCGCATCCTCGGCCGGCGCGGCTTCTGGAGCCTGGAACTCGAGATCACCCCGGATACCCTCGACCCACGGCCCGATAGCGAGACCCTGGTCGCCGCCGTGCTGGAACGAATCGGGGCCCAGGGTCTGGTTGGCGCGCCGCTCTCGGTCCTGGATCTGGGGACCGGCAGCGGCTGCCTGCTGCTGGCGCTGCTGTCGGAGCTGCCGGCGGCGCGGGGACTGGGCCTGGACATCAGCGCCGCGGCGCTCGAGGTGGCCCGCCGGAACGCCCGGAACTTGGGGCTTTCCCATCGGGCGCGCTTCGTGGCCGGGGACTGGGCCGGGGACTGGGCCGGGGACTGGGCCGTCGGGCTGGACGGTTCTTGGCAAGTAATTGTTAGTAATCCACCCTATATAACAGAAGCAGAGATCGGGGAATTGGCGCCGGAGGTGGCGCGCTACGACCCAAGATTGGCGCTGACAGCCGGTTCCGACGGGCTCGATGCCTACCGGAAGCTCCTGCCGCGGGCCGCAAGCCTGCTGGGGCAGGGCGGGATCCTGGCGCTGGAAGTGGGTTGTGGACAACAGGATGCCGTGACCGCCCTGCTTGTGGCGTCCGGCCTGACAGCGTTGGGCCGATACCGGGATTTAGGTGGCATCGAGCGGTGTTTGCTGGCCAGCCGTGGAAAACCCGGGGAATTGGCAAGAAAGTAGTTGGAAAGCGGTGCTTTCCACATTAAGTTAGGGGTGTCGAGCCGAAGGCTCGCGCGTCCGGGTAGGGACGCCCGACAACCCCCTCTAACGTGTCCGTGGACTGAGGTCGCACGATCGCCGGATGGGCGATTCTTGGCACAGTGTGGGTTACAACCGTTCAATCAGAAGTAAGTGATCGATGAGACAAGGATCAAACGTACGGCGGCCGCGTGGGCGGCCGCACCGCAAGCAACATGGCGGCGCGGCGCGCCATGGCAATTTCGACAGTAACGGCCCGGAGGGCCGGGTTCGCGGCAACGCCCACCAGGTTTACGAAAAGTACATCGGGCTCGCGCGGGATGCGACGTCCATGGGGGACCGGGTCGCGGCGGAGACTTACTATCAGTACGCCGAGCACTACTACCGCATCGTCAATGCGCGGACCGATTCCAGGCCCAACGGCGACGGCCAGTCCGGCCGCCGCGGCGGCAACGGTCATGCCGAGGCGGCCCGCGAAGCGGCGCCCGAAGATGGCGGCGAGCAGCCGAATCCGGCGGCGTTCAACGGCGAGCAGCCCGCCGAAGCGCCCCAAGCCCGGGAAGCGCCGCAGGCGGACGACCGGCCGGCCCCTCAGAAACGCCGCCGGCCGCGCCAGGCCAGACCGGCCGAGCCACAGGCGGTCCCGCAGCACGAGGCCCAGCCCAGCTCCGAGGCCCAGTCCAGCTCCGAGGCCCAGCCTAGCTCCGAGGCCCAGCCCAGCTCCGAGGCCGAGCCCAACGAAGACAGCGAGCCGGCCGAATCCTGAGGCCGTCCGTTCCGCTCACAGGTTGCGAAAACCTGCTTAGGCAGCGATAATCCGATCGCCGATGGCGATCTCGCCGCCGCCGATGACCTCGGCGTAGACCCCCATTTCGATGTGGCCGAAGCCGCGCTGCAGGGCCTTGAGCAGGTTCATGTCGCGCGCCGCGGTCTCCGGATTGACGTGGGTCGCCGCGCAGCGGTCGATGCGCGCCGTGACCCGCAGGCGCGCCGCGCCGATATCGATCTGCTGGCCGATCCAGTCGAACTCGGCCCAGGCCGGGGCGCCCTCGAAATAGACATTGGCGCGGAAGCGCCGCGGGTCGACGGGCGCGCGCACGACCCGCTCGAGATCGCGCAGGCTGGCCAGGCTGATCAGCGACAGGCATTTCACGCGCGCGTCGGAGAACATGTGTCCCGGCGCCTCGAGAAGCCGGGGCGCGCCACGCGCGGCGGTGCCCATGAAGCCGGCGAAGAACTGCTCGATCACGGTGCGGCCCAAGGGCTCGGTCGCCTTGGCATGGATCACCCGCTTGCCGGCGCGATGGATCGCGAGCTCGCCGGTCTCCTCGTCGAAGGCGATACGCAGCTGGGCCAGCTTCTCGTCGCGCATGAGGGTCAGGAACTGGGTCTTGGGCCGCCACTCGGGCGCCTGGGTGTCGAAGCTGGTCGAGCCGTGGGCGAGGGCGAAGCGGCGGTCGTGGGGCAGGCCCTCGCCCGGCGTGAGCGCGACCCGCGCCAGGGGCTCGGCGTTCAGGCCCTTGACCGGGTGGCGGTGAATTTGGGTGACGGTGGCCGTCATGGCGCGAGGTCCCGCCTGCGGGGGGGGGGGGCCAATGCTACGCTGGGGCTACAGGGGCCTGTCAACCGTGGGGCCTCGCGGTCGCCCTTGCGCGTCCCCGGGGCACCCCCATATCTAGTGAGAGGCGGGTGATTCCGGTCAACGCCTT
>SMUX01321770.1_pt1 | contig 12425 bp, 13 predicted proteins | sample 2456431 | NCBI WGS metagenome assembly SMUX01 (sample SAMN11095930, study PRJNA526329) | marine sediment metagenome | biome: Marine sediment; feature: Surficial sediment; material: Deep marine sediment; isolation source: Hadal surficial sediment | place: Pacific Ocean | collected 2014-11 | depth... | reverse complement strand
TTGGCATCGCGGATCAATCGCAGGGCCCCAGCGCTGGAGATATGAGCGCAGTGCAGCCTGCCGCCGGTGAACTCCGCGAGCACCAGGTCGCGCGCCACGACGATGTCCTCGGCAGCGGTGGGGTGGCCCCGGAAGCCCAAGGCGGTCGACACCGAGCCTTCGTTCATCGCGGCCTTCTTGGTGAGACTCAGATCCTCGCAGTGTTCGATCACCGGGATGTCGAACATGCGGGTGTATTCGAGTGCGCGGCGCATGAGCTCGGCCGTGGCCACCGGGTAGCCATCGTCCGAGACGGCTACGCAGCCGCCCTCGACGAGCTCGCCGATCTCCGCCAGCGCCTCGCCCTGTTGGCCGACGCTGACGCAGCCGATCGGGTACACGGGGACGGTGCCGTACGCATCGGCGCGCTCGATGATGAGCTCGGTGACCGAGCGATGGTCGTTGACCGGAGAGGTGTTGGGCATGCACGCTACCCCGGTGAAGCCGCCGGCGGCGGCGGCTGCGGTACCGCTCTGCACATCTTCCTTGTATTCGTGCCCCGGCTCGCGCAGGTGCACATGCATGTCGATGAAACCGGGGGCGATGACGAGCCCCTCGGCGTCGATGATCTCAGCGCCCTCGCTGTCCAGGTCGCTGCCCCGTCCGGCGATGAGGCCGTCTTCGATGAGCACATCGGCGACTTCATCGATTCCCTGCACGGGATCGACGACGCGCCCCCCCTCAAGCAACAGCTTCGACATGCTTGGCCGCTCCACTTCCGGCTAGTAGGTATAGAACGGCCATACGGACCGCGACGCCGTTGCTCACCTGTTCGAGAATCACCGACGAAGGTCCGTCGGCTACGTCTGATGCGATTTCGACACCGCGATTCATCGGCCCCGGGTGCATGACGATGGCGTCGTCCTTGGCCAGTGTCAGGCGCTCGCGGGTCAGTCCGAAGAGCTTGAAGTATTCGCGTAAGCTCGGGAACGAGAGCTTTCCACCGCGCTCCAGCTGGATGCGAAGCGCCATCACCACGTCGGCGCCTTCGAGGGCGGGCTCGAGCCGCTGGTGTACCTCGACGCCGAGCGCTTCCACGCCGTACGGCATGAAGGTCGGCGGCGCCGCCAGGACCACGTTGGCGCCGAGTTTGTTGAGGCAGTAGATATTGGAGCGCACCACGCGGCTATGCGCGATGTCGCCGAACATGACCACCCGCAAGCCCTCCAAGCTGCCCTTGTGGTCGCGGATCGTGAGGGCGTCGAGGAGCGCCTGGGTGGGGTGCTCGTGGGCGCCGTCGCCGGCGTTGATGACGCCGGCGCTGCAGGTGTCGGCCAGCACCTTGGCGGCTCCCGGAAACTGGTGCCGGATCACCAGCAGGTCGGGGAACATGGCCTCGATGTTCCTGGCGGTGTCGATGAGCGTTTCCCCCTTGACCACCGCCGATGTCGATGCCGAGATGCTCTGGGTGTCTGCTGACAGCCGCTTGGCGGCGATTTCGAAGGAGGTGCGGGTTCGTGTAGAGGGCTCGAAGAACAGGTTGATCACCGACTTGCCGCGCAACGTCGGAACCTTCTTGATGGCGCGTTGTGAGACTTCTTTGAACTGTTGCGCTGTGTCGAGGATGAGGTTTATCTCCTCGACGTCGAGATCCTCGATACCGAGCAGATCCTTGCGCTTCAGTGCCGTGGCTTGTTGGCCGTCCGGCAGACCCGGATCGGCGCCGGCGTGGTCCTGGTCGGCTACTGTGTTATCCGTCGCGGACATCATTCTTCTCCGTCGTCGGCCGCGCCGCCGTATTCGCGCACCGCCTCGTCGACCTCCATCATCAGCACGCTGTCTTCGCCGTCGATGTCCAAGCATTGAACCTTGATCACCTCGGTGAGCGCCGTGGGGACGTTCTTGCCGACGAAATCCGCGCGAATGGGGAACTCTCGATGACCGCGGTCGATGAGCACCGCGAGTTGGATGGCGCGCGGCCGACCGTAGTCGATGATCGCATCGAGCGCCGCCCGAATCGTCCGTCCGGTGAACAGCACGTCGTCGACCAAGACGACCACCTTGCCTTCGATGGGGAACGGCAACTCGGTTGCCTGCACCACCGGGTTGGGGGCGATTTGCGAGAGATCGTCACGGTACAGCGTGATGTCGACGATGCCGGTGGGCACCTCGACACCCTCGAACTTCTGGATCTTGTCTCGCAGCGTCTCGGCCAGCGGCACGCCACGGCTGCGAATACCCACCAACGCCAGATCGTCGGTGCCGTGGTTGCGCTCCACCACTTCGTGGGCGATGCGGGAGAGCGCGCGGTCGATTTGTCGCGCGTCCATAATACTTGCCTTTTCACGCATGGAAAGCTCCTTGGCGAGAAGGGAAGGCAAAAAAAAGCCCGTCCGGCTCGAGGCGAGCCGCGCGGGCGAACGTAGACGATAGGATGCCTTGCATAGCGTCCCTTTTTGGCCTCACCGGGCCAATCCTTAAAGGGTTTCTGAATACCGAGTCAGGGTAGCCGTGAGCCCGCTGCCTGTCAAATTCGGGCGGTGCGCGCTTTCCAACGGCAGATCGAAGTGCCGGGGCCACGGATTTGCCGCCTCATAGCCTCCATGATAATTTCGCTCTCGACCCCCCCGCGGCTCGCGTAGCGACTCCCCGGAGCCCTATGTACGATCGGCGTCTGGCCATCGAATCCGTTACCCGCGTAGGTGCGGGCCAATTCGTGCTCGCCTTCGAGAGCCCCGAGATTGCCTCACGGTGCCGTCCCGGGCACTTCGTGATGATCTCCGTTGCGGACCCCATCGACCCGTTGTTGCGCCGGCCGATGGCGGTGTACCGGGTACTGCGCGACGAGGACGGCAGCGCCCGCGGGTTCACCCTGCTCATCGAGGTGGTGGGACGTGGTACGGCGTTGTTGGAGCAAAAGGAGCCGGGCGATCGAGTGCAGATACTGGGGCCGTTGGGTGTCCCTTTCACGTTGCCCGCCGCCGATGAAGAAACCGGTGAGCACCTGTTGGTGATGGGCGGCGTGGGCGCGGCGCCGTTTCCACTGGTGGCCGAGGAGTTGCTGGAGCGCGGCCACCGGGTGCGTGCTTTCGTCGGTGCGCGGACTGCCGAGGCGTTGTTGTGTGTCGAGGACTTCGAGCATCTCGGGGTTCCCGTCGCGGTGGCCACCGACGACGGCACCGCCGGGTTCGAGGGGTTTGTCGTCGGTCCGCTGCAGCGTTATCTCGAGGCCAACGACGAGACCGTCCGCGAGGCCAACGACGCCCCGGAGGCCGTGCTGTATGCCTGCGGGCCGACGCCGATGATGCGCGCCGTGCACGACATCGCGGTGGCGCACGAGTTGCCGCTGCAGGTGAGCTTCGAAGCGCCCATGGCGTGCGGTATCGGTGTGTGCCTGTCGTGTGTCGTGCCCGTGTACGGCGAGGAGGGTGAGGGTGGCGAAGAGGGCGAGGACGACGCGGGATGGAGTTTCGTGCGCTGCTGCCGCGAAGGCCCGGTTTTCGACAGCCGCAGGCTGGTGTGGCCATGAGTGACGCCGTCGATCTGCGCGTCCGCGTCGGCGAGGTGGAGCTTTCTAACCCCGTCATCGTCGCCTCCGGAACCTTTGCCTATGGCCAGGAGTTCGCCGAGATCATCGATCTCAACAAGCTCGGCGGCATCGTCGTCAAGGGGTTGTCGCTGCACGTCGAGCGCGGCAACCCGACGCCACGCATCGTCGAAACGCCGGGTGGCATGCTCAATTCCATCGGCCTGCAGAACGTCGGCGCCGAGGGCTTCCTGGAGGAAAAACTGCCGTTTCTACGGCAGTACGACACCGCGGTGATCGCCAACATCTGGGGCCGCACCGTCGAGGAATACATCGGGGTCGCCGAGCGTCTCGACGGCGCCGAGGGCCTCACCGCCCTGGAGCTGAACATCTCCTGCCCCAACATCAAGGAGGGTGGTATCAACTTCGGCACCGATCCGCACCAGACCGAAGCGGTGACCCGCGCGGTGCGCGAGGCGTCCACACTGCCGCTGTGGGTCAAGCTCAGCCCCGGCGTCACCGACATCGGCGAGCTTGCCCGTGCCGCCGAGGCGGGAGGGGCAGACGCTCTGTCCGTCATCAATACGCTGCGCGGCATGACCGTCGACGTGGCCGCGCGACGCCCCACGTTGGCGACCATCTTCGGTGGGCTGTCGGGACCGGCGATTCTGCCGATTGCGCTCTACTTGGTGTTCGAGACGCGACGCGCGACGAACCTTCCAATTCTCGGCATCGGCGGCATTGAAGGGATCGAGCAGGCCCTGCAGTTCATCATCGTAGGTGCCAGCGCGGTGCAGGTGGGCACCGCCAACTTCTATGATCCGACGGTATCTGAGCGCCTCGTCGACGAGCTGGCCGCGTGGTGCGCCGAGCAGGGGATCGCTTCGATCGATGAGCTGGTGGGAACGCTCGAGTATGACTAGCGGGGTGCGTGTTCCGCGACTTGCCGTTGCACTCGATGTCGGGAGCCGTGCGGCGGCGATGGACGCCGCAGCAACGCTTCGTGGACACGTCGATATCGCCAAGGTCGGCCTCGAGTTGTTTGTAAGCGCCGGCCCCAGCCTGGTGCAGGAGCTCGTCGATGCCGGCTGGTCGGTTTTTCTCGACCTCAAGCTGCACGACATTCCGGCGACGGTCGCCGGGGCCGTTCGATCGGCCGGCGGGTTGGGGGTCGAGTTCATCACCATCCACGCCGGTGGGGGCCGCAAGATGATCGAGGCCGCGGTTGGCGCGCGAGGCGGGGACGGCATGCCCCTTCTGCTCGGTGTTACGGTGTTGACGAGTCTTGACGGGGCGCAGCTCGAGGAGATCGGGGTGCGGGGAGGAACCGAACAGGCGGTCGCCAGGCTGGCGGACCTGGCGCACAGCGCGGGGTGCGACGGCGTGGTGTCCTCGCCGCACGAGGTTGCCACCATCAAGGCGGCCCACGGCGACGATTTTCTCGCCGTTAGCCCCGGTATCCGGCCGGCAGGGTCGGCGCTGGACGATCAGGCTCGGGTGGCCAGCGCCGCCGATGCGGTACGCGCCGGGGCCGATGTGTTGGTGGTCGGAAGACCGATCATGAAGGCAGACGATCCGGCGGCGGTCGCCGCTGCATTGAAGAAGGAAATGGAGGATGCGTATGGCAGAAAGGGTTGATGCGGGTGCAGCCGTCGATACGGCGCACCGGCGTCTGGCTCCACTCGAGCAGATCATCGGATACCGATTCGACAATCGGGCGTTGCTGCACGGCGCCACGATTCATCGGTCGTTCGCCAACGAGACCGAGGAGGACGTCGCCGACAACGAGGTTATGGAGTTCCTCGGCGATGCCGTCCTCGGCCTCGTCATCAGTGACCTGCTGTACTGCCGCAATCCGAATTTCAGCGAGGGCGAGATGTCCAAGCTCAAGGCGTTCCTGGTGTCCTCGGAATCTCTGGCTCGCCGTGCCGAAGAGATTGGCTTGGGCGCCTACCTGGTGCTCGGAAGAGGCGAAGAGAAGACCGATGGGCGTCTCAAGGACTCGCTGCTTGCCAACTCGTTCGAGGCTGTGATCGCCGCGATTTACCTCGACGGAGGGCTGCAGCCAGCGATCGAGTTCATCGACAAGACGGTGTATCGGCACCTCACCGACGCCGTCGAGGAGGACGCCCATTTCAGCGACTTCAAGTCGCAGTTGCAGGAGAGGCTGCAGTCGAATGGGCGCGGGCTACCGGAGTATTCGGTGGTCGATGAGTCTGGTCCCGATCACCAGAAGACCTTCCGTGTGGTCGTAGAAGTCGACGGAGCGCCGGGCGGCGAGGGTGAGGGCAGGACCAAGAAGGCGGCCGAACAGATGGCCGCCGAGCGCGCGCTGGAGATGCTCACGGGCTGAGCCCGCATGTCTCAACGGGTCACGGCTGCGCCGGCGCGATCGCGCCAGTAGCGCGTTGCGCTTGTTTGGGGTGCGCCGGCGGTTTCAGTGGCGCACGATCCAGCCGCCGCCGAGCAGTACGTCGCCATCGTAGAAGGCAACTCCCTGTCCCGGCGCAACACCACGTTGCGGCTCATCGAACTCCACCCGCACGCGGTGCTCGTCGAGCGGCGTGATCAGTGCCGCCGCTTCTTGGTGCCGGTGGCGGATGCGGGCGGCCGCGCGCAGCGGTGTTCGGGGGGCGTCGATCGACACCCAGTTGCAACGGGCGGCCTCGAGGCTGGCGACAGCCAGCGCATCTGCGGGTCCGACGATCACCGTGTTGGAGTCGGGATCGAGGCCGACAACGAACAGCGGGTCGGGGCTGGTGAGGCCGAGGCCGCGGCGCTGGCCGACGGTGAACCGATGTAAGCCACCGTGAGAGCCCAGCAGAGCCCCGTCGAGATGGCGGATGGGGCCGCCGCGATACTGCGCGGTAGGTAGGTGATCCTCGACGAATCGGTCTTTGTCGCCGTCCGGGATGAAACACAGCTCGTAGCTCTCCGGCTTGTCGGCTACCGGTAGGTCGAGACGCCTGGCGGCGGCGCGTACTTCGTCCTTGGACATGGCGCCGAGGGGAAAGATGGCGTTCTGGAAGCGCTCGACCGGGACGTCGAAGAGGAAATACGACTGGTCCTTGTCGTGATCGTGGGCCTTTCGGAGCCGCGGGCGAGCCGCGTCGTTGTCGAGGCGAGCGTAATGGCCGGTGGCGAGATAGTCGGCCTCGAGCCCGCGGGCCAGTTTCCACAGGATGTCGAACTTCACCAGGCGATTGCAGCTGATGCAGGGGCTCGGTGTGATGCCCGCCGAGTAGCCCTCGATGAACGGATCGACGATGTGGTCCTTGAAGCTGGCGCTGTGGTCGAAGACGTAGTGCGGCATGCCGAGCCGATCCGAGACCACGCGGGCATCGGCGACATCCGCCGGCGAGCAGCAGCGACCACGACCGGCGGCCAGGTTCACGGTGGTGTAGTCCCAGAGCGACAACGTAAGGCCGATGACCTCGTGCCCTTGCTCGCGCAATAGGGCGGCCGCAGTCGACGAATCCACGCCGCCGCTCATGGCTACAGCGATGCGGGACATCAAAACACCGCCTCGAGCCCGGCATCCCGCAGGCCGCGTACAGCCCCCGGGATCACCTCCAGGACGCGATCGACGTCGGCTTCGCCGGACTCATAGCCGAGCGACAGGCGCAACGCTCCGGGCAGGTACTCACGGGGCACGCCGATCGCTTCCAACACCGGCGAAGCGTGCGCCACGCCGCTGGCGCACGCCGAGCCCGCCGAAGCCGCGATCCCCTCGAGGTCCAGGCGAGCCACCAGGGCGTTGCCGTCGCAGCGGGCGAAGCAGACGTGGCAAGTATTGGGCAGTCGGGCGGCGCGTGCTCCGTTGCACCGTACTCCGTCCACGCCCTCGACGATCGATGCCTCCAAACGGTCGCGGAGTCCCGCTACGCGCGGCGCTGCCTGGTCGCGCTGCCGCAGTGCACGTGCGCAGGCGGCGCCGAAGCCGAGCATCGAGGCGGTCGCCTCGGTGCCGCCACGCCGGCCGCCCTGTTGGCCGCCACCGCGCATCAACGGCACCAGATCGATGCCCGGGCGCACGTACAAGGCTCCCATGCCCAAGGGACCGGCGAGCTTGTGGGAGGACACCGACAGGAGATCGGAGGCAGCGACCAGCGGACTCAGATCGACCCATGGCGCCGCTTGCACGGCGTCGGTGTGGAAGAGAGCGCCGGCCTCATGGACGGCTGCAGCGATCTCGACGATGGGCTGCAGGGTGCCGACCTCATTGTTGGCCGCCATGATGGAGACCAAACGCGTGTCCGGGCGCAGCGCTTCGCGCACCGCCTCGGGATCGACACGCCCATCCGTGCCCACCGCAACCCGGGTCACCTCGAGCCCCAGCTCGTGTAGCGCCACAGCGGGCTCCAGCACCGCCGGATGCTCGATGGCAGAGATCACCAGGTGTCCCCTTGGCGGCCAGCCCATGGCGCCGAAGATGGCGGTGTTGTCGGCTTCTGTGCCGCCGCTGGTGAATACCACCGCCATGGGTTCGCAGCCGAGCAGCGAGGCCACCTGGGCACGGGCGCCCTCTACCGCGGCGCGGGCGCGCTGGCCGCTGCGATGCGCGCTGGAGGGATTGCTGACGCTCCCCGACAGCCACGGCTCCATCGCCGCGGCGGCCTCGGCACACAGCGGCGCACTGGCGTTGTAGTCGACGTACACGATCGGCGGGCTGCTCATGCCGAAAAGGTTACCCGAACCTCGCAACGCCGTCATCGGGAGCCATTACCCGGGTGCCGCGATCTGTTGAGGAGGCCCCGTGGACGCGGATGAATGCGGCGCGCCGCGGCGCGCAGGTCGCGCTCCACGTGGAAGGAGTGTCCGGGATTGTGGCAGTAGGCGCAGGTCTCGCCGGCGTCCTGGAGCCCGGCAGCACGGCTCTTCAACGGGTCGATCATGATGTCGAGCTCGGCATAGGCTGATCCCGGCCCATGGCATGCTTCACAACCGACGCCGTCTTCGAAGGCGCTGGCGTCGGGGACGTGACAGGCGGCACATTTCGGATCGAAGGCCTGGTCGAAGGTCAGCTCGGCCGTCGAGAGAGCGTGCGGAGACGGCTCCCATGCTTCGTACAGGGAACGATGACAGGCGCGGCACGACTCGCTGCCGAGCACCGCGAAGCGCGCGTCGGTTCGGGGCACTCCGCGGGGTACTTCGCTCCGTTGCTGGGGTGCCCCGAGGGCGGCCGCCCCAAGCCCGGCCAGAACAGCGAAAACCAATGTCAGACAAGGGTTTACGCTTTTTCGGCGCGTTGACCGGTGGGGTGCCCGTTGGTACCATCGCATGGTCTTCGTATTCAGGCTCTCGCCCTCTCCTTCAGCGTATCGGAGCCCGCTTCTCTTCGGCTTCGGGCGCACTGATTCCACCGTGCAGGCTACTACGCGAGGCCCGTATTGGGGCGCCCTGTGGGCGCCAGCGAGGAAAGTGATGGCCGGTTTCCAAGGCGTTGACTACTACGGGATAGACGAGCTACTCGACGACGAGCAGAAGCTGGTGCGCGACACGGTTCGCGAGTTCGTCAGCGACAAGATCCTCCCGATCATCGCCGAGCACCAGCGGCAAGGCACCTTTCCTCGCGAGGTGCTGCCGCGGATCGCCGAGATGGGCTTGCTGGGGGGCAACCTCGAGGGCTACGGCCTGCCGGGCCTCGACAACATCGCCTACGGCCTGGTCATGCAGGAGCTCGAGCGGGGAGATTCCGGGATCCGCTCGATGGTCTCGGTGCAGGGCGCGTTGTGCATGTACCCGATCTGGCGCTACGGCTCCGAAGAGCAGAAGGAAAAATGGCTGCCGCAGATGCACAGCGGCGAGGTCATCGCGTGCTTCGGCCTCACCGAGCCCGATGCCGGATCCGACCCGGGCGCCATGATCACCCGGGCCTCGCGCGACGGCGACGAGTGGGTGCTCGACGGGGTCAAGTACTGGATCACCAACGGGACCATGGCGCAGCTGGCCCTGGTGTGGGCGAAGACGGGGGACGGTATCCGCGGCTTTCTCGTGCCCACCGATGCAGCCGGCTTCACCGCCAACAAGATCACCGGCAAGATGTCACTGCGTGCGTCGGACACCGCCGAGCTCGTCATGCAGGGCTGCCGAATTCCGGCGGACGCGATGCTACCCGAGGCGGAGGGCCTGAAGGCGCCCCTTACCTGCCTGAACCAGGCGCGCTACGGCATCGCCTGGGGAGCAGTCGGCGCCGCGCAGGCGTGCTACGACGAGGCCCTGCGCTACGCCAAAAACCGCATCGCCTTCAAGCGCCCCATCGCCGCGACGCAGTTGGTGCAACAGCTGTTGGTAGAGTGCGTCACCGAGATCACCAAGGCGCAGCTTCTCTGCCTGCGCCTGGGCCAGCTCAAGGAGGCCGGCAAGGTGACCCCGCAGCAGGTTTCCATGGCCAAGCGGAACAACGTCAACATGGCGCTGGAGACGGCGCGCAGGTGTCGCGAGATCCTCGGCGGCAACGGCATCCTCGACGACTATCAGTCGTTCCGCCACATGGTCAATCTAGAATCGGTGTACACCTATGAGGGTACCCACCAGGTGCATACTCTCATCATCGGCCACGACATCACCGGAATCCCCGCCTACGGATCCGGCTGACATTGACCCTCAGGTGGAGGCGTTGCTAGCATCGGACGGGCTCGGTTGCCGAAGCGCACTCGGGGCCGTCGACGGGAGCGGGCATAGCTCAGCTGGCAGAGCGCGAGCTTCCCAAGCTTGAGGTCGCGGGTTCGAATCCCGTTGCCCGCTCCAATCACTACTTAACTGCCATCTGCCCACTATCGACCTGACCATGGCCATTTTTGGAAAGAAGCCCGAGCCGGAGTCACCGACTCCCTTCTCCCCGTCGGCGCCCGCCGCGGCGCCGACACCAAGACCGCGATCGGCGCCGCTGGAGCCGACGCGCGCCGCCGGCACGAGCTCGTTCCTGGGGGCCGGGTGCGTGTTAGAGGCCGAATTCAACGGTGATGGCTCGTTCGAGTGCAGCGGAGATTTCCAAGGCACCATCGATATTTCCGGCGATTTGGTGATCGGCCGCGGTGGCAGCGCCCGAGCCGAGCTCAAGGCCCGCCGCATCGTCATCGAGGGCCGCCTGCAGGGCAACGCCACCGGCACCGAAAAGGTAGAAGTCGGGGCATCCGGCCATGTCGAGGGCGATGTGAGGGCGCCGGCGGTGCAGTTTGCCGAAGGCGCGTTCTTCGAGGGTAACGTCGAAATGCGCCGCGCCAAGGCTGGCGCGGCCGCTACCGACGACGCCCACGACTCCCTGGACAGCGACCCGGCGCAGTGAGGCGGCGGTACCTCCCCGCCTGAGGACTAGAAAAGAGAATGCGGATCGGCGTTGTCAGTGAGGTCAAGGCCCACGAGAACCGGGTCGGGTTGACGCCCGCAGGTGTGTTGGCGCTGACCGCCGCCGGGAGCTCTGTGCTCGTCCAGGCCGAGGCCGGCCTCGGCAGCGGCATCGCCGATGCTGCTTACATTGCCGCCGGCGCCGAGATGGTCGCCGATGCGGCCGATGTGTGGTCGCGCAGCGACCTCGTCGTCAAGGTCAAGGAACCGGTAGAGTCGGAGTACGTGCATCTGCGCCCCGGCCTGCTGCTGTACACCTACCTGCACCTGGCGCCGTTGCCGGTGCTGACCCGAGCCTTAATCGAGCAGGGGGTCACCGGTATTGCCTACGAGACCATCGAGAATACCGACGGGTCGCTGCCGCTGCTCGAGCCCATGAGCGAGATCGCCGGCAAGATGAGCATTCAGGTGGGGGCACACTTCCTGGAGCGTGCCCAGGGCGGGCGCGGTGTATTGCTCGGTGGCGTGCCGGGCGTCAATCCCGCCGACGTCGTCATCATCGGCGGCGGTATCGTGGGCCGCAGCGCTGCCCGTGTGGCGCTCGGCATGGGGGCCCACGTCACCATCCTCGAGCGCAGCCCCCAACAGATGCAGTCGATCGATGATCTCTTTGGTGGCCGTGTTACCACGATCATGTCGCAGCCGGTGTCGGTGGACGCATGGGCGCGTCGCGCCGACCTGCTGGTCGGCGCGGTGCTCATCCCCGGTGCTGCCGCTCCCAAGGTGGTGAGCCGCGAGCTGGTTTCGGAGATGCAGGACGGCAGCGTCATCGTGGACGTTGCCGTCGACCAGGGAGGCTGCGTCGAGACCACCAAGGTCACCACCCACGGCGATCCCACCTTCGTTTTCGACGGCGTGGTGCACTACGGCGTGGCCAACATGCCGGGCGCGGTTCCCCGCACCTCGACCTTCGCGCTTACCAACGTGACGCTGCCGTACCTGCTCAACATCGCGCGCCAAGGTTTCGCCGATGCGTGCCGCGACGATGCCGCCCTCGCCGCCGGGGTCAACACGCACTGCGGCAAGGTTACCTGCGCGCCCGTCGCCGAGGCGCAGGGGCTGGAGTTCACATCGATTCGCGAGCTGCTGTAGCAAACCGTGGTGGACGTGTGTTGGGTTTGGCTGGGCCCTTGCTGCGCGTTCTGGTGCACGGAAGGGCTCCAGCCGCCTGGAACATGGCGGTCGACGAGACCCTGTTGGATGCGCCCCACGGCGGTTGGACGCTGCGTTTCTATGCATGGAAGAGGCCGACGGTTTCGCTCGGCTACGCGCAGCCCTTCGATCACGGCGTCGATGTGGCTCTGGCTCAACGGTTCGGCATGGCGCTGGTGCGGCGTCCGACCGGAGGTCGTGCGGTGCTGCATGCTGGTGAGCTCACCTACTCGATTACGGCGCCTGCCGACACCGGCATTCTCGCCGGCGGGGTATCGGCATCATACCGGCGCATCGCCGTGGGCTTGCAGGCCGGACTGAGACTGCTCGGCGCCGAGCCGGACGTCGAACGAAGCGGCACGGCACGCCTGCCGGCGCACCCGGTGCGCCCGCTGCATAAGGGGCCCTGCTTCAGCGCCCG
>SMUX01157652.1_pt1 | contig 12432 bp, 13 predicted proteins | sample 2456431 | NCBI WGS metagenome assembly SMUX01 (sample SAMN11095930, study PRJNA526329) | marine sediment metagenome | biome: Marine sediment; feature: Surficial sediment; material: Deep marine sediment; isolation source: Hadal surficial sediment | place: Pacific Ocean | collected 2014-11 | depth... | reverse complement strand
TCCGGAGCGTACTCCGGACGTCATTGTATCGGGTGACACGCACCAGGAGCGGATCATGGAGATCAATGGCGTGTTGTGTGTGAATCCTGGATCTGCGACTTATCCCCACAACTACGACACGCAGTTCGGCACCATTGGCTTCCTCGAGATTAATGAAGGTGTTGCGCAAGCAAGCGTCTGGCAGCTTGTGGAAGACGGCATAGAACCCTTCGATTGGGAAGGCATTCCTCCGTGGAGACAGCGCTGATCAGATGAAAATACTGACGCTGTGTCTGTTGTTGCTCCTCGGCTGTGGCGAGTCACCAACACCCATTCTCAGCTGTGAACCAAGCCATGGCATTACCCCGGATTGTCGTTTCCAGAATCCCGAAGACATGGCAGTTTTGGGTGAACGTCTCCTGGTCAGTCAGATGGGAGCTATGGATGGTACGCAACCCGGCGACATAGTCCTCTATTCTCCGCGCTCTTCTCTCCAGGAAGGTGACATCGAAGTGTTGTTTCCGCCAAGTCGTGTCACGGACGATCGCAGTTGGGGAGCAGAGAGCTGCCCGCCGCCCGATCTGGTCGCTTTTTCACCCCACGGGATCGATCTGGAGCGACGTGCGGACGGACGCCTGATGTTGCTCGTGGTAAATCATGGTCTGCGGGAATCTGTGGAATTTCTCGAGGTGTTGCAAGAGGGTGATGCAGTGACGCTCGAGTGGCGGGGTTGCGCCACAGGCCCTGACCAAGCGGCGTTCAACGATGTGGTTGCGAAGCGCGACGGAGGGTTCTGGGTAACTCAGATGATGCCGAGCGATAGCCAGCTGAGTTCTATGCTGAAGGCGGTGTTGTTCGGCAGCGATACGGGTTTTGTCTATCAGTGGGATGCGGCACTTGGGTTCAGTGTGGTTGCTGGCAGTAACGGACCGTTTCCCAACGGGATAGAGAAGTCTGCTGACGAAAGCCACCTGTTCATCAACATGTACCTGGCCGGTGAGGTTCGCAAACTCGATCTCACGAAGGGAGAAGTGGTCGCAAGCGCATCCGTTGCGAGCCCGGACAACGTCACCTGGTCACGCGACGGCAGGCTGTTAGTCGCATCTCACACGGATGGTTTCTTGGAACTCACAGCCTGCCAATCGATCGAAGCGGGTTCGTGCGGGTTTGGTTTTGAAATCGTATCACTCGATCCGAACGACCTGTCCTCCAAGGTGGTGCTGGCAAACCGAGGTGCGCCGATGGGTGGTGCGACGGTGGCGATTGAGTTGGGTGATGAACTCTTCCTCGGCACGTTTGCCGGTGACCGGATCGCCCGCGTAAAAATCGGACGTTAGATCAGTCTTTCGGCAGCCCGAGGATCCGTTCCGCGATGATGTTGCGCTGAATGTTCGGCGTGCCGCCACCGATCACGACGTTGGGCCAATTGAGGCTCGACTTCGCCCATTTACCGTTCTCTACGGCATCGCTACCACCCTTGAGCTGCAGTCCCGATTGTCCGGTCAGCTCTACCGCGAAGTCGTCCATCTCGATCTCGAGGCAAGCCCTGTGAAGTTTGTTCACGGAGGTCTCGCTGGTGAGTGGTTCACCTTTGATCTGCTTGGTCAGATAACGCAGCCCGTTGTATTTCATTGCCGCGATCTTTGTTTCGAATACGGCCAGCGTGCGGCGCACTTTGGGATCTTCCCTGGCTGGTTTGCCTTGTTTTTTTGTCCGTTTGACCAGCGCTTTCAACGTATCGAGCTTGCCGAACATCTGGGTTACCTCGCCAATACTGGAGCGTTCGTTGGCAAGAGCGGAAACGGTGACTTGCCAACCATCACCCTCCGTACCGAGGCGGTTTTCCACGGGAACTTTCACATCGGTGAAAAAGATTTCGGCGAAATGCCGGTCTCCCGCCATGTTCTCGATGGGCCGCACGTCGATCCCCGGAGTATCCATCGACACCAGCAGGCAGGTGATGCCGTCGTGTTTCACTTCCACGTCGAACTTGGTGCGGGTCAACAAGATGATCCACTGAGAAAAAGCGGCACCAGTAGTCCAGATCTTCTGCCCGTTCACTAGGTAGTGGTCACCATCGCGTACGGCTTTACACTGAATTGAGGCGAGGTCGCTGCCAGAGTTAGGCTCCGAATAACCCGTGCACCAGGTGACTTTGCTGTCGAGGATGTCGGGGATGAACTTCTTTTTCTGCTCCTCGGTGCCGTATTGCATGATGCCGGGACCTACCCACGCGAGACCCATGAATGAGGTGCCGAGCGGTGGTGCCTTGGCGAGTGCCATCTCCTCACGGAGGATGGTCTGCTCGATCAGGCCGCCATCGCTGCCACCAAATTCTTTAGGCCAGGAGAAACCTACCCAGCCCTTTTCCCTTACTTTGCTCAACCAGGTGGCGAGAAAATCCATGTTACGTTCAGTTTTCTGTGGCAGGTTCTCAGCCAGAAAGCCGCGCACCTCTTCTCGAAACGCTCGCTCTTCGGGGGTGTATTCGAAATCCATCAGATGCCTCCCAGAGTTGCAACGCGGTCCAGGTGATAGTCGGAATCGCCGTACATGGGGCGAGACCACTTGGAGCGCTTCAGGTACAGCTGCACGTCGTACTCGGCAGTGAACCCAATGGCACCATGCAGGCCAACACCGTCGATGCCAATCTTGGCGAACGCGTCAGAGGCATAACCCTTCGCAAGCGAGATGGCTCGCGGTAGCTCGATGGGTGCATCGTCAACGCACCACGCAGCGTAATAAAGCAAGCTGCGAAACGACTCGACGTCTACAAACATGTCTGCCAACCGGTGTTTTACACCTTGATACTGGCCGATTGGCTTGCCGAACTGGATACGCTCCTTGGCATAGTTGCTGGTCATGGTGAGTGTTGTATCCGCAGCACCGACCATCTCGGCGGTGACAGCAACAGCACCGCAATCGGTAAGATAGGCGAGGTCTTCGCTTGGAAGGGGTAAGAGGCAGTCGGCTGGCACCTGAACATGATCGAGAACAACTGATCCCGTCGGTTTGGTTGCGTCCATCGAAGGCTCTTTCGTCACTGTCACTTGGTTCTGGCTGACGGCAGCGAGTCCTAGCCCAGCGGGACCCGTGTATGCAAGCAGTAGTTGTTTTGATGACATCGCATCATTGACGAAAGGTTTACGGCCGTTTAGCTCGATACCCCCGTCAACCGCGATGCCGGTGAGGGTCACAGCTTTCGGGTCGAACCAGTTGGGTTCATCGTACAACGCAAGCGTTGCGCGGGTTTCACCTGATGCGAGTGCCGGTAACCAATTGCTGCGCTGCTCATCGCTGCCTACTCGAAGCACAGCTGCCGAGGCAAGCGCCTGGGACAGAATGGGAAGGGGGCTTAAACCCCGCGCCGTTTCCTCCAGTACCAGGGCGAGATCGATCCACTTCAGACCGATGCCGCCATATTGATCCGGAACGATGAGCCCCAACCAGCCGAGTTTTGCGATCTGATCCCACAATTGTTCGGAAAACGGGGCATCTTCTGCCGTCAGCTCACGCACCGTGGTCATGGGGCACGCCTCGGTCATGAAGCGTCGTACCTGGTCGCGGAGCATCTCCTGTTCTTGGCTAAAACCAAAATTCATGCAACGATTCCACCTTCCATAACCCGGTTATCCCCGCATCGGGTTAACAGGCGGCCAGTTGTCCTTGCTTGCCAGAATGCGCTCACCGATCTCTTCAACATCCCAGGGCCCTTCGGACAGATCCTGATCGGCGATAGGGGTCAGCTGCCAGGAAAGCAGCGAAACACTGTTACCGGCAACCAGCCACTGGCGGCCGCTGACGTCCTTGGCTTCGTCCGTGCATAACCACACGACAGCCGGGGACACGGTTTCCGGTGGAAACTGATCCTGCATCTGCTCGGGGAATATATCTTCCGTGAGGCGTGACATTGCGGTGGGCGCCAGCACGTTGACCGTAATTTTGTACTTGATTCCCTCTAGCCACAGGCACCGCATGAAGCCAGCAATACCTGCTTTAGCGGCGCCGTAGTTGGTCTGGCCGAAGTTGCCGAGCAGTCCGGATGTGGAACTGGTCAGGATGATCCGCCCGCCGTTTTCCGCTTCGAGCATCTTGTCGTAAGCTGCCTTGGCGACCAGGTAGGTGCCGCGCAAATGCACGTCGAGTACGATGTCCCACATCTCGTCATCCATGTTCTTGAACGTCTTGTCGCGCAGGATGCCGGCGTTGCAAATGCAGATGTCGATTTTACCGAACTCGCTAACTGCGAGGTCCACCATACCCTGGGCGGCTGCTTTGTCTGCAACGGAACCGTAGTGCGCGACCGCCTGGCCACCGGCTGCCTTGATTTCCGCCACAACTTCGTCCGCCATGGAGTGGCTTTCGCCGGTACCATCACGGGCACCACCGAGATCGTTGACCACTACCGCCGCCCCTTCTTTTGCCAGCAGCAGTGAGTGCGCACGGCCGAGACCGCCACCTGCGCCCGTAACGAGGGCAACTTTGCCTTCGAGCATTCCCATAGGTATCTCCTTTATCAGATTGTCGTTTTAGCCAGTTTTTTGAGCGTAAGTTCGGGTTAAAGGGGTAGCCGCGCGCTTGCCAGCGCTTCTTTCCTTGGCGTTGTTCCTTCCCGGAGCGTAATACTTTAAATTTAGTGAGCCGAGCAGTCTACGGCTCGAGGCTACAAACGCAAGGGGGAGGCATGGACGAGTTGTTGGATTTTACGGGTAAGGTTGCGCTGGTTACTGGTGGCAGCCGTGGGTTGGGGCGTGCGATGTCACTCGCTCTCGCGGCGCGCGGCGCTGATGTGGTGGTGACCAGCCGTAAGATCGAAAGCTGCAATCACGTGGCTCGCGAGATTGTCTCACTCGGCCGTGAAGCCATGGCTTATGGTTGCCACGTCGGTCATTGGGATGAAATCGAAGGTTTGGTCGATGCGGCATACGCACGCTTCGGCAAGATCGACATTCTCATCAACAACGCCGGAATGTCACCCCTGTACCCGAAGTTGAGTGATATATCCGAAGAACTCTTCGACAAAGTGATCGGGGTGAACCTGAAAGGTCCGTTTCGGCTCTCGGCCCTGGTCGGTGAACGCATGGCGGCGGGTGATGGTGGTGCGATCATCAATATCAGCAGCACCGCCTCGCTGAACCCGAGCCCGGGCTCGGAGCCCTACGGCGCGGCAAAGGCGGGACTCAACGCCATCACCCGCTCGTTTGCGTTTGCCTACGGGCCCAAGGTGCGGGTGAACTGTATTGTTGCCGGACCTTTTCTCACGGATATCTCCAAGGCGTGGGATATGGAAGCATTCGAAAAGCGAGCCGCAACGAGCATGGCCTTGAAGCGAGGTGGACAACCGGAGGAAATTATTGGCGCCGCACTATTTCTTGCCAGCAGTGGCGCCGGCTTCACCACCGGTGCCACAATACGGGTCGACGGCGGAACGCCATAGCCCGGACTGATCAAAAGGCTGAACTGAACTATCATTGAGTAAGCAAGGCCGCCAAGGGTTGGTGAAAAGTACGTAGTGAGTAGTTGTGAGGACCATCTCGAGCGGCCCATCAACGAAGTTATCTCGTTGTTGGAAAGTGAGATCGAGCAGCTCAAGGAGTCGCTGGAAACCTATCGTCTGTTGAACAGTCCGAACCGGGATGAGATCATCCGTGGGCATGTGCTCACCCTCGATGAGCGACAGGATGCGCTGGAAGAACTGCAGAAGCTTCTTCTGGCAAGCCAGAATTCCGAGCAACAGAGTTAGCCTTTGCAAGATCGCCAGGCGACGATGGCTTGCGCAACGCTGGAACTGAGATCGTTGCCGGTCAACGTCTCCAGGGTTTTAAGTCCCCCGGGGTTGGCGACGTTCACCTCCATCAGATAGGGATAGGCGATATCAACCGCCGCAAAGCCGACCCCTTGGGTCAGTAAATCTTCCGCGATCGTGGCCACCAGCCCTTCCTCTTGCTCATTCAGCACGGTTGCTTGGACCTGCGCACCGAGGGCGATGTTTGCGATGCCGTCTCGCGGCTTTCTGAGGTAACTGCCGATGATCTTTCCGCCTGCGATGAGTGTGCGGGTCTCTCCGCGCTCGATTTCGGGTACGTAGCGCTGGAGAAGGCAATACCCCCGCATTTCGCCACCGGTAAGTCGCTCGAGAATCTGGCGATGATCGATTCCGGGCGCCAGAAAGTGCACGTCGCGGCCAAAACTGCCGGCGGTGGGTTTGGCTACCCAGGTTCCGCCTTGACTGAGCACTTCAAGCAGGGCGTCTACATCGTTATCCGCATGGGTTTCGGGCATGTGGTCGAGCCAATGGTATTTGCCGTGCAGAGTCAGGAACACATCTATTTCGGTGACAAAACGAGTCTGTTTGAGCTGACCTAATAGCTGCATCCGATCGAAAAAGGTTGATTTGCGACCGAAGCCGATGAGCCAGATAAGGTCGAATCTTTCTTCGCGTTGTGATCCGAGGCGAATGCCTCCTTGGGTCAGTTTTACCCTGTCGTGATCGAGTTCGGTGACGCCCCAGCCATCTCTGCGGAACGCCTGGGGCAGACGCTCGTGGTTGTCGTTGTGGGCTAACGCGACATCGCCAAGCAGGAAGAGGATCTCAGGCATCAGGTTCATGCATCGATCGGCACGTGGCGCGGTTGTTCGCCGACCCGGTTCAACCACGCCCGCACGTTCGGGAAATCTGCGAGATCGTAGTTACCTTGATGGGCGACGTGGGTGTAAGCGTAGAGCGCTATGTCGGCGATGCAATAGTCCTCTCCGACAAAAAAATTGCTTGTTGAGAGATGCTGTTCCATGACCGCGAGTGCTGCCAGCCCGCGGGGATGGTTTGCCTCGATTTGTGCTGCGTGGGCGTCTGTTTCGCCCAACAGGTGGATCCAGGCTCGGTTAGTCGCGATAAAAGGCTCGTGACTGTACTGCTCGAAGAACAACCACTGCAAAACGAGCCCATGTGCATAGGATTCGACTGGCAACAAGTCCGAACCTTCGGCCAGGTAACACAGTATGGCGTTTGACTCGGCGAGCGTACGCCCATCGGGTAACACGAGTAGCGGGACCTTGCCGTTCGGGTTGAGCGAAAGAAACTCCGTCGTGCGGGATTGTCCGCTAAAAATGTCTGTTTCTACGCGCTCGTAGGTCAATTCAAGCTGATTGAGCAACAGCCGCACCTTGTAGCAGTTGCCTGAATCTGCCATCTCGTAAAGTCGATACATGGGTCGTTTTTCCCCCTGAGAGCCTGGATTGGAGACGAGTTGAAAGGTGCTAAACTAGCTGTCTGATGAACAGCCAAACCCATCTGATAGACCGCAGCTTACCTCCGGAGCGTGTACCCGTATACGAGCCGGAACAGCTCGACGATGCCCGCACCCAAATGCTGAAGGCGGAAATTGCCGATCTGCTGAGTGCACGAGGTGCGGTGCTGGTGGCTCACTATTACGTTGACGGTGATGTACAGGATCTAGCGGAGGAAACCGGAGGCGTTGTCGCGGATTCCCTGGAGATGGCCCGATTCGGTCGCGATCACGATGCCAAAACGCTCGTGGTTGCAGGGGTTCGTTTCATGGGAGAGACCGCCAAGATTCTCTCCCCGGAAAAACGGGTGTTCATGCCGACCCTCGATGCTGAGTGTTCGCTGGATCTCGGTTGCCCACCGGATGAATTTGAGGCGTTCTGCGAGGAACATGAGGACCGCACCGTGGTTGTGTATGCCAACACCTCGGTCCGCGTGAAGGCGCTCTCGGATTGGGTGGTGACCAGCAGCGTGGCGTTACCGATCATTGATTCTCTGGACGCCCAGGGCGAAAAAATCCTCTGGGCGCCGGACAAACACCTCGGTCGTTACATCCAGTCGCAGACCGGCGCGGACATGTTGCTCTGGCATGGCGCATGTATTGTCCACGAGGAGTTCAAATCCAAAGCGTTGTTCGACCTGAAAGCCGTGTACCCCGAAGCTGGCGTGTTGGTGCATCCGGAGTCTCCTGCAGCAGTCATCGATATAGCCGATGTGGTGGGATCCACCAGCCAGATCATCAAAGCAGCGGGTGAATTGCCAAACGAAGTATTTATCGTTGCTACGGACCGGGGTATTTTTCACAAACTCAAGCAACTGAACCCATCGAAGCGTTTCATCGAAGCACCGACGGCCGGTGATGGTGCCACCTGCCGAAGTTGTGCCCATTGTCCCTGGATGGCCATGAACGAGCTGACCCGACTGGCCGATTGCCTGCGCTCAGATGAACGGATGACGGCCAATGAGATTTCCGTGGATCCTGAAATTGGCCGCACTGCCATGGTGCCACTGACCAGGATGCTCAACTTCCCGGCTTGAAAGGCAAGGATCTACGATCTTGCGACGCGCATTGCCGTCCGTAGATCGTCGATTCGCTGGTTGAGCCGGGCATGCAGCTTCGTGTCGCTCTCGCTGACCAGGCGGCGGGCATACTGCAGATGTTGAATCGCTCGCTGATAAGCACCATGCAAGGCGAAAAATTCGGCCCGTGCCCGATGTACGCTGATGATGTTTCCAGCGAGACCCGCCACCTCAGCAAGGTTGTACCACACATCGATATCACCCTTGTTCACCCGGCTCTGACGCAGGAGAACCGCTTCAGCCTCAGTGAACCGCCCTGATTCGGTGAGTGCCCGAGCGTAGTACATCGACAGTGGTGCGTTGTCGGGATTGATGACCAGTTGATGTGCGAGTAGCTGCGCGGCCTCATCGGACCGCTCAGCGGCTATGAGGAACTCGGCATACGTTCCAATATAGAGAAGCTTGTGGGGATCTCTTTCGAACAACGCTGCAGCTATTTGCAGCGCTTTTTCGTGGTCACCGGCACGGCTCAAAGCGACCGCGTAGCCGTACTGCGCTGAAATTGAACCCGGTTCTTCTCGCGCGGCTTTTGCGTACTTCGTCACCGCGGCTTGTGCACCCTCCATATAGTAGATATCCGCGCGGGCGCGCATCATCGCGTAATCCAGATCTTCCTCATACGTGCGTTTTGGATACTGCTGAGTTTGGTTCCTGGCATCTGCTACACGGGTTTCTGAAAGAGGGTGCGTTAGCAGGAACTCGGGTGGTGTGCTGGAGAATCGGTAGGCCCGTTGCATACGCCCGAACATACGCGCCATGCCATCGGGATCCATGTTGGCCCGGACCAACGTGTTGAGACCGATGCGATCTGCTTCGGTTTCCCGGCTGCGGCTGTAGCGCAGTTGCCGTGACTGGGCAACTGCCTGCACGGTCGTAATGGCAGCGATTGCGGCCTCACCCCCACCGGCTGCACCCAACAAGATAGCGGCCAGCATAGCGGCGAGGTTGGGTATGGCCTGCGCGCGCTGCTCTTCAACACCACGGGCGAAGTGCCGCTGGCTCAAGTGGGCAAGTTCGTGAGCAACGACCGAGGAGTATTCGTGGACGTCTCGACCATATAGGAACAACCCGAGGTTAATCCCGACAACCCCGCCGGGAACGGCGAATGCATTAATCTGGTCGCTGTCGATCAGCACCGTGCTCAGCACTTTTTCCTTGAGTTCCGAATATTGGGACAGATCCGCGATATGTTTGGCGACGTAGTGCTTGAGGAGGGGATCGTCGATAGTCGGGAGCGACGCGTGAATCTGTTTCAGGAAGTCGCGACCGATCTGGCGTTCCATCTCCGGAGATATGAGGCTGGAAGATGCATCTCCCAATACGGGCAGATCTTTAGGCGGCGCCCCGTGGACGACCCCGGCCATCGTAACCGCGAAGGCCACCGCAGCCCCCAGTCGCAACTGGGACGAAAAGTGACGTGAAAAGCGCCAGATCATGAAAAACATCATACTTCATGGACCCCGCGCCAGTTGTAAAAGTTCAGACTCGACAACGCCTGAACCCTTATCATAGGTCTGTGCCAACTGGAGCAAACATGACGGAAGCCGTATTACTCGACGCGCAAGGGCTGCAATGCCCGATGCCGCTGCTCAAAGCCAAAAAGGCGCTCAACGAGATGAATGCAGAAGAGTTGCTCCGGGTTTTGGCAACCGACCCGGGCTCTGTGCGCGATTTTGAGGTGTTTGCCAAGCAGAGTGGTCATGCGTTGCTCGAGTCCCGCAAGGAAGGCGATACCTATATCTATCTGCTGCGTAAGAAATCCGGCTGATGCGGTTCCTCGAGGTCATCAGCGGTTGGGTTAACCGATACTTTTCTAATGAAGAAGCCATCTATCTGGTGATGTTTCTTCTCACGGTGTTTCTCGTGCTGTTCATCCTCGGTGGGGTGCTGGCCCCGGTGCTCACGGGGTTGGTTATCGCCTTCCTGCTCGAAGGTCTGGTGCAGCGGCTGAAAAATTTGAAGTTATCAGAAGGTGTCGCCGTTGCGGTGACACTTTTGGTTTTTTTCGGTGGCGTGTTTGGTTTTGGCCTGTTCGTGGTGCCTCTGGTGTGGCAGCAGTTGCGTGCACTGGCGACGGCGTTGCCTGACATTATCGGCCGGCTCAACGAGATAACCCAGGATCTCAGTACGACGTTACCGGAGTTTGTTGGTCCCGAACAGGTAGAGCAGTGGCTGAACGTGGTGGCGGGAGAGATCGCCAACTTAGGGGGTACGCTGCTGGAAACGTTGATCACCCAGTCTTTCGGTTTCGTGGCCGTGCTCATTTATCTGGTTCTGGTACCCGTCTCGGTGTTCTTCTTTCTGAAAGACCGGCGTCGGTTGATGGATTCGTTTTTGTCTTTGTTGCCTAAGGAGCGGCCGCTGCTGGACAAGGTGGGTGCAGAGATGAACGTGCAGCTCGCCAATTATGTGCGCGGTAAATTCATCGAAATTCTCATCGTGGGATCCGTTACTTACCTGACTTTTGCGCTTCTCGGGCTGAATTATGCCGCGTTGCTGGCGCTGATTGTCGGTTTGTCAGTCCTGATTCCCTTTGTGGGGGCTGCGGTTGTGACCATTCCAGTGGCACTTGTTGGGATAATTCAATTTGGTTGGACCTTGGAACTCGGCTATGTGATGGCTGCATACGCGATCATCCAGGGTCTGGATGGCAACTACTTAGTGCCGTGGCTGTTCTCGAAAGTCGTCGATCTGCACCCGATGGCGATTATCGTCGCTGTTTTAACCTTTGGCGGGCTGTGGGGTGTGTGGGGCGTATTCTTTGCCATTCCACTCGCAACGCTGCTAAAGGCCATCGTCAACTCCTGGCCGCACCAGTCCGAAGGGGTTGACGGGGTTGACGGGGTTGACGGGGTTGACGGGGTTGACGGGGTCGAAGATGTCACAAAGGTTGCAGAAGTCACAAAGGTTTCCGAAGGCGGGGTTTGAGCTTGTAGTTGACGAGAGGGCTCAAGTACCATTGCGCCGTTTTTTTAACATGACGCGCCCCGCATGCTGAACGCAAAGTTGAGCGGAAGTATTGTCGCCCTCATCACGCCGATGACCCAGTCTGGAGAGGTGGACTGGAAGGCGTTGGAAAGCCTGATAGGCTGGCATCTCGATAACGGCACCAACGGTATCGTACCGGTTGGTACCACGGGTGAATCCGCAACGCTCACCGTGCACGAACACCTGCAAGTCGTTCGCCGCTGTGTTGAGGTGGTGGATGGCCGTATTCCAGTCATCGCCGGTACTGGAGGCAACGCTACCGCCGAAGCCATTCATCTCACCCAGGAAGCCGAGAGGCTGGGTGTGGATGCCTGCCTGCTGGTGACGCCGTATTACAACCGTCCGACTCAAGAGGGTTTGGTGCATCACTATCGGGCAATCGCCCAAGCCGCCACAAAACCCCTGGTGCTTTACAACGTTCCCGCGCGTACCGCATGCGATATGCAAGCGGAAACCGTTGCCCGTCTCGCACCCATCGACAATATCATCGGTATCAAGGAAGCCTGTGGCGACCCCGAGCGGGTGACAGCTATTCGCAACCTGGTTCCTGAAAACTTCACTATTCTTTCGGGAGAGGACGGGCAAACGTTGCGTATGATGGAGCTTGGTGCTTTGGGTACAATTTCGGTGACGGCGAACGTATTGCCGAAACGCATGTCAGAATTCTGTCGTGCCTATCTTGACGGCGACGTCGACCGCGCACGCCAGCTGGATGAGTCTTTGCAGCCCGTTCACGAGATCCTGTTCGTCGAACCGAACCCCACACCCGCCAAGTGGGCACTTTATGAGATGGGTAAAGTGGAGAAAGGTATTCGCTTGCCGTTACTGGAACTTTCCGAGCAGCATCGCGCTGAGTTGTTGGCGCGGCTGAAAATCGCAGAGGCTTTGTAGTGCGTATAGCAGTATTGGTGATTTCTATTGGGTTATCCGGGTGTGCCTGGTTCAACGACGACAAAGGGGTATTCGTCAACAGCAGAGATGACTATCTCGATGCCAGGGAGTACCCGGACCTGATCATTCCTGAAGATCTGGATCGATCAAGGGTTCGGGACCCGTTCCCTATTCCCCACGTATCAGAGCAGGTTAACGCAAGTTACTTC
>SMUX01369572.1_pt1 | contig 12439 bp, 10 predicted proteins | sample 2456431 | NCBI WGS metagenome assembly SMUX01 (sample SAMN11095930, study PRJNA526329) | marine sediment metagenome | biome: Marine sediment; feature: Surficial sediment; material: Deep marine sediment; isolation source: Hadal surficial sediment | place: Pacific Ocean | collected 2014-11 | depth... | reverse complement strand
GCCTCGTTGAGGAACCAGCGTGCAATACGGATATCAACTTTTCGCAACGGTTCGTAATCGATGCCAATGCCGAAGCTGGTCGCGGTTGTGCCCGCCGCGAATGCAGTATCGCCGCCATGCGTCAGCGAAACCTGACGATCGGGGAAGGTGACGGCCATCGTGTCGTCGCCACGATCGAGGGCTGTAAGTAGCTGTTTCAGGGCGTTACGGCCAAGCAGCCAGTCGCGTCTGCGCCGCTGATGTCGAAATTCGGCCATTCGTTCGTGTTCCGCCCGATTCAGTCGCGTTGTCTCGACGTCCCCATCCGAGCGAACGACGATCATGGGCGTTTCCAGATGCTCCGCTACCGATTGTTCCAGTGCATGCAGTCTCATCGATCGCAACTCCGTTCCGGCATCTTGAGCCCCCAGCGAGTCTCGACCAGATATTTGCTCACGGCGCTCAATAGCTCTTTCGAGTTCGGCGTGCGCAGCCCGCCGAGCGCCTCGGTCGAACGGTTCGTCTGCACGTCCTTGTCGCTGTAGAGCTGCGGCGCGAACGGCGCGACGCTGTCGAGCGCCTGCGACACAGCGCCGCCAAACTGACTGGTGCTTTCGACCAGCGTGTCGAACGATTCCTGATCGCAAAACAGCGGTTTGAGGATTCGCTGCCTGGCGAATCGCGAATCCGCGAGAAACGAATCGAAGACCGAGCCGATCATCGTCCCGAGCGTCATGGCGTCATCGCCTGCGTCGGAGATGTGAAAGATCCCCTGGTCCTCGGCATCGAGAAAAAGCCGGCCAATTGCGCTGGCGACAAACTCGGTGCTTACCATGTAGACGCGCGTATCGGGATCCCCCGGCATGACCGACAACAAACCGTAATAGAACAGGCGCAACGTGTTGTGAATAACATTTTGCTGCACCACGACACCGCTATTGTCTTCGCCCAGAATTGTAGCCACACGGTAGATTTGCCACGGCATGTCCTGACGCTGATACAGCAGCGCCTCCGCGTTCCACTTCGACCACTCGTAGTGATTGGCGAAGGTCGCCGAATCGTCGAACGCCGTTTCCGCTACTACGCCATTGCGCAGACCGACCGCATAGAGTGAACTGACGAGGCCGAAGCGACGGAGTCCAGGGCAGGAGGCGGCGAACGTTATCAGCTTGTCGGTGCCGTCAATGTTGATCGCCCGGGCCGTCTCCCGGTCGACGGCGAAACTGGTAACAGCCGCGCAATGCATTATGTCGGTGATCTCATTCCCCGCGATATCCGAAAATGGCTCGGCAGCACGCAGATCACCATAGGTCACGCGGCAGCGCGGGTCACTGGCCAGTGCACCCAGCTTGTCGCGCTTGGCCGCGCGTTCATCGTCGTCGGCCGCGCGGACGTAGAGCAGCAACTCGCTGTCGCTGTGCTCGAGCAACCAGCGCGCCAGCACGGTTCCGACATAGCCATCAGCTCCTGTCAATAACGTAACGCTCATCGAGACGGCTCCAGCTTCGGCCATGTCGCGGCATCGCCGCCATGTATTTGGATCAATGCGTACAACCAGCGCTCGATCCCGAATGCCACGCACGCCGAGTGTGCGGCGTTGTCATTGAGCCGAATGTCGTAACACTCGCCGAAGAAACTACGGTGCTTGTTGATAGACGCGAGCGCCAGATTGTCACGCGTGCACAGTTCTTTCTTTGTCGGCTCGAGTATCTGCGCTAACGCTTTCGGGTCCGCCGTCGGATCGAAGAACGGATCCGTCGCCGTTTGCCAGTCGGTATCGAGACGGAGGACATCGACAAGTATTTCGACGCGCTCGCGACACTCCTCGGTAAAACGCTCAATCGTCGCACTGTCGCCAATGCAGACGATTTCTCGCATCTCGAAACACCACTGGCGCTGCAGTGGCAGATATTCCTCCTCACGACGATGGCACTGACAATTGGTTGTCACGAACAAAGGAGATGTCAGGCGGCTGCCGGCAAAGCGCGGGTAGAAGTGATAGCAGGCCGCCGGCGTCAGCAGTTGCTCTATCGGCTCCATGCGGTCGCCGGAGACCGTTATTTGTTCGGCGCTACCGCATTCGTCAGCGAGCGATCTGAGTGACTCCTCGCGCCGGTCGCAGCTGGTCACAAACGTCGCCAGATGCGGGAAGGATTTCAGGTAGGCGATTGGCGCCAGGCTCCTCGCCGAGATCATGCTCGGAAAGCGGTACTCCGTCGCGCCGAACTCCGCAGCCCAGCCGCGGATGACACCGTCGAGTTCGCGGGCCCTGTCGAGGAGAGCGTCACTCAGCGTTGCATAGCCGTCATCGCTCCACTGCAGTCCCTTCACGTCGACATCGAGTACCGAGTTCATTCGTTGACCTCCGCACTGAGAAACACGCGTGCAATGGTTTCGATGTCGCGAAAACTACCGGGCACGAGTTGTGCCCGATTGATGCTCTGGCCGCTCACCCTCTCCAGATGCAGGATAAGGTCCAGAACGTCGAACGATGTGATCACCCGTTCCTTGAGCAAGGGCGTGTCGTCGCTGACCGCGTCGAGATCGATATCCGGCTTGATCGCGGCAAGACAGGAGCGCACTTTCGCGACGCCAGACGAGCCGTTCATGCGGCCTCCAGCAGCTGCAGTTTTCTGAGGTAACTGAGGCGTTTCTGATTCACCTCATTGCGGTGCTGCACGGCGCTGGGAGAATCGGCCGCCACGCACCAGACCTCGAATGCCTCGTCGATACCAGCATCCTGATACGTCTCCGGATTGTAGTACTGCTTCCAGACGAACTTCAGATAACTCGAGAGATGGTTGCGCAGTTCCTGGCGCCGCACCTCGTCCCAGTCATCGATATGACGATCCAGGCAGTGTCTGAGGAAGTTTCGGCCGAAGTTGAGATGGCGCAGCTCCTCGAAATGATGTATCCGGTTGATCTCGCGCGCGATCGGTGCCAGGCGCTCGTCCTTCGCCATAATCCGGTTGTAATGATCGACGATTTCCTCGAAGACATTAATCCGCGCAAACAAAAGGAACATGTCAAGCTCGGCGTCACCGCTGTCCTCGCCGTGCATGGTGTGGTCCGGATAGATTTTCTCCGCATAGCGCCGGCAAAAGCCGGCGAAATACATCATGTGGCGCGCTTCCTCATCGACGAAATGCAATAGATACCGCGACAGCTCCGATTCCTCTCCGATATACAGACGCCGGCTGATTTCGCTGATCAGGTATTTCTCTCCATGGATATTCAGACTGAAGAAATTCACCGCTTCGGCCAAACTGAGGCGTTTGCGCTGACGATCATCCAGTGACTCCCAGATGTCGGAACCGTAAAGCGAAATCAGCTCCGGCGTAAAGTACCAGGCATTCGGATCAACCTCGGCCGGCCATTCAAGCCTGCCCGGGTCGATGAATTCCTCCTCCGAAACTGCTGACAGCTTCGCAAGAAGCTGATCGAAGTCAATCTGGCTCATACTGCCTCCAGTAATACGCACTGCCAATTACTGCCGTAACCGGCCATGAACGTCAGAATCTTGTCACCCGAGTGAAGTTGATCCGAGTCCCTCAGCGCCGCAAGATTGATGATGTTGTCGGCGCTGATGACGTGGCCCGTCGTTGCCATCGACGGAAAGTACGCCTGCGACGGCTCAAGTCCGAGTAGCCGACTCAGGATTTGCCACGCTTTCCGGTTCGTGTTCTGCGGGACGACCCAGCGTATCTCTGACAGCGCCGTGCCAGCACGCTCGAGCGCCTCCTGGATCAGACGGCAGGTGTAGTTGAAATAGCTGCCGACGGTTTCATCGTCACTGGCATCGACCATCGCGCCATTGGTGATGTGATGTACGTCGAGTAGACGGAAGCCCTTCGGCTCTCGTGATAACAGGCACACCGCCGCGCCATCGGAAATCAGGTTGTACGACTGTTCATACTTTGCATTTTGCGGGAAACGATCGGCAGTGATGCAAAGAATACGCTGCACGCCCTCCTCACTGTGAAGCATGTTGCGTGCCAGGCGGAGCGCACCGAGCATACCGGTGCAGGCCTGCTGGTTGAGGCCGATAACGAAGGCGTTCTCCATGCCGAATTCCGCCTGCAGTTCGCTCGCCGGAAAGTGCATGAGATGCTTGACGTCGCGGCTACCATCGAACTCTCTTACGTCGCAAATATTGCCATTGACCGGCAAACAGGTGCTGTAGATCATCGCATCGATCGTCACCGGGTCGATGCCGCTCTCCACGAATGCCCGGGCCGCCAAGTGATAGCCGTTCTCATCGGGCGGGCACACATGGTGAGACTCGAAGCCGGCGTCGCGCAACGCCTTTGCGTCCGAAACCAGTTGACCGGCCGCTTCGGCCTGTTCAACGGTCTGAGTGTCGCTACCGAGCGCACTCGCGAGATGACTCACGTAGACCTCGCTCATGACCTGAGCCTCGGGAAGAATCGGCCCGTGATGGTCATGTACTCGCGATATTTCACGCCGAACTCGGACGCTGCGAGGCGCCGTTCTTCGCGCCGCGCGGTGATCGAGAGTGCCACGACGCCGTAGATGAGGCAGGCGGCCGTCAGCGCGTGCGGCAACGTCAGTACAGCAGCCGCGAATGCCAGCAGAAAACTGGTGTAGAAGGGATGACGGATTCGCGCGTACGGGCCCCATGTGACCAGTTGCACCGGATCGTCATCGTCCTGGTGCCACAGCGCCAGGGGCACGCGGTGAGCGCCGACGGTCATCGCGATCAGCGCGACCGAAACAATACTGAGCAGAACCGCAACAAACTGCATCGCAAGGAGCACCTGGCCTTGCGCATGATACGCCGCATCAAGCAAGCCGACCTGCCCGAGAACCAGTGCCACCAGAACGACGAAAAACGGCGCGCCAGTCGCCAGCCAGCGAAGGTTGATCTCCCCATCGCGGCGAAAGAACAGTATCGGCAACAGGCCGATCGCGATGAAGTTGCAGAGAACCAGGACCAGTAGCGGGAATGAGATCATGTCAGCGCTGCCTCCTCAGAGAGCCATTGACGAACATTTGGACGACGAATCTTGCGCGTCGCGGTTCGCGGCAAGGGTTCCGTTCGCACGATGATGCGCGTGGGACGCTTGCCTGGCGACACTTTGAGCGCCTGTTGTTCGATGACTCGTCGAACCGTGTCGTCAAGGTCCTCGGAATGCTCAACACAGCGCCGGACCGCTTGATCGCTCGCGACGGCAATAGCACAGACTTCCTCCGAGTCCTTCATGAGTCCCTCAGTCGCAACGACGCCGACGACGCAGCCCTCCTCGATGTCGGGATGCTCGAAGAGAACGGCTTCGAGTTCTTCCGGCTGCACCTTCTTGCCGCTGCCGAGCACGATTACATTCTTTTTGCGCCCGGAGATGAACAGGAACCCGTCGCGGTCCAGATGGCCGATGTCGCCCGTGTGCAGCCAGCCATCGGCATCGATCACACTCGCCGTCAGCTCGTCATTGCCGAAGTACCCGCGCATGACATGCGGCCCACGCGTCAAAATCTCGCCGCCGTCGCCAGTCTTTACTTCGATCTCGGGCAGCGGTTTTCCGACCGAGCCGGTCCGGTTCGCTGTGGGCCCGTTCGTTGCAATGACGGGGCTGGTCTCGGCGAGGCCGTAGCCCTGGTAGACGGGCAGACCGATACTCTCGAAGAAATTCGCAGTGCCGATGTCCAGTGGCGCACCGCCGCAAACGAAGTACTCCAGTTGACCACCAAAGTTGCTGTGTAACCTTGCAAACAAGCGCCGTCGCTGCTGCAGCGGCAGTAAGAGAGACACGCGGCTAAACACATTGAATACCGATCGTCTCCACAGCGGCTGCTTTTCGATCTCTTTCCGAATCGCACGTGCGAACAGTCTCAAAAACAACGGCACTGTGACCATGCATGTGACTCGCTGCGCTCGCATCGCAGTGACGATTTCGTGTGGCAAAAGGCTGTTGCAGTAACAAACGCGACCACCACCGTAGAGCACACCGAGGAATCCGGCCGTCAGCTCGAACAGATGACTGAGCGGCAGTATCGATACGGTCGCGAGATGCGAATCGTTCAGCATGACTTTGCTGAAGGCGCGAATCTGATACAGAAGATTACCGTATGTCGTTACGACGCCCTTGGAGCTGCCCATTGTTCCGGATGTGTACGTGAGCACCGCGGCATCAGCCGCATTGCGCTCGACACAGGGATGGATTTCGGGCCCGGAAATATCATCCATTGACATGAAGGCCGATTCTGCGGACTTGGGCTCAACGCTGAACACCTTAATATCGGCGGCATACTTACGCACGAGCCCTGCGGCTGTTTTCTCCTGGCCGCGCGAGACCAGCAGAATCTTCGGCCTGGCGTCGGCAAGGATTGTGCTGAGTTCATTGGCGGTCTGGCGCGTATCCAAAGGCACGACGATTGCGCCTGCCCGGATCGTAGCGAAGAACACTACGCCCCAACGCGGGCGCGACTCGCACAGCACGGCGACACGATCGCCGGGTTCCAGGCCGAACCGGACGAAGCCCGTGGCCAGTTGGCCCGAGGCCTGGTCGAGGGCCCGATACGTGTATTTTTCCTCAGGGTCGCCACTGTGGCGGCAAAGCGCCAGCTTCGAGCCGAAACGTCGCGCCCTCCCTTGGATCATCTGCGAAATGCTCTCTGTATCCATCTGACTGCACCGAACCTCTACTGATTATAGGATTTTTGTGACGGTGATTATTGCCGTGACGAGAATTTAAGGCCTGAGGTTCGCCTGATTTTTCCGTGATGATATTGCTTGGGATGGCAGATTTACTGCTAAGTAGCTGAATTTCTGAATAATTCTGAGCGAAAAACGCTGAATGCAGAACAGCATCGGCCGACGTATGCCGAACTGTCACAGATCGAGTTAATAGAGCCGCTATCGCAAATCAATCGAACCGCGGTGGAATTTCACGCTGGCGGCAGCTACGAAGTGAGGCCGGACGTGGCTGAAAATCAGGATCGTCAGCGCTCCTTGCGCTATCAATGGTCCGCCTTCAGATGCCGGTCGAAGAAATTCATCATCAATCGTGTGAGATGCACGTTGATATCCGGATCTCTGAAACCGTGAGTCTCGCCGGGATACATCATGCTCTCGAATGAAATTCCCTTTTTTTGCATTTCCCGGAACAAGAGCGTGCTGTGATTCAGCAGCACATTGTCGTCCGCCATGCCATGAATAATCAGTAATGACCCACGCAACCGCTCCACATGGCTCAATACGTTAGACACATCGTACCCATCCGAATTGGCGGATGGTGTCGACATGTAGCGCTCAGTGTAATGAGTGTCATACAAACGCCAGTCCGTCACGGGCGCCCCGGATATCCCTGCTTTGAATTCGTCTGGAGCCTGCATCATCGCCATCAGGGTCATGTAACCACCATAAGACCAACCGTAAATGCCGATACGATCCGGTGCTACGAAACTCAGGGTTTTCAGGTACTCAACACCCCGCTTTTGATCGCGAGCTTCGATGACCGACATCTGCTTGTAGATTGGAAACTCGAACGCCGTGCCACGATGAGCGCTGCCGCGATTATCCAGCGAGAACACGATGTAGCCTTGCTGCTGCAAATATTGTCTGAAGATGTCGCCCCACCGGTTATTCACTACCTGTGCGCCGGGCCCGCCGTAAGTGAAAACGATAACCGGATAGCGCTTGCCGGGATCAAAGTCTGTGGGCAGTAATAAGGAATAGTAAAGTGCTTTGCCATCCTCGGCCTCGAGGGTACCTATCTCCTGCACCTGGTGCCGGTCGATATATGGGAAATACGGATGCGTCTTGTCCAGCGGATTTTCCACCAGCCAAGTCATTCGTGAACCACCTGCAGAATGCAGGCTCACTTGGGGCGGGGTGCTGCTGTTCGAAAAGGAATCGATATAGGCACCGCCGCGCTTCGCCATGACGATATCGTGCCATCCGGGACGCGACGTGATTTTGCGAACGACATCGCTTCCTTCGCCGCTCAAGGTCGTTTCATACAGGTGCTTCTCGAGCACCGAATCTGTAAATCCGTCGAAGAACAACACACCGCGATCTTCGTCGACAGCCTGAAGCTTATCAACCACCCAGGTTCCTGAGGTGATTTGCGCCAGCATCACGCCATCGAGATTGTATCTGTACAGATGCTGAAACCCGGATCTCTCTGATGCCCATATAAATTCCCGCGGGGATTTTTTCAGAAATTTCAGGTTACTGTGCAGATTGATCCAAATGTCGCTGGTTTCCGTTAAGACAATTCGACTTTTACCGCTAGTCGCATCGGCAGCCACCAGGTCCAGCCGCTTCTGATCCCGCGACTGACGCTGGAACACGATTGTCGATGAGTCGGGAGTCCAATCCACACGGGCGAGGTAAATGTCCTCGTCGTCACCCAAATCCACCCATACCTGTTTGCCAGTGGCCAACTCCAGCACGGCCAGCTTGATGCGAACATTGTTCTCACCCGTGAATGGATATCGCTCCTCTGTAACTTTGAAACTGTTTTCGAAAATCTGGTAACGCTTCGCCAGTTCCACCGGTGATTCATCCACTCGCGTGAAAGCCAGGAATCGCTCGTCGGGTGACCACCAATAACCCGTATCCCGGTCCATCTCTTCCATGGCAATAAATTCCGCCATACCGTTGCGGATCGTGTCACCACCATCAGATGTCAGTTGCCGTTCCCGACCACTATCAATATCGATAACAAATAGATTCTGATTTCGAACAAACGATACGTAGCGTCCTCTGTCAGACACCTTGGCATCTGTTTCGAACGCTTCCGTTTTGGTCAGCCTACGGACAGCTTTATCCACCGATGCGTCGATAACATAGAGGTACAGGTCACCCACCAGGGGAAACAAAATGCTTTTTCCATCTGGTGCCCAGACATACTCAATGATGCCCTTTCCCCCAATGCGCATGCGCTCCCGCCGCGCCTTTTCCACTTCGTCGAGCTGCTCCTCTTCGGGAACGAGTGCCTTGGAGTCCACCAACATTCGATTCACGCCATCGGCAATATGGTATTCCCACAAATCCTGTTGCCGTAAATCATCCTTTTTGCCGCGCAGGTAGGTTACCCGAGCGCCGTCTGGTGAAAACCTGAGTCCTACAGGACGGATACCGTTTATATCCGGACTTCCGAATAGCCGCTCAATCGTGAGTTCGTCTGCTTGTACGTCGCCTATAACCGCAAGAAATACGAGCAAGATTGTTTTTGTCGGGGTCGCCATCCAATTACTCCAAAACGCCCGTGGTACGATCCAGTCTAGCAAGCCTGAGGCAGCGCGAATCAGGACAGCGAAGCTACCCGAAGGGTGAGGATCGGCCCAAGCCGATCCGAATCAACGGATCGCTGGCTTCGCCAGCTCGCGTTGCGTGCGTCTTTCGGCGCGACGCGCCTCGGTTGAAACACCGACACATGGAAAATCACTGCAGACTACCGTCAGGAAGTTACCGCGTAATTGCGCTCCGCTTACGATAATTCGCGCTCGAACAGCGCCAGAAGACGGCTCCATGCGCGTTCCGCCTGCTTTTCGTTGTAAACCGCAGAGTCCGGCGGGCACCATCCGTGCAGCGTACCTGCATAGACTTCGATCTCTGCCTCTATGTCTGCCTTGTCGAATGCCTCGCGTAGGAGCACCTTTTCATCAGGATTGCGCTCGTCGTCATTTTCAGCAATGGCGATCAGGAACCCGGCGTTCATCTGCGATGTCAACAGATGCGGGCTATCTTCTGCGTCGGTCGCCAGACCACCGCCGTGGAACGAGCCGCCAGCCCCAATGCGATCCGGGATAGCCGCAGCCAACCGCAGTGTATAGGAGCCGGTCATACAGTATCCGGTGGTACCGATTTTGCGGCTGTTGTCGACCGATGGCTGCTTGTCGAGGTACTCGACAAACGCCCGGCCATCTGTGACACAGGTTTTCGGTGACAACGTCCTGGCGTGAGGCATTAAAAGATCGCGAATGCCTGGATCACGGAACGTCTTCCCCTCGGGCACCACGGCGCCCCTTGCCGTTCGATAGTAGGGATTTACCACCAGCACTGAATACCCGGACTCTGCCAGGCGCTTACCCATCATGCGAAACGCTGGACGTATACTGACAATGTCTGGCCAGACAATGACGGCAGCGTGGTTCCCGCTTGCCGGATGCACGAAATAACAATCGGCCTCGCCATCGGGCGTTTTGACCATGACGTCCTGCTCAACGACGTCAAGTGCGTTGGCAACCGTCGGTAACAACATGGCCAGCGCGACACCCGCTCCACGTATGTTGAAATCCCGGCGCGTCAAGCCATTTCGGCGCAAGTATTCTTCGGCATCTTTGTCGGTCAGTTCATCACACATGGCTGTCTCCAGGATTTTCGACGTGCTTCGGCCCACTATACTCGACCGATAGCGGACTGGGCTTGGGTAAGATAAATATTAGTACGCGATGCGCCAATAGCATGCCGTGCCGCTAAGTAGCTACCGATAAAATGCTCCGATTAAAGTTCTGCCGACTTGACGACCATCATTTTGTCGATCTGCATGTCTTCCATTGTGTAGGGAATGCCGCCGATACCGAGTCCCGATTCGCGCAGTCCGGCAAACGGCATGACATCGTCACGAAATGCTGAGTGGTCGTTAATCATGACGGCTGTGGCATCGAGTTGCTTGTACAGGCGATTCGCAAAGTCGATGTTGTCAGTGAACACCGCTGCCTGGAACGCAACCGGCAGGGCGTTAGCCTGTTCAATGGCTGAATCGAGTTCGTCGTAACCGTATACGCACACGACCGGGCCGAATATCTCCAGGGTGCTGACGCGAGCGTCAACGGGCGGATTGAATAACACGGTCGGTGCATAGCAAGTATCCGAAATTTTCTCACCTCCGCAGAGCAACTCTGCGCCGGCGGCGACTGCCTCATCGACCCACTGCGAAACCCGATCGACTTCAGCCGTTCGAATCAGCGGCCCAACTTCGGTCGCCTCGTCTTCCGGGGCGCCAACGACGAGCGCCGCGGCACCCTGCGCCAGTGCAGCGGCGAACTCGGCCGCTTCCGCGGCCGGCACGAATACGCGTTGCACCGAGACACACACCTGGCCGGCATGATAGAAGCCGCCTTTCAGCGTCGCGGCGAGAGCTGCATCGCGGTCATACGGCGGTACGATAAACAACGGCGCCGCGCCGCCGTGTTCAAGCGCGCAACGGGTTCCAGGCGCGAGCTTCGATCGCAGCATCCAGCCAACCCGCGCACTGCCAATGAAACTGAAAAATCCGACTCTTGCATCAGTCACGAGTTGCTCGGCGGTGTTGCGGTCGTGGGCGATGACAACCTGGCACCAAGCGTCGGGCAATCCGGCTTCGCGCAATATCTCGACGAATCGAATACAGGACAACGGTGTATCCGCGGCGGGTTTGACGATTACGGGGCAACCGCTGGCCACAGCCGGGCCGACCTGGTGAACGATCAGATTTAGTGGGTGGTTAAATGCGCTGACCGCAGCGACTACGCCGATCGGTTCTTTTCGGGTGAATGCGACACGGCCCGCTGTCGCCGGGGTTTTTCCAATCGGAATGACCGAGCCCGAATGCGAACGCAGGGTCTCCGCGCAGAGATGCACGCCGTCGATCGCTCGGATAACCTCGACTTTCGAGTCAACGTAGGGTTTGCCACCTTCGCTGGCCGCAAGCAATGTCAGCTCCTCGACCTGCGTCTGCATGATGGCGGCTGCATTGTTCAGAATCTCGAGCCGTTCGGGAACTGACAACCAACCGTCCCGGTCGCGAAACAAGGCATACGCCACAGCCAGCGCGTCGTCGACATGCCCGGCATTGCTGGTCGCAACCTGGTCCAGTTCGCGGCCATCGAACGGCGAATTGACCGTCAACGTACCGGCCGCAGGCCGGTCTGACACGAGCATCAGATCGCGCACTTGATTTCACCGAGCTTCTTTGTGAGCAACTGGTTCTCACGGTAATCGATGGGGATAACGACGAGGCTTGGTCCTGTTTCATTGAGTGCCGTATTCAGTGTGCCGGCGAGATCAGCTGCATTCTTTTCATAGTGACCATTCCAGCCGAACGATCGTGCGAGCAATTCCCAATCCGGATTGCCGAACGCAAGATCGGTATGCTGGCCAAAGTGACTTTCCTGTTTCCACGCGATCAGGCCGTACGCGTTGTCTTCCCAGACCATGACCGTGATGTTGCTGCCGATCCGCGCAGCGGTTTCCATCTCCTGGACATTCATCAGGAAGCCGGCGTCGCCGGCGATCGCGAGTATGTGCCGATCCGGGTGAACGATGCCGGCCGCGATAGCACCGGGCAGGGCGAAGCCCATCGAACAAAAACCATTCGGTATCAAGCAGGTATTGGGTTCATGGCACTGGTAATGCCGTGCAATCCACATCTTGTGTGCGCCGACATCGGACAGGAGTATGTCGTGTGGACCCATCACTGCTCGCGCATCCCAGATCGCTTTTTGTGGTCGT
>SMUX01130328.1_pt1 | contig 12440 bp, 13 predicted proteins | sample 2456431 | NCBI WGS metagenome assembly SMUX01 (sample SAMN11095930, study PRJNA526329) | marine sediment metagenome | biome: Marine sediment; feature: Surficial sediment; material: Deep marine sediment; isolation source: Hadal surficial sediment | place: Pacific Ocean | collected 2014-11 | depth... | reverse complement strand
ATTATACAGTGCAAATTATGATGATCCTGAAAGTTTTGAACAAGTAGGCGCTGAAACCTCCAGCATCATAAATGAAATAGCTGATGCTGTAGAACCTAGACCATCAGATAATGATCTTCATGAGTTAATCGAAGAAATTATCAAAGTTGTTGATTACAAGGCTGCAGAAATTGAAAAAGAGATGAAAACAAAAGAACCAAGTTCCAGAAAAAAAGGGTCTTACAAGAAAGGAACTAAAAAAACTAAAAAGTAATCTGGTTTGAGTATATTATCATTAAAAAATCAATAATTTTCCTTATATTCTGTTTTTGTGTAATTCAATTATGAATAAAAGTTGTGAGTGCGGTATTTGTGGTCATTATACTGAAGAAGAATGTATTAAAAATGAATGTAAATGCTGTAGTAATTTCCATTTAAGATCTGGACCAAAAACTAAAAAAGATTAATAATTTTGCTAAATGGTTAAAATAGAAAGTGTAGAAGAGCTTAGAAAAATAAAAGAATCTGACTTTGGATTTGTAATACTTCTTTCAGAATCTATGCCAATAATTCATACCACAAATTGTAAATTAATTTTTGAAAATGATTTTTTACAAAATAATAAAATTCAATCACATCATTGGTTCTCCACATATTTATTGGCTGAAAAGGAATTAGGAGATCTCAAATCGTGTAAACTTTGTAATCCTTGAATTATTTGATGTTTTTAGAATTAAAACAGCTACATTTTTTTGCTATATGACTCACGCATCCAATGAGTCTATGATCTTTGCATCCACAAATTACACACTTTTTCATTTTTTCTTCCAATTATGGGAATATTATAATTTCTCCATTATAGAGTCTACTTTTTCGATTAATTTTTTGTCGTTTAGGGATTTCAAAATCGAATATCTGATATTCTTTAATCTATGAGAATCATTAGAATATAATTTTGACATTGTTTCAATCTCTCTTTCAAAAGAATAATTTTCTAAGTAATATCTTGCCGCAGAAGATAAGCGCATATATTTATCAGAACTATTGTCAATTGAATCGAGTTTATGGACAATCACTTGAAATAATCCATTTATTTTTGCCAATTCTTTTTTAATAATTTCTAGATCTCCAGAATTATCTTTTAATTCGTCAATAATTTTTATAGAATCCTTAATTTGAGATAACAGTCCGTTCAGATAATTTTCAAAATCACTCAAAGTTAATTCATAAATAAAAAAAGATAATCTAAAAGTTGTGATTTAGCGAACAAAAATTGGCAAGTTTTATGAATTTAGGAATTAAAATATTTTATATTTAAATTACAACGCATTACCTATCAACATTGCAAGAAAATGCATATCTAAAATGTATAGATCCTAAATGTGGTTTAGAGTATTCTATTAAATCTGGAACTTTAGAGTGTGAAAAAGGACATCTGTTAGATGCCAAATATAGAAAAGTTCCATCTAGAGCGCTAAAAGAGCTATTTTACAGTAGACGTAATCCTCAAGGGAGCATATTCAATGAAAGTGGAGTATGGCGCTTTCGGGAATTATTGAATTTTTGTCAAATAGATACTGGGAATCTGGAGGAATGCTCGAATCATTTAGTATCATTAGATGGTGCAGAAGGGAGACAATCAAAACCATATCATATGACAAAGGTAGCAAATTTTGTCGGGATGCCAAATGATAATTTGGTACTTCAGCCAGAGGGTTACAACCCAAGTGGATCATTCAAAGACAATGGGATGGCAACAGCTGTAACTCATGCAAAACTTATTGGTGCAAAAAAAATTGTATGTGCTTCAACTGGGAATACATCTGCTGCCGCTGGCATGTATGCAGCTAATGAAAATATTGAATGTGATGTATACATTCCTTCTGGGCAAATTGCACCAGGAAAATTAAGTCAAGCATACCAATTTGGCACACAGATTATTGAAGTTGATGGAAATTTTGATGATGCGTTTGCTAAATCATTAAATGACGCAAAAAAATTTGGCGGATATACAGTCAATTCAATTAATCCATTTAGAATAGAAGGCCAAAAAACTATTCCGTATAGAGCATTAGAAAGTCTAAACTGGGATGCACCTGATTGGATAGTATATCCTGGCGGGGCACTTGGCAATACATCAAGTTGTGGAAAAAGTTTGATGGAATTATATGAATGGGGATGGATAAAAAAAATTCCTCGAATAGCAGTGATAAATGCAGAAGGTGCAAATACAATTTATGAATTGTATAATGGAAAATTTGAAGATACGGAATTACGATGGAATAAGGGCAATCCAGATACAGAGTTGATTAAAAGATATTATTCTCATTTAGATGAAAAGAAAATACGTCCTAAAACTAAAGCAACTGCTATTCAAATTGGTCGACCGGTAAACATGCTAAAAGGATTAAGAGCATTAGAATTTACAAATGGGGTTGTTACCCAAGTTTCAGATTCTGAAATGCTTGATGGAATGTCGATTGTTGGGCTTAATGGGTTTGATTGTGAAATGGCCTCAGGCGCAGTTCCTGCAGGAATTAAAAAATTACTTCATGAAGAAATTATCAAAAAGGACGATGTAGTAATTGGAATATTAACTGGAAGACAAAAAGACGCAATGCTACCTGTAGATTATCATAACGATCCTAACAATAAATTCGCCATTCCTCCTAAGCGTTAGTGTTACTCGTAGATTGTATACAATTTTTATGAATGTGTTCTAATTTTCTTGTACGAATCTTTAAAAGGTATTCTGACAATACAGTGATAGTCACAAAATGTGGTGGTTTCTAGTTTAAGATGGATGATAAAGTGCGGCTTCCATGTAGGATTATAGGAGATAAAAATGGTTGAGTTTTGGATTGAGTTAGTCGCGTTAACAATTCTAATTGTCTTGTCCGGATTTTTTAGTGGGTTAGAAGTTGCATTAGTTGGAGTTAGTAAATCGAAAGTACTTCAATTATTTAATTCAAAAGCTAAGGGAGCAAAAGCACTACACAAACTAAAATCTAATCCAAGTTGGATGATGTCAAGTGTTAATCTTGGAAACAATCTTGCTAATGTAGCGGCATCTGCTCTTGCTACAACTATTGCAATTAGGACATTTGGAAACGATGGTTTAGGGATTGCAATTGGAATAATGACATTTATTATTTTAGTTTTTGGTGAAATTTCTCCAAAAACTTATTGTAATGCAAATGCTACAAAAATTTCCTTAAGATTTGCCCCGATATTACTTGGATTTAGTTATGTTCTTTATCCAATAGTAAAATTATTTGAATTGATTACTAGAGTAATTGTCAAACTAGCAGGAAGTAGCTATTTGCCCCCAGCAATTACCGAAGAAGAAATTAAAGATGTTATTGATTTAGGCATGGCTGAAAAAGCTATAGAGAAAGAAGAGCATGAGATGGTTCACGGAGCTTTAGAATTTGATGATATTGTAATTCGCACAGTCATGACACCAAGGACTAAGATGTTCACTTTGCCTGCCAAGATGATATTATTTGAAGCATTACCACAAATTAATCAACGTGGTCATTCTAGAATTCCAATTTATGGAAAAAATAAAGACGATATTGTAGGTTTTATTCACGTACGAGATGTTCTAAAAGAGCTAGAAAAAGACAACAAAATGATAAGTTTAGAACAAATGGCACGAGAACCTGTTTTTGCTTCTCAAGAGAAAATGGTTAGTGGGTTACTCAAAGAAATGAAGGGAAGAAAAACTCACATGGCCATTGTAATTGATGAACATGGAGGGGTAGAAGGTCTAGTTACATTAGAAGATTTGATTGAAGAAATTGTAGGAGAAATTGAAGACGAGTCAGATAAAGCACGCCCAGTTGAGTATTATAATATTGATCAGCATACAATAATCACTAATGGAGATATTGAAATTGATAAGATTAATCAAATTTTCAAAACAAACGTTCCTGAGGGAGATGATTATGCTTCATTAAATGGTTTACTTCATGAAAAATTACAAGATATTCCTAAAGAAGGTGATAAAATCGAAATTGACTCACTTAGAATTATAGTAGAAAAAGTAACTAAAAATAAACCAGAGAAAATTAGAATTGAAAAAATAAATTAATTATTTTTTTGTAAAATGTTCTTCAAGTAATTTTTTCTTTTCTCCCATATGGAATAATTCTTCGGTGTGCTTCATGGCGTCATCATATTTTTTTTCAAATAGTAATGCTTGCATTAAAATATGATTTTCTGGAATAACTATTCCTGTTTGATCATCCGAATACATCATTTTGATAGTATCGCCAATAGATTCAAGCATATTTGTATGAATGTGAATCATATTAGTATCCTTGAAACTAAATTTGATAGAATCGGCATAATCTCTAACTTCTTTTGTTCCTTTAGCAGTATGTAATATAGCAATTCCATATTCATTTTTGAAAATATCTAGAAATTCAGATAAATCGGGGGGAGAGTCTTTAAAACGTATATCAAGGATATGCAAATGCATTTGTCTAGTAGGAACTTTGATTGCACGTAAAAATAATGGTGTATCTTTTCCCATATAGCTTTTTACATCGTCACCTTGATGTGGATTCTCTGACCATTCAATAGTATCTGTAAGTTCTTTATCAGTTTGATCTAAATCAGCCCATCGTCTAACTAATGTTATATCGAATCTGAGTATTCTGTCACCATATTTTTCACGAAGTGGTTGTAAAATTTTTCCCATTCCAGTTACGTTGCAACTTCCCTGCATTACATGTTTTTTCCCTATTGCATGTTTGTAATTTACACGTGAATTAAATAACAAATCAGATACAGCTTTTTCGCCATAAACTGTTTCTCCGCCTTGATAAATTGCCTTGATATTTTTTGGTTCGTAAAGGTTTTTTTTATTCAAAAATCCCTGACCAGATGGAGATGCATCAATTACTAAATCACACTCATCTAATGCTGTTTCTATAGTACCTGAAATTTTATAATTTTTAAAGGAATCTTTCTTACTCTCAGGAACATAGACTGAAAATCCATTAGAAATTGCACGATTAACTTTTTCGTTAGGAGAATATTTTCCAACACCTAAAACTTCAATTTCAGGATCATCTTTAATAAATTTAGAAATTCTACTGCCAATGGAGCCATAACCATTTATGAAAACCTTCTTCACATGGTTTCTAAAATTTTACCATTTATTTAGATTACACAAACAAAGAACTAAATCTATCCTAAAATAGCACAGATTTGAATGGAAGAATCCACTTTAGATAATACAAACGAGGTTTCTCCTCAGTCTAGTCCGTCTACCACTCCCACTCCTAAAACATCACGAGGTTTACATGGACCATCTTTAGGAATTGGCGCAGGAATTGCCATTGTTTCAATAATTTCAGCCTTTTTAGCTGTTAGTGTTATAGATATTAATCCAGAATTACAATTTGAGGAAAATACACCAAAACCCCAAACTGCAGGTAATGCTATGACATTATTTACAGCAAATGCATCCCCTTATCTTGGAAATGAGGATGCGCCAATTACTCTTATAGAATTTGGAGATTACCAGTGTTTATTTTGTAACAAGTTTTTCCATGAAACTGAAGCAAGTATCTTGAAAAATTATGTGGAAACTGGTAAAGTCAAAATTATTTTCAAAGATTTCACAATTATTGGTCCAGATTCTATTGTAGCAGCTAATGCAGCTCATTGTGCCGAAGATCAGGGTAAATTTTGGGAGTATCATGATGAATTGTATAACAATTGGGCTGGAGAGAATAATGGTTGGGCCTCATCTGAAAATTTAGTAAAATTTGCCCAAAACATTAGGCTAAATGAAGAAGAATTCAATCAGTGTATGAGTGATGGAAAATACAAGCAATTAGTTACTGCAAGTAGTAATGATGCAAAAAATCTTGGGATCACAGGCACTCCTGCATTTTTTGTAATTGGTCCAGATAATCAGGTTACACGGATCTCCGGTGCTCAACCATACGAAGTTTTTCATAATATTTTCCAAGCGGAATTACAAAAATAGTAGGTTTTCCAAGAATTTTTAAAAAAATACCAAAATTATCAAATCTTGCCTAATTTGTGACACATGTTAGGCCCAATACCTTTATGTACGAATTGGAAATGGCTAGCTCATGGCAGCAGGTATAGATGACATAGGGATCTATATTCCTAGATTATACGTTGATGCGACAGATTTTGCCAAAGCTAGAGGTGTAGATCCTGCAAAACTGGTAAAAGGTTTAGGGATTTCCCAGATGGCCATGGTCGATACTAATCAAGACCCCGCCTGTTTAGCTGCAAATGCATGCTTGAGAGTTATGAAAAAAAATAATTTGTCACCAGATGATATTGGCAGGCTCTATGTTTCTACAGAATCAGCATTTGATGAATCAAAAGCAATGAACTCGTATGTTATTGGAATGCTAGAACAAGTTTACGGAAGTGATTCTTTTGAGCATTGTGGGGGTGTTGAGACAAAATTTGCATGTGTGAGTGGCTCATATGCATTGTACGATAATGCTAATTGGATTAGAGCGGGAGAGGCTGAGGGAAAGAATGCTTTAGTGGTAGTTTCAGATATTGCAAAATATGATCTTGGTTCTAGTGGAGAGTTAACTCAGGGAGCAGGAGCAATAGCAATGCTGTTAAATGATAGTCCGCGACTTATTACTTTTGATCCTAAAGTTACTGCAACTTCAATTAAAGATGAATATGATTTTTACAGACCTTTTGGAAAAGAAACACCTATTGTTCATGGCCAATATTCAAATTTACTGTATCTAATTCAAGTTAAAACTGCACTAATGGCCTATAAGAAAAAAGCATTAGCACAAGGAATTATAAAATTAAAAGAAGGAGAATCAATTTTAGATTATATTGATTACATATGTATGCATCTTCCATATAGCAATATGGGTAAAAAAGCATTGGCATATCTGGTAAGACATGAATGGAGAGGATTACCCAGATGGAAAAAAATTATTGAACAAATTGGAATGGAAGAACCTGTTCCAAAAGATCCACGTGGAACGATAGAATCAGTTCTGGGAGATACAGAGTTTATGTCAAAAGATCATGAATTTACAAAACTATTTACAAAAACAGAAGAATTTCAAGACATCTATGAATCAAAAATTGCCAGTTCATTAATTGGTTCAACAATGATTGGAAATCTATACACTGCTTCACTTTATCTTGGTTTTAGAAGTGCATTAGAGTTTGAATTCCAGAAAGGAATTGATTTAGAAGGCAAACGTTTTGGATTTGGTTCTTATGGAAGTGGAGCTAGTGCCATGGTATTTAGTGGAGTTATTCAACCAGGTTACAAAGAAATTGTAAAAGACATGAATTTAGAAACAGAAATTGGCCCAAGAAAGAAGCTGAGTCTAGAAGAATACGAGGAAATTCATGAGAACAAACGCGCCCGCACCGATAGTATTCTTGAGGGAAAAGAAGAATTCATTTTAGTAGACATAAAAACTATTGCTGAAAGCAGAGGCGAACGTAAATACCGTTTCAATGAATAAAATTTTAATTTTATGGATACTACTTCGCCTATAAAAGATATCTTATATCAAGAAATAACTAATATTTCAGAAGATAAAATTCAATTAGAAATTTCTAAAAATAATAGTTCTAAAATAATATCTCAAATAATTTCTAAATGCTATACAAAAATTCAAAAAATTAGCACTAGTATTGATGAAGATTTGGGAATTTTTGCTGAGGGTCTAATGCATTATCTGTTAACGGCATCATTAATTCCTAGTCAAAGAAAGATCTCAAAAAACAATGTAGAGATCGATATTGTTATTCCTGATATTTTAACACTAAATTCAAGCCCAAAAGATTCGCTGATAATTTTATTTCCAAAATCAAAAAATGAGAATTTGATTAAGAAAAGAATTTTAGAATTAGAAACAATTCAACCTATAAAAGAAAATATCTGGTTAGTGCTACATCATAATTTACAATTTAAAAATCAAACTTATTTTATTCAGAATGATGATAATTCATTAAACAAAATATTGAATGACATAAACAAATTTTACTCTTCAAGAAAACAAAATAAATTAAAAATTATGAAATCCTAATTTTATATAAATTTTTTATTGAAATAATGAATCAAAATCAATTTCATTAGCAATAGTTTTTGAAAGTTGTTCTAGATTAAATTTTTCAAAGTATGGAATTGAACCAATAACAGCAATATTTGTCAACTCTTCAAGATCCCTTTTAAGAACATCTAATGAATATCCGTTTAAATTTAATGTGTTGATTATTATTCCACGAATTTTAATTTTGTAATATTGACACATTTTACATGTCATAATCGTATGATTGACTGTTCCAATTTTTGAGCTAGTAACTATTATTGTTTCTAAATTCATATCTTTAATTAAATTAGTTACAAAATAATCTTGTAGTATTGGAGTCATTATCCCACCAATTCCTTCAACTAACAAAATTTCGTGCAAAGAAGATAGTTGTTTAAAACAATTTAGTACAATTTTTAGATCAACTTTAGTTCCAAGATTTTTTGTTGCAGTAAATGGAGATGCTGGAATTAGAAAAAAATATGGGTTAACTAATTGTTCTGGATCGTTAACTTGTGCCGCTTTAGCAAGTATTTGAACATCCTCTGATTTGTAGCCAGTTTTTTGTGGAGTTCCTGCAGCAAATGGCTTCATTATTCCAACATCTTTTCCTAATTTTTTTAATACAGCAGCAATTCCTGCGCCTACATAGGTTTTTCCAACATCAGTGTCTGTACCAGTAATGAAAATAGATTTCAATAAGAATAATCACCCTAATTGAATAAATCCTCAAAAATCATATTTTTTATGTATTTTTTTAATTGTTAAAATTGTTCTGTCTATTAGAAATTCTAACTCCTTTGATGAAATTGCAAGTGGTGGAACCAACATTACTATATTTCCAAGCGTTCTCAAGTAAATTCCGTTTGATTTTGCCATTTCAAATACTATTTTATTAATTGATGTTTTTGTTGAGATTGGGATTTTTTCTTTTTTATTTTTTACTAATTCTATACCCATTAACATTCCTTTATTTCTCACATCACCAACTAGATCACATTGATAAAAATCAGTTTTTCGTTTTTCGAAAATTTTAGAAGTATCTTGAATTTTTTTTATTAGGTTAGTTTTTTCGTAAAGTTTTAAATTTTCATTTGCTACTGCAGATGCAATAGGATTACCAGTAAATGTATGACCATGAAAAAGATGTTTCATTTCATTAAATTCTCCTAAAAATGTATTATAGATTTTTTTTGTTGTCAAAGTAGCTCCTAATGTAAGGTAACCACCAGTAAGCATTTTACCATATGCTACAATATCTGGAATGCTATCTTGAGATTTGTATTGTATTAGACTACCTAGTCTACCAAAACCGGTAGCTATTTCATCTAAAATTAAAAGGATATCATATTTTTTACATAATTTGCTGATTTTTTTCTGAAATCCATCAGGATAAATTATTACACCGCCTGCTAATTGAGCTCCGCTTTCCATAACAAAGGCGGCAATTTTTTCATTGTTAGAAAACAAAGATTCAACTTTTTCTAAACAAAAATTTTGATATTCAAAAAATGAGTATCCTATTGGAATACGATACTTGTTAGGAACTGGAATTTGATGTGTTGAAAAAAGTTGATCTTTAAATTTTGAAAAATATTGTGGGACATATCCAACAGACATTGCTCCAAAAGTATCTCCGTGATATCCATTTTCAAGTGTTGCAAATTTATTTTTATTTTTAATTCCAAGATTTTTCCAATATTGTAAAGCAATTTTGAAAGCAATTTCCATTGCAGTTGAACCATTATCAGAATAAAATACATGATTCATGTTAGGCGATATTTTCACCAGTTTTTTTGCAAGTTGTTCTGCAGGTTCATTTGTGAGATTAAATAGTGAAGAGTGTGGAATTTTTTTGGACTGTTTGATAATTTCGTTAATTAACTCTTTTTTTGAGTGGCCCCAGACATTACACCACATACTAGCAACCCCATCTAACAAGCGATTCCCTTTAGAATCAATTAACCACATTCCTTGGCCTTTTACAATTTTATCAAAATTATTCCACTCATTCATCTGAGTGTTAGGATGCCAAACTGAGCTAAGATTTTTCATTTCTTGTATCTAATTTTATATTTGCATATGGTAATAAAAAAGGTAAACCTTGATACTTTAGTAAGGTTAACAATGCTAAAATCTTAATTACTCCTTTTCTGCCTAAAAATCAATGATTTCAGATCATCAGTTTATCTTAGATTGTCAAAACAAAGTTTTCAAAAGACATTCACTTGTATCACATGAAGCTGAAAAATTACTAAACATTCCAAAATCAGAGCTAAAAACTCTATCAGATAGCGCAAATAAAATTACCAGAAAATTCCAAGGCGACATCATAGATGTTGAACAATTATCTAATATCAAAAAAAATTATTGCAGTGAGGATTGTACATTTTGTGCTCAATCTGCTTTTTTTAATACCAATATTAAGGATTATCAATTACTTTCTAAAGAAGAAGTAGTAAAACAAGCAAAAAAAGCAAGTAATGAAGGAGCACAATCATATTGTTTGGTTGCAGCTTGGAGAGAACCAACTGAGCCAGATTTTAAAAAAGTTTGTGATATTATTGAAGAGATTAATAATAAAGTTGGAATTAGTGTGGAATGTAGTCTTGGTTTTCTTACTGCACAACAAGCAATGAAACTAAAAAAATTAGGTGTTAAAAGATATAATCATAATTTAGAAACATCAAGATCTAAATTTCCTGAGATTTGTACTACACATACCTATCAAGATAGGATTGACACCTTAAAGATTGCAAGAGATGCGGGACTTGAGCTTTGTACTGGAGGAATTATTGGGATTGGAGAAACACGAGAACAGAGATTAGAATTAATTTTAGATCTTGTAAAATTAAATCCAGAAGAAATAACTATCAATTTACTAGTACCAGTACCTGGAACTCCGTTAGAATTACAAACTCAGCTACCCATTGATGAGATTCTTAGAACTTTTGCAGTAATTAGATTTCTTTTACCAGATTCAATAATCAAAATTTCCGGTGGACGGGAAGTTAATTTAGTAGATGATGGCGAGGCACTTTTACTAAGTGGTGCAAACGGAATAATTAGTGCCGGATATTTGACTTTAAGTGGAAATGAAATGGAAAAGGACCTAGAAATGATTAGAAAGATCCATCTTGAAGCCTAAACTGACTTTTGTTAATAACAAATTAGAAAGCATCAAGAAGAAAAACCTATATCGTGAAATACGATTTGGGCAGGTCAATAGGGCTATTATTAATATCAAAAATAAGAAACTTGTAAATTTCTGCTCAAATGATTATCTAGGAATTAGTATTTCAGATACAATATCAAGACAAATGCAATCTAGTTCAAGACTGGTCGGTGGAAATGACATTTCATTTCAAATTTTAGAAAAAAAACTTGCAAAGCATAAATCTCAAGAGTCTTCTTTGGTTTTTCCTACGGGTTACATGGCAAATGTTGGAGTAATATCTACCATTATTGAGAAAAAAGATTTAATTTTAAGCGATGAATTAAACCATGCAAGCATTATTGAAGCATGCAAGCTTACTGGTGCCAAAATTTCTATCTATAAACATAATGATATTAACGATTTATCTTCAAAACTTAACCAACATCATAAACGAAAATTTGTTATTTCTGAAGGAATATTTAGTATGGATGGAGATTATGCAAATCTAAAAGAAATAGTAGAAATTGCAGAAAAAAAAGACGCAATTATAATATTAGATGATGCGCATGGAGATTTTACTGTAGGAGAAGATGGCAAAGGAACGCCAAATCACTTTGGAGTAACAAAGAAAATTGATTTGTATGTAAGTAGCCTTAGTAAAGGACTAGGCTCTTTTGGAGGATATGTAGCAACACAAAAAAATATTATTGAATTTTTAATAAATAGATCAAAATCCTTTATCTACACTTCTGCACTTCCTTCGTTTCTTGTAGAATATTCATTAAAAAAATTAAATTCGGATAGAGAAAAACAAAGGAAAAAACTTTGGAAAAATGTAGAATTACTATCTTCAGGATTAAAACAAATTGGATATGATTTTGATTCATCAACTCATATAATTCCATTAATTATTGGAAATGAAAAAACTGCATTAGAATTTGGAAAATATTTATTTAAAAAAGGAGTTTATGCACTTCCAATTAGATACCCTACAGTTCCAAAAAACAAGGCAAGAATAAGGATTTCGGTAACAGCTTGGCTTACTAAGAAGCATATTGAAAACGCATTGAAAGTTTTTGAATTATCTGCTAAAAAATTTGGGATTATCTAGATTAACGAAGTGAGTCAAATCCTCCAAACATTGGAGACCCAACAATATATGCAAGAATCACAACTGTCCCTAAAACTATTCCAACTATGATAAAACGTCTGTTCATAGGGTT
>SMUX01180578.1_pt1 | contig 12456 bp, 11 predicted proteins | sample 2456431 | NCBI WGS metagenome assembly SMUX01 (sample SAMN11095930, study PRJNA526329) | marine sediment metagenome | biome: Marine sediment; feature: Surficial sediment; material: Deep marine sediment; isolation source: Hadal surficial sediment | place: Pacific Ocean | collected 2014-11 | depth... | reverse complement strand
TTCAGACTGGGTCGTGACATTAGAGTCTTCATCATCTTTCTTGCTGCGCTTTTCAATCAGCCCCTGTTTGCCTTGATTGTCATTGCAATGATCATGAATATCGAAGTTGTCCGCCGCATCTTCGTATGTATGACTGATGAGACAGTATGAATAAATTCAGATAAACATCCTATTGCCGTCAAAAAACGACACCATTATGGCGTCGTCTGCGTAACACACGGATTGGCCGTCATAACAATTTTAGTTTTTCTTTCTCCGACGCTGCACGTTGTTCGAGCACTCCATCGATAAGTCCATACTCTATGGCCTCTTGCCCACCCATGAAATGGTCTCGCTCTGTGTCTGTATGGATCCTCTTTGTTGTTTGCCCTGTATGTTTGGCCAGGATCTTGTCAAGTTGCTGACGGTTTCTTTGGATCTCCCTTGCATGAATTGCCATGTCCGAGGCCTGTCCATCGATGTCTCCCCGAGGCTGATGCAGCATGATCCGGGAATTTGGTTGACAGTATCGTTTCCCCGCTGCACCACCCGCAAGCAGTATCGACCCCATACCGGCAACCTCACCGATGCATAGGGTATTGATGTCGGGTCCTACGAACTGCATGGTGTCATAAACCGCCAACCCTGCGCTGATTGAGCCACGTGTGGAATTGAGATACAGATGGATGTCTTTATCAGGATTCTCAGATTCCAGGTAAAGCAACTGTGCAACTATCAGATTAGCGGACTCATCCAGGAGTGGGCCCACCAGAAATATGACTCGTTCCTTAAGCAGTCGGGAGAAAATATCATAGGCGCGTTCCCCCCGCGGAGTAATCTCGATGACTGTTGGTATCAGGTCAAGTGCCCGGATGTCGTTGCAGTATGATTTGTATTGAAACTCAGCCATTGATTTATATTCCAATGTTTAATTGCTTATACCATAGCACTAATGATAGTAAAATTTCATCAACTTACACGACAGAAATATTTCATTATAAAATACAATGGTTCGATGGAATCCTTTGTGATCATAATAATCGCTTGAGAAATACTTTCATTTCTTTGGCCGCCTGTATGTCTCCCTTGTTTTCGGCGATTTCAATGCCCTGTTTGTATACCTTAATGGCCTCATCATTTTTACCTGACCTAGCCAATGCCTTACCATAGAGCTTCCAAGCGGCAGAGTAGTCTTGGTCGAATTGCAATGCCTGGGCCAGATGTTCAATTGCCGGTTCATACTCATGCAAATTTAAATAAGCATTGCCCAAACTGAACCGTATCAGGGCATTATCCTGCCCCTGTTCCAGCATCGATAGTAGATTGGATACCATCTGCTTAGGCATTAGTCACGTTGCCCTTAGTTACCTTGTCCTTAATTGTGTTGTCCTATGAATATCGCCTCGTTACGAAAACCGGAATCGGTATCACCTATCAACCCTTCTTCCCTATAAACAATGACATCCAGATCTTCACACAGGCTTAATAATTCGTTTTTACCAAGCCGGAATGTTTCATTTATTGGGCTCGACTCTTGTACGTAGGCTCTGGTGAATGTTTGGTAGAAGAGTAAACCATTTTTACGAAGCGCCGCAATAATATCAGGTATGATCTGCCGATCAAGAAAATGGCTTACGACAATCACATCAAACGAATTTTTTTCTGGTGGTCTTGCCACAATATCCCTGACTTCCGTATTAAGATTAAGATCCAGAGATTTCGCAGCAGCATTTAGCTTTTCAATCGCAACTGAGGAAATGTCCCATGCATGGGTTTGCAGATTATGTTGCGCCAGGAACAGGGCGTTTGCACCAAGTCCTGACGCAAGATCCAGTGCCAACCCTTCAACAGGAAGTAAATGTTGAAATTCATGCAGTACGTAAGCCGGCGATAAATTTGCTGTTGCTACAGTTTGCCCCTTTGATTGATACCTTTCATTCCATTTATCAGACTCTTTATTGGACCCGGGGGAAGCCATTTATTTGCGCCAGAATGTAGGGGAAAATAATACCAGTAGCGTAAATATCTCCAAACGCCCCATCAGCATTGCCAAGCAGAGTATCCATTTTGCGGTGTTGTTAATGTTGTCATAATGTGTACTGACATCGCCTAAGCCCGGCCCAAGATTATTCATACATGCAGCCATCGCAGAGAAGGCTGTAACTGTATCAAGACCCGCTGCCATTAATAGGAGCTGCAGAAATATGTATACAAAGATATATGCTGCAAAAAATCCCCAGACCGCGTTTATCACTCTTTCCGGTAGCGGTTTGTTATTTATTTTAATGATAAATATGGCGTGGGGATGAATCAGTCGCTTAATTTCACGCATGCCCTGTTTGAAAAGGAGCAACATCCGAACGACTTTGAGACCACCACCGGTGGAACCTGCACAAGCGCCAATAAAACTTGCCAAAAGCAATAAAACAGGCAGGAAGTTTGGCCAGTTTTGATATTGAGTTGTTGTAAAGCCTGTTGTCGTCGCAATAGAGATGCTCTGAAAGATTGCATCCATGATCATCGTGGACGTATCTGCATAATCCGAGGTTAATGTCAGGTAGATGCAGCAGATCAGACAAACTGCCCCTAGAATGCTGAGGTAAGCCTTGAACTCTGTGTCTTGCCAATAGGGCAGGGTGCTGTTGTCCCGCCAGGCAAAAAAATGCAAGGAGAAATTAATGCCTGAAATCAGCATGAAAACGATGGCTATCGTATCAATCAATTTACTATTGAAATAGCCCATACTTGCATCATGCGTAGAGAAGCCACCAATAGAAACCGTTGAAAAACTATGACTGATAGCATCAAAAAAAGTCATGCCAGCCAGCCAGTAAGACAAACAGCAACTCACGGTCAAACCAAGATAAATATACCAGAGGGCTTTTGCGGTCTCGGTGATTCTTGGTGTCAATTTTGAGTCTTTCATAGGTCCTGGCGTTTCAGCACGGTATAACTGCATACCACCAATACCGAGGATGGGTAAAATAGCAACAGCGAGAACAATGATCCCCATGCCACCTAGCCATTGCAGTTCCTGACGATAAAACAAGATTGATTTTGGCAGATTATCGATACCGGTGAGTATCGTTGCACCGGTGGTGGTTAAGCCCGACAGTGATTCGAACACAGCATCGGTAAAACTTAAATGTAGCGTCTCTGATAAAACAAACGGAATTGAGCCGGTAAAACCCAGACCTACCCAAAACAGCACAACAACAACGAAGCCATCCCTGAGCTTTAATTCATTACGAATATTTCTGACGGGTAACCAGAGAAATAAGCCCGTGGCGATAATAATAGAAAATGCAGTGAGGAAGCCTTGCAGGCTGTGATCATTACTCCACCATGCAATGGTTATGGGGGGTAACAATGTCAGACTAAACAGACTGAGTAAAATCCCCAGTATTCGTTGAACGACTGCGTATTGCATTGTGTTTGTTGGCCAAAAGAAGTTTATAGAAAAGTGATGCCCACCTGAAACAATCGTTCGATTTCAGGTGCTTGTTTCTTGTCTGCTACCAGTAAGATGACATGGTCTTCGGCTTCTACAATAATATCATGATGCGCAAGGAGAACTTTATCCCCGCGAACGAGAGCGCCAATACTTGTTGCTGTCGGTAAGACAATTTCTTCAATCATACGGCCGACAACATTGGAAGAATTTTTGTTACCGTGGGCGATTGCTTCGATCGCCTCAGCAGCCCCTCTGCGTAGGGGATGGACTGCAACCACATCACCCTTCCGGATATGAGCCAAAATTGTGCCGATGGTTGCTTGTTGGGGAGAGATGGCAATATCAATGACATTGCTTTGTACCAAATCGACATACCCGGCACGGTTGATTAATGCCATTACCTTACGTGCGCCAAGCCGCTTGGATAGCATACATGAAATAATATTTGCTTCATCCGCATTGGTTAGTGCGCAGAAGATATCAGTTTCATCTATGTTTTCTTCTATTAGCAGTTCCTCATTAGTCGCATCACCATGCAAGACAATTGTATTTTTCAATTCTGCCGCGGCATGTTGTGCGCGTTCAAAGTCCATTTCAATCAGTTTGACCTGATAATGTCGCTCCAGCTTCATGGCCAGACGCATACCAATGTTCCCGCCACCCGCCAGCATGATGCGTTTGAATTCCCTTTTCGTGCTTCGCAAACTTTGTAACAGGGCACGCATATGCTTGGGTGCACCAATAAAGTAAAGTTCATCATCGGGTTCAACCACGGTTTTTCCATCGGGAATGATTGCCTTGCCCTGACGAAACAGGATGACTATCCGATAATCAAGCTCTGGTAAGTATTTGCCAATATCTCCTGTTCGATGGCCGACCAGAGGCCCACTATAACTTGCACGCACGGCGACCATTTGTACCTTGCCATCGGCAAACTCCAGAACCTGTAGCGCCCTTGGGTAACTGATCAGGCGTTCAATGTGTTCTGTGACTAATTGTTCAGGACTGATAAGAACATCTATCGGCAAGGCCTCTTGTGCAAAAAGGGCAGGTTTTGACAGGTATTCTTTATTTCTTACACGTGCTATTTTTGTGGGGGTATGAAATAAAGTGTATGCCACCTGACAGGCGATCATGTTGGTTTCATCGCTATTCGTCACCGCAAGGATCATATCAGCATCCTTTGCGCCGGCCTGTTCGAGTACAGAAGGATGAGATGCTACGCCGACAATCGTCTGCAGATCATATTTTTCATTCAGATTGGCCAGACACTTTGGGTTTGTATCTACCACTGTAATGTCATTTGCCTCACCGACGAGATTTGCCGCCACTGAGGAGCCGACCTGACCTGCACCTAGTATGATTATTTTCATTTTTCGGGTTCTGCAGTATGAATCGTTAATGTGATTGTCATATTAAGCCCATGCAAACGCCTGGTGATTAGAATATTTCTACTCAATCCCAATGCAATATACCTGATGCAATATAGCCAGACTTTCCCTATCTTCCAACTTATTTTGGAACATGGCTATTTTGAATCCTGATTTTTGGAGGTTATACCGAGTGATTTTAATTTGCGGTAAAGATGTGTTCTCTCCATACCCACGGCTTCTGCAACTTTACTGACACTGCCCCCCGCAAGATTGAGCTGGTGTTTTAGATATTCCCTTTCAAACTGTTCTCTTGCTTCTCGTAATGGCATGTCAAAATTAGGGTTTAAATGTTGTTCATCAGGCAGTGATGCCAGTTTTCCCTGCGCCAGTTCCAGTTCTTGTAGATCAATGTTTTCTCCTGTTCCAAGAATAAGCAGTCTCTGCACCATGTTTTTTAATTCCCTGACATTGCCAGGCCATGTATAGCTTCGCAGGTAGTTTTGTGCTGCTACAGAGAAATGTCGGTAGGGTAATCCTTCTCTTTCTGTAAAATAATCAACATAAAATTCCAGTAATTCCGGTATGTCTTCGGTGTGATCACGCAATGGCGGGACATGAATAGGCAAAATGTTTAATTGATAATAGAGGTCATCTTGGAAACGTCTTTCATTGACAAGCTCAAGGATGTCATGACTGGTAGCGGCAACAATGCGTATATCAAACGGTTGTGTCCGGGTGCTTCCGACACGTGTAAAATATTTATTGTCCAAAGTGTTTTGCAGTTTTGCCTGTAATGATGGTTCCATATCTGCAATGTCCTTGAGAAACAAGGTGCCGCCTTCTGCCTGTTCAAAAAAGCCAGCTCTGTCTTTATCATGCTCATCGCTGCCAAAAAATTCCATCAGAAAATTATCCGCGGACAGGGCAGATATCCCAACACTGATAAATACTTCTTCAGATCTGGAACTTTGATTATGTAGATAGCGTGCAAAGAGTTCCTTGTCTGTGCCTGATTCCCCGGTAATCAAAACGGGCGTACTGTGTTCAACAATCTGCAAAATCTGTTGCCTCAGGTTTTGTAAGATTTTGCTTTTGCCAATAGGCGTATCAACTCTTTGGCCATGATCTCTGAGGCGTGTGTTTTCCTTCTGTAGAGATCTATTGTCCAGGGCATGTTTAACCGTGAGGATTAACTTAGCGAGTGAGAGAGGTTTCTCGATAAAATCATAAGCACCAAGGCGAGTTGCCTCGACGGCAGTTTCAACCGTGCCATGACCGGAAATCATAATAACAGGTACATTTATATGGCCCGATTCATTCCATTGTTTGAGTAAGGTAATGCCATCAACATCTGGCATCCAGATATCGAGCAGAATCAGATCAGGATTAAAATTCTCACGAATGCCATCAGCTTGCGTGGCATTTTCGGCGACTGCAACTTCAAAATCCTCATCCTCAAGTATTTCCTTAATCAGACTTCTAATGTCCGGTTCATCATCCACGACCAGAATTTTGCCTGTTGTCATGCAGTTATTCCTGCTTCGCTTTTCACATTGTTATGTTGTTTCTGTATTAAGGGTAATCTGATTGTCGCACATACACCGGGTTTGTCTTTATTGTTCTCGAGCCAGACGACGCCATTATGCTCTTCAATAATTTTCTTTACGATAGCAAGACCTAGCCCCATTCCCTTTGTTTTTGTGGTTACATAGGGTTCAAAGATATGCTCCATGATATCCTTCGCTATTCCAGGCCCGGAATCCCTGATTAAAATTTCTACATATTCTGTACCCGTTGTAGAAATACAACGGGTAGTGATATCCAACATCGGATCGTTACTATTTTCGCAGGCATCGAATGCATTTTTCAGCAGGTTATTTAAAACTTGTCTGAGTCTGCTTACGTCAGCGTTTACCATTGGCAGCTCAGGTTCAAGATCCAGTGTAACCTCTGTCTTTTGATCCAGGTGGGTAAATAGATCAAGCACTTCATTAATTAGCGCATTGATATCCATGGCCTGTGCTTGTATCTCCGGAGTTCTTGCATAGTCTGAGAATGTGTTCACCATATCCTTCATTGTTTCTACTTGCTGAACAATAGTATTTGTCAGCCGATCAAGAATATCTGCATCTGCCTGGTTCATGGTGTGAAGATATTTGTGACGCAATCTTTCAGCCGCAAGTTGTATTGGTGTTAATGGGTTTTTTATTTCATGTGCAAGTCTGCGCGCCATCTCGCTCCATGCAGCATTCTTCTGTCCCTGGATAAGTTCCGTGATGTCATCGAATACGATGATATAACCCTCTTTTTCATCCTGTGTTAACGAGTGCGGTGTTCCACTGCACATTAAAATCTGTCGGCCACTATTACCGAAGAGTGTGATCTGTTCGCGCCAATCCTGTTCGGCATTGTTATGGGACTGGATGGTTGCATGCAAGGGCTCAAGATAATGATACTCCTTACATATATTTTCCAGAGACTTTCCCGTAACAGAATCAATGGGCATCCCCAGGATTTGACCCGCACTGATATTTGACGTGCGTAATATTTTATCATGGTCAAACACCAGTACCCCGGAGGAAAGCCTGCCCAGTACTGCTTCAAGATAAGCCTGCTGGGTTTCGGCCTCATGCTGGCTGCGCCTTGCAGCATCGCGTGCCTGTGCAATCTTTTGTGTCATTTCATTAAAAGAAGCAACCAAAAATCCAAGTTCATCATTACTTGGTATGGGTATTTGGGTGTGGTAATCCCCTTCAGCGACTGCCCTGGTCCCTTCAGCCATATCCCTTATTGGTGCCACATGCCTTTTAGCAAAATAAAAAGCAGTCCAAACCGTTGCGAAGACACTGAACAGAAGAACCAGTGTTAGGATTAAAACAAAACTTAGTTTCAGTTGCTCGCGCAGATAAGAGAGTTCCTTATATTTGATATAAGAGGTCTGAATATTATTGGCTAGGCTATTTATCTGCTTAGAAACAGGGTAAAGCGCCTGAACGATTCTGGGATTACTGCCCACGCTTAAACTAGGTACGTTAACGACGACACGGATTTGTAGGCCTGCGTCAATCACATTATCTAGACCAGTGTAGCTACCGCCCTGCTGAAGCTGCAATAAAATGGTACTACTCGGTCTGTCAGGGATAATGCTTGTTGTATCCTCAGAACTTGAGGTGATAATGCCACCTTTTCGATTGAGTAGTGTTATTTCACTGGCATTACTACGTGTTCGTAATCCATCAATTTCGAAGGGCATCGCTACATCTGATATCTCTGATATCTCTCCCGCGATTTGCTCTGTTTCTTTTAACAATTCTCTCATACGTATATCAAGAGAGAGCCGACTTAATACCAGTGAATCATCCAGTGCCTGTTCAACGCGCAGATCAAACCAGCTATCAATACCCCGATGTAAAAAATCTAGCGAGAAAAGATAAACAATTAATACGGGCGTAACTGAGAGTGCGGTAAACATACCAATCATACGCACTGTCATACGTGTTCCAGGAATATGTTTACGGCGTTGATGAATCAGGTGTCTGAGATTCAGGAATATGAGCGTCACTAATGCGCAAAGGCCAATAGTGATAAAGATTAATAATTCCGAATACAGACGACTGAACTGTGATGAATCTTTAAGCGCATTGCTCATCATGAGTAAGGAAACCAACATGCAGGCAAACAAAACGATACCACTATAAAGGATTAATGTGCCGGGTCGTTTCATTCCGAGTCGTTTCACTGCTGAATCGTCCATTTAAACCAGGGGCTTGATAGCTGCCAATCGGAGGTGATATAAGCTGAAAGTCTTAATGGTGCAGGCAACGATTCTGTGTTTAGTCGGGTACGTATCTGTGTGGTATATGTCTCCCCCGGTTCCAGAGTGGCGGCTCCAATAAAAGGGTAATCTCTGATTGTCCCCAGAAATTCGAGTGCATGAGATAAACTCTGGAAATGACGTTTGATACCCGTATTGAGATCGGTGACCAGATATTGGTTGCTAATCGGGTGGTGTTCAAGTCTTTTACTTAATGTTGCCTTGAAAATAATTTTATCCCATAACCATTTTCTAGTCTGCCTGGCCTGTATTTCTATATCGATGTGTAAGGCGATACCATGCTCAAGAGCCTTCAGTACTTCCTGGCTGAAATGATATTGTATATCCGCATCGATTAGGTATTCTGCTTCGCCCGGTTTTAATTGAGCATTTTCTACAATGAAGCCATCTGTTAAATCGGCATAGAGCACTGCTGGGCACAGGAACAAACTCGCCAGAACGGAGCGGATAATGAATCTACCCGCCTCAGGTTTTATACAATTGAGCATAATAAAATCCATCCATTGCATTTTCACCTGGCAGAATTTGCCGACCATATTTTGTCGCCTTGCCCCAACTGGTCTGTATTGGTATCGCCTTAACATCATGATGTTTATTTATAAAAGCAGCGATTTGCTCGTCATTCTCTGTCTTGAATACTGAACAGGTAATATACAACAACTTGCCACCTTTTCTTAACAATGGCCACAATGCATTTAGAATTTCAGCTTGAAAAACAGTAGCATTTTGAATATCTTCAGGCGTTCGCAAATACTTGATATCAGGATGTCTGCGTATCACACCAGAAGCGCTACAAGGCGCATCAATCAATATGCGATCAAAGGGCTTGTTGTCCCACCAATTATTTGGCGCGCACACATCATTTTGTATTAACGTTGCCTTGAGTCGGATGCGATCCAATGTGCTTACAAGCTTTTTAAATCTGTGTGGTTCCATCTCAATGGCAACTGCTTCTCCCAATGTTGGCATGTTTTCCAGTAGATGGGCCAATTTCCCGCCTGGCGCCGAACATGCATCAAGTATTCGCTCACCGGGTTGTGGATCCAGTAAGGGTATGGCAAGTTGAGCCGCCAAATCCTGTACAGAGATATGACCTTCAGAAAAATCAGGGAGCATTTTCACACTCACAGGGTGAGTCAGCACGATACCATTTTCATTCAAATTTGACGCTCGACCTTCTATTTCGGCAGTTTCTAATTTTTTTAGATAGTGCTCTCTGTCCGTGATACGGGAATTCACTCTCAAGCTCATGGGTGGAGGGAGATTGTTTTCTTTGATGATTGACTGCCAGCACTCGGGATATTCATTTTTATATAGGTTCAGTAGCCAATCAGGATGTTCGTGTCTGGCGGATGCATTGCCGGCGATGAGATTAGAAAATTTTTCTTGTTCCCTTTGATAGCGCCTTAATATTGCATTAATCAGATTTTTTGCCCAATGTTTTTTCAATTCCATACAACTCTCTACCGTTGCGGAAACAGCAGCGTGGTCGGGAGTTCGCATATGATGGATTTGATACAGACCAATCAGGATAAGTGCTCTTATATCACCATCTTTCTTTTTAAATTTTTTATCCAGTAGCATACTCAGGATAAAATTCAGGCTGTTGTAGTGGCGTAATACGCCATAACAAAGCGCCTGCGCGAAGGCTCGTTCTCGTTGATCAGCCATCTCGTCTAATTCAATGGATACGAGCATGGAAAGCGATTGATGATCTTCAAATACTTTAGACAGGATTTGCGATGCTACTGCGCGGGCCTGCATTGATGTTGGTTTTGCTTTAATGACAGTACTCCGTCAAGGTTGCATTAATGGATTCAGTTGGCCTGTCAGCGTTCATGGCACGGCACGCAGTGAATGGCCATAGTCCTTTTCCTTCGAAAGATATGTAACGCTGCCATGAACGCTGACAGGCCAACCCTTCGGGCACCACTGAGATGTTCCGCCACTGCGTTACAGCACTTGACAAGGACGCTGCCATTGCCTGCGTACTGTGCCTTGTTGCGAAACATCTCAGTGATGCTGAGCCCATTAATGCAACCTTGACGGAGTACCAGCACCAAAAGCTGGATTGCCATTAAGGAAATCAGCCACAGTCATGGCACGTTTACCTTGAGGCTGTAACTTTAAAATCCTTAATACACCCTTACCTGTCGCTACATCGATACCGGCTTTGTTACAGTTAAGAACCTTGCCCGCGGTGGAGATTAATTCGGTATCAAGAATTTCTGCCTGCCATAGTCGCAAAGGTAAACCTGCCAGTTCCGTATGACACACCGGTGCTGGATTAAATGCACGTATCGCGCAGTCAATATTGCTTACGGCTTGTGACCAATCGATCCTGGCGTCTAATTTTGTGATTTTATCCGCGTAGGTGGCTTGTGAGTTATCTTGGGCAACGGGCTGCAGATTCCCGGAAACCACGGCATCTAATATCTTAAGTAAGCATTTACTACCGATACTAGCCAATCTATCATGCAATATTCCTGATGTATCAGAGGAGTTTATCGGACATTTTTCCTGTAACAAGATGGGGCCGGTATCCAGACCATTATCCATCTGCATAATGGTAATACCTGTCTCACGGTCTCCTGCCTGGATTGCACGTTGAATCGGTGCCGCCCCTCTCCATCTGGGGAGCAGTGAGGTATGCACATTAATACAGCCATGGGTGGGTCCATTTAGGATATTTTCAGGCAATAACATTCCGTAGGCGACGACAATCATTAAGTCCACCTCGGAAAACACTTTTCCCATGGCCATTAATTCAGATTTCGAAGGTTGTAAGACTGTCAGGCCGTGTTCCAATGCACGTTTTTTTACAGCACTTGAGGCTAGTTTGCGACCTCGACCTGAGGGCCTGTCGGGTTGGGTCAGCACCACACTGATTTGGTACTCTGATTTTTCCAGCAGTGCGCCCAGCATGGTTGCTGCCAGCTCAGGTGTTCCGGCAAAGGCCAAGCGTAATTTTCCCTGGGGTAGTTTTTCCGGGCATGGTATCTGGTGAGTCACAAGATTTTTGCTTGATGCTTTTCTTGTTTTTCTTGTTTTTCTTGTTTTTCAAGTTTTTTGCGTAAACGTCGTCTTTTCATGGGAGAGAGATAATCGATAAATAATTTCCCATCCAGATGATCGATTTCATGCTGAATACATACAGACAACAGGCCATCAGCCTCACTTTTGATTACTTTACCTTCGAGATCCTGAAAGCGATATGTGATTCTCTCGGCCCGAATTACAGTGTCATAGTATTCAGGTAATGAAAGGCAACCCTCCTGACTTTCTTTAGTCCCTTCAGAAGATAAAATCTCCGGATTAATCAAATAGATAGCTTCATTTTTATCTTCTGATAGATCAATGACGACAAGACGTTTATGAACATTCACCTGTGTTGAGGCAAGTCCAATACCATTATATTCGTACATTGTTTGCAGCATATCCTTTGCCAAAATAAGGCAAGATTCATCCACTGTTTCAATAGGAACAGCTTTTTTGCGTAATCCTAGATCTGGATAATGTAAGACTTCTAGTACTGCCACCGGGTTTTTAAAAACTCCATTGCTTGGTAACTCACTGATAGTATACAGAAAAATGATTATTTCGTAACAAAGAAGCGAATAAAGCGTGATCTTACTTATATTTCGCGATATTTTTTGCTAATCTACATTAAGGAACGTATGTAAGGTAATAATCATGTTTAAGAAAATATATTTTTTATTAGCGTTTTTATCGCTCGCATCTATTTCGATTGCCGACACGGTAACGCTAAACCCTGATCGTCCTGACGAATATGTCGTCCAAAAGGGTGACACGCT
>SMUX01199751.1_pt1 | contig 12469 bp, 11 predicted proteins | sample 2456431 | NCBI WGS metagenome assembly SMUX01 (sample SAMN11095930, study PRJNA526329) | marine sediment metagenome | biome: Marine sediment; feature: Surficial sediment; material: Deep marine sediment; isolation source: Hadal surficial sediment | place: Pacific Ocean | collected 2014-11 | depth... | reverse complement strand
GTCCTCGACAGAACCCGGCTTATTGCCGGCTCTTGCTTTCTCACCCTCACGCCAAAAGAATGGGGCCTGACGCCGAATGGGTTCTGTCCCCTTTTTTACATAAGATAGCTATTGTCGAATCGTGAGCGCGTGGTCAGCCTGAGCGCGCGCAAACTCCTCAAAAACCCTGCAATGTCGCAGACTGGCGACCACTATATGATTTTCGATCGAGAAATCAGCCTTAAGTCACTGATTTATAGTTCCAATTGAGCGCCACAATTCGCCCGAATTCAGCCACGAAATAGCCCCTAAGTCCCTGTACAACAAGAATTATTTAGCTATCTAAGTTGACGCTGATGTATCGCCCGAATATAGTGTTGAAAAGTGGAAAAAAGTGGGAGGAGATGGGCTAGCTCTTTCGCCATGGCTAAACGCTCATCAAAAATGCCGTGTTTCGTGGGGCCACCAAAATCACATTGGACGCCAAAGGGCGCCTGGCTATCCCGACCCGTTACCGGGAGCAGCTGGCCGCGCGTTGCGACAATCAACTCATTGCCACAGTCGATAAAGACCATTGCCTCCTCATTTATCCATTGCCGGACTGGGAAGAGATTGAGCGAAAACTTGTTCGGCTTCCGAGTTTCCATAAGCGTGCCCGGGACATGCAGCGAATTATGATCGGCTATGCGACGGAAATCGATATCGATGCGCATGGGCGCATTTTGCTGTCACGTGAACTTCGCGATTTCGCCGGGCTCGAGCGGCAGACAATGCTGATCGGGCAGGGCCACAGGTTTGAGCTCTGGGACGAGGAGCGCTGGAACGAAAGGCGGGATGCCTGGCTGAACACCGATGACGACGGGGATTTGCCACCCGAGCTCGAATCGCTCTCCCTGTAGATAAATGCGGTCGTGAGGTGGTGAGGCACGAACATGTACCGGTCCTCAAAGGGTCGGTTCTTGAAGGACTACGTATTCGGCCAGACGGTTGCTATGTGGATGGAACGTTCGGCCGTGGGGGACACAGCAAGGCGATCGCTGAATTGCTCGGACCAGCTGGTCGTTTGATCGCGATTGATCGTGATCCGCAGGCCATAGCGGCAGCTCCAAAAACGTTAACAGATGATCCGCGGGTTGAAATTGTAAGGAGTGAAATTGCCGAACTTGAAAAAATTGCGCTGGAAAAAGGACTGCTCGGAAGAGTGGACGGCCTGCTGCTCGACCTGGGCGTCTCATCACCACAGCTGGATCAAGCGGAACGCGGATTCAGTTTTATGCGCAGCGGACCTCTGGACATGCGAATGGATCCGCAATCAGGGATCAGCGCGGCCGAATGGCTCGCTGACGTGGATGAAAAAACGTTGAAAAAAGTGCTCGCCAGAAACGCTGATGAAAAGTTCGCCGGGCCGATTGCGCGCGCGATCGTCGCAGCGAGATCGCAGCAAGCCATCGAGCGGACAGAACAGCTGGCAGAGATTGTGTCGGCAGCTGTTCCCAGACGGGGTCGCCGCAAACATCCGGCGACCAAGACGTTTCAGGCTGTTCGCATCCAGATCAACGACGAACTGAAGCAGCTGGAATCCGCGTTGGCGGCATCTGTTCGCCTGTTGCATTCCGGTGGCCGCCTCTGCGTGATCAGTTTTCACTCGATCGAAGACCGAATAGTCAAGCGGTTCATGAGGAACGCATCCAGAGAGCCCGAACAATATCGCGGATTGCCGTCCATCCCGGCGACAGCTAAGCCACCGTTCAAGCTGGTTGGCAAGGCGATCAGTGCCACAGGCGAAGAAGTCGCAGCGAATATTCGGGCGAGAAGCGCGCATCTCAGAATTGCGGAGCGGTTGTGATGGAAATTGCTCAGGTCAGAAAACCGATCCTGCTGATTACCGTGTTTGTGATCGTTTGCTTCCTGTCTGCATTGGCTATTGTTTACACGAAACACGAATCCCGAAAATTGTTCGTCGAACTCGAAGTTCTGACAACAGAACGCGACGCACTGAATATCGAATGGGGACAATTGCAAATCGAACAAAGTACGTGGGCGACGCATGCGCGAATCGAGCGCATTGCCGTCGAAGAAATGTCGTTGATACGCCCGCGATCCGAAGAGATTTACGTAATCGAACGCAAATGAGCCGAGGAGCACAAACCAAGCAGAAGACTGCGCGACGCTTCGCCGGCAGGGTTGCGCTATTACTTACGTTCTTTGTACTGGCGTCCTCGTCGTTGATTGCGCGTGCTGTCTACCTGCAGGTTCTCGATAAAGACTTCCTGAATCGTCAGGCAGACACGCGCCACCTGCGCACCGAAAAAATCTCGGCACATCGTGGCATGATCACGGATCGACATGGCGAACCGCTGGCCATCAGCACGCCGGTCGACAGCATCTGGGCGAATCCTGAAGAACTCGCTTCAGCCGTGGACAGCGTGCCGAAGCTTGCGCGCGCCTTAAATCTCGATTCCCAATTATTGATGCGTCGTATAACGCGAAGCATGGACAAGGAGTTTCTCTATCTTAAGCGTCATCTGAGCCCGGATGAGGCACATCGGGTGATGGCGCTGAAACTGCCGGGCGTGAATGTATTGCGTGAATACCGCCGATACTATCCCGCCGGGGAAGTCGCGGGTCACCTTGTCGGCTTCACTAACGTCGATGACGACGGGCAGGAGGGGTTGGAGCTTGCATTTAATCACTGGTTGGGTGGTGAGTCTGGCGCCAAGCGTGTCCTGAAAGACCGACTCGGCAGGCCCGTTGAGAATGTCGAAAGCATTCGGCCGGCGCGCCATGGCAGGGATCTGGTCGCCAGTATTGACCTGCGGCTCCAGTATCTCGCTTATCGGACGCTCAAGGCGGCAATTCAGCGGCACAACGCGGATTCAGGGTCCATCGTCATTCTTGATGTGCTGACCGGTGAGATTCTGGCGATGGTCAATCAGCCGACCTACAACCCGAACGACAGGGCTCAGTATTCGGCAGAGCGATATCGGAACCGGGCAGTAACCGACATATTTGAACCTGGTTCAAGCATCAAGCCGCTGATTCTTGCCGCTGCGCTCGAGTCCGGTCGATATCGGCCGAGTAGCTACATCGATACCTCGCCCGGCTTCGTGGTCGTCGGACTGAAGAAAATCGAAGACAGCCGAAATCTGGGTCGAATCAGTCTGACGACAATTCTTTCGAGATCGAGCAACGTCGGTGCGACCATAATTGCGATGTCACTGGAGCCGGATCAGTTGTGGGGGATGATGACGAGTTTCGGTCTCGGATCCCTCACCGCATCAGGATTTCCGGGCGAGTCGGCTGGTCTGCTGACGCATTACAACCATTGGCAGCAGATCAGTCAGGCGACGCTTGCCTATGGCTACGGTGTCAGCGTCACTCCGTTGCAACTCGTGCAAGCCTATGCCGTGATCGGCAGCGACGGCTGGCGGCGGCCGGTATCACTCATCAAGCTCGATCAACCGAACAACGGCGATCGCGTTCTTTCCGACGACACGGCCAAAGCAGTCCGACGCATGATGGAGGAGGTGGTACGGCCGGGTGGCACCGGCACGAAAGCAAGCGTAATAGGGTATCGCGTCGCCGGTAAAACGGGGACCTCCTGGAAGTTTGCGGCCGGTGGATATTCACAAGACAAGTACGTCTCGGTCTTCGCAGGCCTGGCACCGGCCAGTAACCCACGACTGGCTGCCATCATCATTATCGATGAGCCCGGCGGTGACCTGTACTACGGAAGTGATGTCGCGGCCCCGGTCTTCGCCGATGTCATGGCTGAATCCCTGCGGCTGCTGGCTGTCCCGCCAGATGCGTTGCCCGCACTCGATTCTGGCAGTGTGATGCAGGCAATGAGTCAATGAACATGCCAGCTGAAGCCTTGACACCACGCCGCACCCTGGCAAGTTTGCTCGACAGCATTGCCGAGGCCCCGGATATCGAGGTCACGGGAATCTCGAGTGACAGTAAGAAGCTGTCACCCGGCGATGTGTTCTTCGCACTGGTAGGGGAAACGGGCCACGGTCTGGACTATGTCAGCGAGGCACTTGAGGCAGGTGTGCAAGCCGTCGTCTGGGACGCCAGCGCCGACGTTGTGGCTCCGGACCATGCCAGAGTGCCCATGATTCCGGTTGCGGGTCTGACGACGCACATCGGCGAGATCGCAAACCGTTACTTCGGGTCACCATCAGAATCAATAAAAGTCGTCGGTGTTACTGGCACCAACGGCAAGACGACCGTGTCATTTCTTGTCGCCCAATGCATGCAAATGCTTGGCAACACATGCGGCTACCTCGGGACGCTGGGCTTCGGTATCGGTGATCTCGAGTCCGATAGCGAAATGACTACGCCTGCCTGCATCGATCTGCACCAAATACTGGCGACATTCCGTGACGCGGGCGCCAGCCATGCTGCCATCGAAGTGTCGTCACATGCACTGCAGCAGAACCGCATCGACGGTGTGCATTTCGATTCGGCAATTTTTACCAACCTTAGCCGTGATCACATCGACTACCACGGCAGCATGCGGGCGTACGGCGAGACAAAGGCGCAACTGTTTCTCGAGCACGACATTGATCACCGAATCATTTGCCTGGATACGGAATTCGGGCAGGAACTCGCCCATCGATGTGGCGACAACGTCGTCACGGTGTCGACACGATTCGACCGCCTCGCCAATCGGCGGCCTTTCGTATTCGTCCGCTCGGTCGTCGCAACTGAAGCGGGTTCGAATATTACGGTCGACAGCTCCTGGGGCGAATTCGAGTTTCAACTGCCATTGCCGGGCGGCTTCAATATTGCGAATGCAATTGGCGTATTGGGCCTGCTGCTGAGCTGGGATGTACCGGTTGCCGACGCTTGCGGGGCCTTAGGCAAGATCTCGGCGCCGCCCGGACGAATGCAGCGGGTCGCCGATTCCGGGGCGCCAAGTGTGTATGTCGATTTTGCGCATACGCCGGCCGGGCTCGAAGCGGCGTTGCGCTCGCTACGTTCGCATTGCAGGAAATCGCTCTGGTGCGTTTTTGGTTGTGGCGGTGACCGGGATCGCGGCAAGCGGCCCCTGATGGGCGCAACGGCGGCAAGACTCGCGGACCGCATTGTGGTGACAAACGACAATCCACGATCCGAATTGCCCGGCAATATCATCACCGACATCCTGCAGGGCGTTGGTGACAAACCCGACGCGATCGCTATCGAGGACAGGGCGGCGGCGATCGCCTATGCGATTCACGAAGCGGCTGATGAGGACATTGTGCTGATTGCCGGCAAGGGCCACGAAAATTATCAACTCATCGGTGACCAACGTCTTGCATTCTCGGACTACGACGCGGCGTTGGCGAACATATGCGCTCGCCGCAGCAAAAGCGTCCAGCGGCAATGATCGAGGATACTTTGGCAGCGGCGGCAAACATCATGAACGGTACGCTTCACGGCGACGACCGAGGGTTTGCGGGCGTCAGCACCGATACACGCACAGTGGGGCAGGACGAGCTGTTTTTTGCATTGCAGGGACCGAACTTCGATGGCGCCGCGTTCGTCTCGGCCGCTGCGGAAAAGAGCGCTGCCGCTGCAGTGGTGACCGAAGCAGCCGAGGTCGATATTGCGCAGATTACGGTCGATGACACGCGACTGGCGCTCGGCACGCTGGCGGGATCGTGGCGCAAGAGAATGCCGGCGAAAGTTATCGGCATAACCGGCAGCAACGGAAAGACAACAGTTAAGGCAATCCTCGCGACCTGCCTGTCGCTATCGGCCGAAACGCTGGGGACGCGGGGCAATCTCAATAACGACATCGGCCTGCCGTTGATGTTGCTGAGCCTGTCCGAGAAACATCGCTACGCCGTCATCGAAATGGGTGCAAACCATCCGGGAGAGATCGCTTATTTAACATCTCTTGCGGAACCCGAAGTCGTAGTAATCACCAATGCTGCGCCGGCGCATCTCGAGGGCTTCGGCGATCTCGACGGCGTTGCTCGTGCCAAGGGAGAAATACTGCAGGGCGAAATTTCGCCGATTTTCGTCGTGCTTAACGCCGACGATCCGTATTTCGCTTATTGGAATTCTCAGCTGGCGGACGACACGGTCATTAGCTTCGGCGTTGAGGCGGACGCCTCTGTTCTTGCGACCGACGTCGAGGCTGACGGTGACTCGATGACCTTCAGTATACACATCCATCTGGAAGAAATTCCGATCAGATTACCGCTCGCAGGCCTGCACAACGTAAGGAATGCCTGTGCCGCGGCAGCCGTACTGCACGGGCTCGGCATGGACAGCAAACAGATCCGGCAAGGGCTCGAATCTGTGCAGGCAGTTTCCGGCAGGCTACAACCGGTCGAAGGTATTACAACCCTGACCGTCTACGACGATAGCTATAACGCGAATCCACAGAGCGTTATCGCGGCAGCCGAGTTTCTGGCCGCGCAGCCGGGTCACAACTGGCTCGTGCTTGGCGATATGGGTGAGCTTGGCGAAGACGAAGTATTGCTGCATAAAGCCGTCGGTCGCGCGGTAAAGCGGCTGGGGATCGATCGAATACTGGCAATCGGCGCATTGTCACAAAACACAGTAAAGACTTTCGGTAACGGCGGGCAGTGGTACGAAAATATCGACGGCCTGATTGAAGAGCTGCAAAGTTCGGCGACTGAAGATACAAATATATTGATCAAAGGCTCCAGGTTCATGGAAATGGAGCGTGTAGTCGAGGCACTGATCAACGAGCCGCCGACGAGGCGCAAGCCCTGATCATGTTGCTCTATCTCACAGAGTACCTGACGCAGTTCGAGTCCGGCTTTAACGTCTTTAGCTACCTGACCCTGCGCGCAATCCTGGGGGCACTAACAGCATTGATCCTATGTTTCGTCATCGGCCCGCGAATGATTGCAAAACTCAGCCTCAATCAGGTTGGCCAACCGGTGCGTAACCAGGGGCCACCGACTCACCTGCCGAAAGCTGGCACGCCGACCATGGGCGGCGCATTGATACTGACAGCCATTGTCGTCAGCACGGTGCTCTGGGCGAATCTCGAGAACCGGTTCATCTGGATCGTATTGTTTGTGACGCTTGCGTTCGGCGTGATTGGCTACGTCGACGATTACAAGAAACTAGTCCTGCAGGATTCCGCGGGGTTGTCAGCCGGCAAGAAACTGTTTTGGCAGTCGATTGCCGCAATCATCGCAGCAGTTGCACTGTACCTGATGGCTGTCGACCCGGTCAGCACCTCGCTCCTGATCCCGTATTTCAAAGATCTGTCTTTACCGCTCGGCATGTTACAAATCGTCGTCACGTTTCTTTTTATCGTCGGATTCAGCAATGCTGTCAATCTGACCGATGGTCTCGACGGCCTTGCGATCATGCCGACGGTCCTGGTCGGCGGCGCGCTTGGCGTTTTCGCGTATGTCACCGGCAACGTGAACTTCTCGGAATATCTCGGTATCCCCTACGTTGCCGGTACGGGTGAAATCCTGGTGTTCTGTTCGGCGCTCGCAGGTGCGGGCCTGGGTTTCCTCTGGTTCAACACTTATCCGGCACAGGTGTTCATGGGCGACATCGGGGCCCTGTCACTCGGGGCCGCACTCGGTATCGTTGCCGTTGTCGTTCGTCAGGAGATCGTGCTGGCGATCATGGGTGGTGTTTTCGTCGTCGAAACGGTGTCGGTCATGATCCAGGTCGTTTCGTTCAAGCTCACCGGGCGCCGCGTATTTCGAATGGCGCCTTTGCACCATCACTTCGAACTAAAAGGCTGGGCGGAGCCGAAGGTCATCGTCCGTTTCTGGATTATCACGGTCATTCTTGTCCTGATCGGCCTTGCGAGTTTGAAAATCCGATGAGCGCTGTCAAGAAACGCAAGCCTGTGCCATCGAAGGTCGACAACCTCGTGTTCGGCTTAGGGTTAACCGGAATGTCGGTCGCAAGGTATCTGAAGCGCAACGGCATCGAAGCCGTATTCGTCGATAGCCGAAAGGAGCCACCGGCACTTGATGAATTGCATAAGCTACTGCCGGACGCCGAAGTCGTTCTCGGCGATCGCGCTGCTGTCGACCTGAAGAATATCAATCGCATTATTGCATCACCCGGCGTCGCCGACGCCGAGCCGCTACTCGCCTCGGCACGGGAATCCGGCATAGATATTGTGTCCGACATTGAATTGTTTGCGCAGGAAGCGCGCGCAGCAATCGTTGCTGTGACCGGCTCGAACGGCAAGAGTACGGTGACGACTCTCCTGGCGCTGATGTGCGATGCGGGAGGCAAGACGGCTCTTGCCGGTGCAAATCTCGGCGAACCGGCCCTCGACCTGTTGGAGCAGGATTCACCCGATTTCTACGTTCTCGAGCTGTCGAGTTTTCAGCTTCAACGGACGATGAAGCTGCCGGCGAAAGTTGCGGTATTACTTAACATCACGGCTGATCACCTCGACTGGCATGAGAGCGAGAAGAATTATCGCAACGCCAAGTACCGGATATTCAAAAACGCAGATAGCGCAGTGATCGGTCGCGCCGACCCTGACATTGCCACACACGTGGGCAAGGGCACACGCATCATAAGTTTTGGGGTCGACGCGCCGGCGGACGGGCACTACGGTCTGCGCGAGGAAGAGGGCACAGCGTTTCTCGCCCGTGGCGAGCAGCTTCTCCTGGCGACGACCGAACTGGCCCTCATTGGTCGGCACAATCAACTGAACGCACTCGCCGCCCTTGCGGCCGGTGAACTCATGGGGCTCGAACTGCCCGCGATGCTGCAGGTGCTTGCGGAGTTTTCGGGTTTAGCCCACCGCATGCAGCTGATCGCACGTAAGAAGGGTATCGATTTCATCAATGACTCCAAGGCAACCAACGTCAGCGCGGCGGTTGCCTCTATAGAATCGATAGACGGGTTCATCGTACTTATCGCGGGCGGTGAAGCTAAGGGCGGTGATTTCAACGATTTGTCGGAAGCGCTCAGCGAGCGTCTCAGAGCCGCGGTTCTGATCGGCAGTGATGCCGACCAGATTGCAGATGCACTGGGCAAGCAGGCACCGATCCATATCGCAAACGACATCGATGAAGCCGTCGTGCAAGCCGCTGCTTACGCAAAATCCGGCGACACCGTTTTGCTGGCGCCGGCCTGCGCGAGCTTCGATCAGTTTCCGAATTACAAGGCCCGCGGTGACGCATTCGGCGCAGCGGTTCAGGGTTTACCGACGTGAGCCTCTCGACTGCCACAATGCCGTTTCCGGCCCGCCTGAAAACGCCGTTGCAAATAGATCCGGTGCTACTGTCGATCGGTCTTGCTCTTCTGATCGGTGGCCTGGTCATCCTCGCGTCGGCATCGATATCCGTCTCGGACAATACGGTCGGTGATCCATTCTATTACGTTCAACGCCAGGCGATCGCCGCGCTGATCGGCGCTGCTGCCGCATTTCTATGCCTCTTCATACCGATGAGCGTGTGGCGAAGCTTAGGCCCGCTGATGTTGTTGATCGCTCTTGGGTTGCTGCTCGTAGTCCTCATTCCGGGGGTCGGCTACGCGGTCAACGGCAGCACGCGCTGGCTGAGGGTCGGCGAGATGAACATACAGGTATCCGAGCCGGCGCGGTTTTGCCTGATCCTTTATATCGCCGGCTATCTTGTCAGACAGAACAAATCTCTTCGGGAACAGTTCGCTGGCTTCCTGCGGCCTATGCTGGTTCTGAGCCTGGCGTGCGGACTATTGCTGGCCGAACCCGACTTCGGCGCTGCTATCGTACTGCTTGCGACGGCATTGGCGATGCTCTTTGTTGCCGGCGCGCGCGTTCGAGATTTCCTGTTGTTTTTCAGCACGACGATTATTGCGATGACGGCACTGGCGATTACGTCGCCCTATCGCCTCCAGCGCCTGACCGCCTTCCTGGATCCGTGGTCCGACCCGTTCAATTCCGGATTCCAGTTGACACAGTCGCTTATCGCGATCGGTCGCGGTGAGTGGTTCGGCGTCGGCTTGGGTTCGAGCGTGCAAAAACTGTTTTATTTGCCCGAAGCGCATACGGATTTCGTGTTTGCCGTATTCGCGGAAGAATTCGGTCTCTTCGGTTCGCTTTTACTGATCGCATTGTTCTTCGGACTTCTCTGGCGGATATTCAAGTTGTCTATCCGTGCTGCGAATGCCGGAAGGTTTTTCGAAGCCTATCTGACCGTAGGCCTCGGTACCTGGCTCGGGCTTCAGGCGTTTATCAACGTCGGTGTCAACATGGGATTGCTGCCGACCAAAGGTCTGACTCTGCCGCTCATCAGCTATGGCCGAAGCAGCCTGATCATCGCGATGATCAGCATCGGGCTTTTGCTGCGTGTGCATCATGAACTCGTAACGGATGCCCGGCCGATCAATCGCAAACACAATTCGAAGAGGTCGAAGCGATGAGCAGGCGGCCGATTCTCGTGATGGCGGGCGGAACGGGTGGCCATGTGTATCCGGCGCTCGCCGTTGCGAAAGCATTGCAGCAGCAATCACACGAAGTGGTCTGGCTTGGAACACATCGTGGACTCGAGGCCAGGGTCGTGCCCGCCAATAACATCGAGATGGAATGGATCAGCGTCGGCGGGCTCCGCGGTAAGAATTCAGCGACACTGATTCTGGCGCCATTCCGACTTATTTGGGCGTTGGCTCAGTCACTCCGTGTCATGGCCCGGCACCGTCCTGCTGCCGTTCTCGGCATGGGCGGTTTCGTAAGCGGACCCGGCGGCCTTGCGGCATGGCTGATGCGTCGGCCGCTCGTCATCCATGAACAGAATGCCATTGCAGGCTTAACAAATCGTCTTCTGGCGCGTCTTGCCCGGGTTGTGCTTCAGGCCTTCCCGGGCAGTTTTTCCGCCAACATAGAAACAGAGACCGTTGGCAACCCGGTGCGCGCCGACATCGCCGCGCTCGCAGAACCGGCGACCCGCTTCGCTTCACGTGAAGGCTCGCTACGCCTGTTGGTGCTGGGCGGCAGCCAAGGAGCACTAGCCCTGAACAAGGCTGTGCCTGCCGCCCTCGCTCGGTTACCTGAGGAATTGCGACCGATCGTCCGACATCAGAGCGGCAGTCTTACCATCGACGTTGCACGCAAAGCCTACGAGCGCGAATCGATTGACGTTGAGCTTGTGCCCTACATCGAGGATATGGCTGATGCCTATGCCTGGGCGGATCTTGTTGTTTGCCGTGCCGGTGCGTTGACAGTGGCCGAACTCTCAGCGGCCGGATTGCCTGCGATATTCGTCCCCTATGCCGCCGCCGCCGACGATCATCAGACAGCTAATGCGAAGCCGATGGCGGAAGCGGGCGCTGCCGCAATAATGGCCGAAAGGGATTTGAACGATGAGTCGCTTGCAGGCCTGTTGCAGAACTGGCTGAGCAGCCGGGATGCGTTGAAAACCCGCGCCTCGAAAGCGCGGGCCTTACATAAGCCGGATGCGTTGAAGCGTATTACCGATCTCTGCCTCGAAGCTGCGGGAGCGAGCGCATGATTCAGCGAATGCGTCGAATAAACTGCGTGCACTTCGTCGGCATCGGCGGGTCCGGGATGTCGGGCATTGCGGAAGTCATGTTAAGCCTTGGTTATCAGGTGCAGGGTTCTGACCTCAAGAACAACGCATCGGTTCAGCGCCTCAAAAATCTTGGTGCCACCGTATTCATCGGGCACGATGAAAAAAATATTCGTAATGCCGACGCAGTGGTTGTCTCGAGCGCCGTCGATGAAAGCAACCCTGAGGTCGCTGCGGCACGTGTTGAACTCATGCCGATTGTGCAGCGCGCAGAGATGCTCGCGGAGCTCATGCGATTTCGTTACTCAATCGCTGTGGCAGGCACGCATGGAAAGACGACGACGACCAGTCTTGTGGCAAGTGTTCTTGCCCAAGGCGGTCTCGATCCCACCTTCGTGATCGGTGGGCGCCTGAAGAGCGCAGACAGTAATGCGCGACTCGGTCAGGGCGAATATCTCGTCGCTGAAGCCGACGAGTCCGACGCCAGCTTTGTGCACTTGAAGCCGATGCTTGCGATCGTGACCAACATAGACGCCGATCACATGTCCACCTACGACGGGGATATTGAGAAACTGCGCAACGGTTTCGTCGCGTTCCTGCACAACCTGCCGTTTTACGGTCTCGCCATTCTTTGCGCCGATGACCCGGGTGTCAATGAGGTGCTCGGCCGGATCGGCAGATCGATCGTAACCTATGGGATCGACTGCGATGCAGACATACGTGCCGAAGACATCGAGTTCTCGGAGGGCCTGACCCGTTTTCGAGTGCTGCGTCCGGATAGAGACGAGCCGCTGGATATCAGCTTGCGACTCCCCGGCCTGCACAACGTCCGTAACGCGCTGGCTGCAATCGCCGTTGCCCAGGAATTGCAGATCGCGGACCAGGCCGTCGTCGAGGCATTGGAGGGCTTCGAAGGAATCGATCGCCGCTTTCAGATTCATGGCGAAGTCGCAACCAGGAATGGCCGCATCATGCTGGTCGATGACTACGGTCATCACCCGACCGAAATTGCCGCAACCATC
>SMUX01341692.1_pt1 | contig 12474 bp, 8 predicted proteins | sample 2456431 | NCBI WGS metagenome assembly SMUX01 (sample SAMN11095930, study PRJNA526329) | marine sediment metagenome | biome: Marine sediment; feature: Surficial sediment; material: Deep marine sediment; isolation source: Hadal surficial sediment | place: Pacific Ocean | collected 2014-11 | depth 0-1... | reverse complement strand
TTGAACGAGAAAATTTTAATGGATATTTAGATTGGGATGGATGTCCTGACGTACCAGGTGCAGAAAGTATTGAAGGTCCAGCTGATTCAGACTATGATGGAATTTATGATTTCGAAGACTTGTGTCCAAATGAACGTGAAAGATACAACAATTTTGAAGACGAGGATGGCTGTCCCGACTTTGCTGAATTTCAATCAGGTGGAGATAAAGACTTTGATGGAGTCCCAGATATTACAGATGTATGTCCAGATGTTCCTGAAACTTACAACAAATTCCAAGATGAAGACGGTTGTCCTGACACTGTAGTAGTAGCTCCTACTGGTACACCAGACTCTGATGGTGATGGAATTGCAGACGCAATTGATTCGTGTCCAAATCAACCTGAAACATTTAATGGAGTTTTAGATCTTGATGGCTGTCCTGATGATTATATTCCACTAAGGGACTCTGATCGTGATGGATTACCAGATGCAATAGATGCATGTCCATTAGTACCTGAAACTTACAACAGATACTTAGACGAGGACGGATGTCCTGATTCGCCTCCTATAGAAAAGGGTGTAGACTTGGGAACTAATGATAGAGATGGCGATGGAATCTTTGATGAAAAAGATCAATGCCCATCATTACCTGAAACCCGTAATGGATATCTAGACCATGATGGCTGTCCTGACATTATTCCACCAACAAGTATTGTACCTGTAGTATCTGATGTAGATGGTGATGGATATCCAGACTCTGAAGACCAGTGTGTTAGCGAGCCTGAAACTTGGAACAAATACAAAGATGAAGATGGATGCCCAGACCAAATCCCAGATCAGGCAAGAGAAATCCATGATCAGGATCAAGATGGAATTATTGATAATGAGGATGCCTGCCCACTAGACCCTGAAGATTATGATGGGGACAGAGATCAAGACGGCTGTCCTGATAATTAATAGCTAAAAATTGATCTAAATTCTACTATTTTTCAAACTTTTAGAAACGTTAGTTTTTGAGACTATGTCGCATAGATTTGCTTGTTGCCTTAAAACCAAAAAAGAGTAACGGTTAAAAACTAAAAAAATCTGCCATACAGTACGTTGTTTAGAGGAATATTCACAATATCTTTTCTATTTATGATACTTTTCATGTCAGCACCAACCGTAAGTTACTCTGCTACTGACTTGGATAATGATGGAGTTCCTGATGATGTGGATTTGTGCCCAAAACTTAAAGAAGATTATAATCCCGAATATGGTAATGTTATTGATGGATGTCCAGCAGACTTTGTTCCTTGGTATGATGAGGACTATGATGGAATACAAGATCATCTTGATGCATGTCCTGATCTTCGTGAAACATACAATCGATACCAAGACGAGGATGGTTGTCCTGATACTGTACCCAGCGATGAGAAAGAAATTCCAGATTCTGACGGTGATGGCTTTCCAGATTATGCAGACAATTGTCCAACACAAGCAGAAACGTTTAATGGAATTTTAGACACTGATGGTTGTCCTGATGAATACATTTTAAGTAGAGACACTGATCGTGATGGATTACCAGATGCAATAGATGCATGTCCATTAGTACCTGAAACTTACAACAGATACTTAGACGAGGATGGGTGTCCTGACACAATTGATGAACTTATTGTTGTTATTGATACTGACAATGATGGATTCCCAGATACAATTGATGCTTGTCCATTTGAGCCAGAAACATTTAACGGATTCCAAGATGATGACGGTTGTCCTGACTCTAATGTAACATTCCCTGATGCTGATGGAGATGGTGTGCCAGATCACATGGACTTTTGTCCCAGACTCATGGAAACAATTAACAGTTACTTTGATCTTGACGGTTGTCCAGATACAATTCCACTTGGTTCTAGAATAGGTGATGCTGACAGAGACGGAATTCCAGACAATGAAGATGCCTGTCCATCAGAGCCTGAAAGCTGGAATAAATTTGAAGATAGTGATGGCTGTCCTGACATTCCACCATATGAAAGAGTAATTGATTCCGACCTTGATGGTATAACAGATAAACTTGATGCATGTCCATTTGAACCTGAAACTTACAATATGATTGATGACGAGGATGGTTGTCCTGACGGAATACTTTCTGAACGACAAATCTTTGATTCAGATGGTGATGGCATTCGTGATGAATTAGACAATTGTCCAACACAAGCAGAAACGTTTAATGGAATTTTAGACACTGATGGTTGTCCTGATGAATACATTTCAAGTAGAGACACTGATCGTGATGGATTACCAGATGCAATAGATGCATGTCCATTAGTACCTGAAACTTACAACAGATACTTAGACGAGGACGGATGTCCTGATTCAATTGAAGAGGTTTCAACTGTTATTGATACTGACAACGATGGATTCCCAGATACAATAGATGCGTGTCCATTAGAACCTGAAATCTTTAACGGTTACTTAGATAGTGACGGTTGTCCAGATTCTATAATATCATTACCAGATGCAGATGGTGATGGAATTCCAGACCAAAAAGATGTTTGTCCTGCTGCACCTGAAACATTTAACAGATACTTTGATTGGGATGGATGCCCAGATGATTTCCCAATAAATATACGTTCTACAACTGACTCTGATGGAGATACAATACCAGACGATGTAGATGCATGTCCAACTGAACCAGAAACTTGGAACAAGTATAATGATGAGGATGGTTGTCCTGATAACTTCCCTGAACAATCAAGATACAAACATGATACTGACCTCGATGGAATACCTAATGATTATGATGCATGTCCATCTGTTCCAGAAGACTTTGATGGCGTCGAAGACGAAGACGGCTGTCCAGAATAAACTAATTCAAAGATACTTCTAAAACTACTCTATTTTCCTTAGCTCTCTCTTCACCAGGATATTTTAGCTCAGAAATTTTTCTTGCCAATTTCTCATCTGATACCAAAATGGCTTTACCTGAAAAACTTGAATTATCAAACTTTACTTTAACATCTGAATTGGAGATTGCGTTTTTTATCCAATCTCCATCTAGTCTGTACCGTGAAAAGTAAATCTTATCCATATACATAACTGCTAGAAGCCATACTGAGTGCTCTCTACCGGTTTTTCTGCCCTTTGTGATCAGTACTGCTTTGAAAGCCTGATTATTCTCGTATTTCACGACTAAAATTCCTCAGTGAAGGAATTTAACCTATTTGATAGGAATTTCTGATATCTGATGCCATAAGGCAACCTCATCATTCAATCACATGTCAATCAAACTCGAAGATATGCCAGAAAATCTAGCTACCGCTGATAAATTTACAGGAAAAAAGGTAATTGACCGAGAAGGCATTCAATATGGAAAGGTAAAACACATCCACATCAATGGTGACACTCTTACTGTATCTGGGGTAACCATCCATGAAGGTTTTCGCAGAGATTACTATTTGTCAAATGATTACATTGACAAATTCACAAAAGAGTCACTTTTACTAAATATCCCGCCAATACGAGTTGATTCTCAAGTGGTAGATATAGATGGACATAAAATTGGCAAAGTAAAAAAACTACATCGAAATCCTGACACAGCAGAACTTGAGTCAATTGAGGTTACGGATGGACTGATGCATTCAAAAATTCTTTCCAAATCTCATATATGGGGCGTTGGCGAAAAAATTATTCTAAAAATAACAAAGGATCAATACAAAAGATTAGACTAATCTCTAATAAATTTTAATTTTTTTCTTTTAAACAATCTATACAGATCGTTTTTCCTTCATTAAACGCAATTTCAACATTTGAACTAAAACAATTCCAGCAAAGACCTTTCATAGGAATAGATATTTTTTACTTAAATAAATTTTTTTTGAAGATCTATAGATCAAATCTAAAAATACCTAAAAATTCGAGCTTGAAAGTGTTAGCAATTTATAATTGCTTATAGCTTTCAATTTATGAGCTCAATTGAGATAAACTCGCTATCAAAGAAATTTGGAAATGTGTTGGCAGTAGATGACATTTCACTCAAAGTCAAAGAAGGTGAGATCTTTGGATTTTTGGGTCCAAACGGTGCCGGCAAAAGTACTACCATGATGATTTTAACTACTCTCCTAAAACCTACAATTGGAAGTGCTTTAGTTGCAGGTTATGACGTAGTCTCTCAAGCAAAGCAAGTTAGGCAAAACATTGGATATGTTCAACAGGAAATTTCTGTTGATGAATATCTTACAGGACGAGAAAATCTAATTTTGCAAGCAAGACTAAATCATATTCCAAAAAATCTTGTTGACAAGAGAATTGATGAAATTCTAGATTTAATTGAACTATCTGAAAAACAAAACATGTCTGTAAATACCTACTCTGGTGGAATGAGAAAACGACTTGATATTGCAGGTGGCCTTTTACATAGTCCCAAAGTTCTGATTTTAGATGAGCCTACTGTAGGACTTGATATTCAAACTAGGCGAAAAATTTGGGAATATATCAAAAAAATTCATGATGAATTTGAAATGACAATTTTTTTGAGTACCCATTACATGGAGGAGGCCGACAATCTTTGTGATAGAATTGGAATAATTGATAATGGGAAAATTCAAGTCATTGATTCTCCTCAAACAATGAAAAATGCATTAGGAAATGAAGTTATTATATTTACTATCAACCACAATGAAGAAAAAAAATCAAATCTGATTGCAAAAATTAAAGATATTGAATTTGTAAAAGAAATTTCTACCAATCAAAATGGAATTACAGTTTTTTCATCAAAAGGGACAGAAGTAATTCCGTTAATTTTTCAACTATCATCTAACATGGAAATAAAAATTAATTCTATCTCACTTACACAGCCAACACTTGATGATGTTTTCATTTCTTACACAGGTAGAGATCTTCGAGATGACACAAATAATTTCAACAAGAGAAGAGAACATGCAAAGATGAAGAGGTTAAGAGCATGATTGTATATGATACTTATACAATATTTTGGCGGGAGCTAAAACGATATCGTAAATCAAAAAGTGGAGTCCTTATAAGACTAATTCAACCCGCAGTTTGGATTATAGTTATTGGTAATACCTTTGCAGGAACACAACCGCTCATCGAATCTGTAGGATTTGCAGGAGAATACATTGCGTTTATAACGCCAGGAGTGATGATACTCACTGCAATTTTTACAAGTATTTTTGGGGGTGTTAACACATTGTGGGACAGACGTTATGGTTTTATGAACAAAGCATTGACTTCTCCAATTTCAAGATCTTCTATCGCACTTGGAAAAATGTTAGCCATATCACTAATTGCTGCACTTCAAGCAACTCTCATCTTAGGAATTGCACTTGCAATTGGTGTTAGCTTCCCCAATCCAATTTTAATTGTACCCATTATGGCAATTGTAATATTATTTTCATTAGGATTTTCTGGAATCTCAGTAATGGTAGCTGCTACTGCAAAATCACAAGAAACCTTTTGGGGAATAATCAATTTTCTAGGAATGCCACTGTTTATGATAAGTCCCGCATTATTTCCATTGGATCTTTTACCTGAATGGTTGGCCTTTGCAGCAAAATTCAATCCAGTAACCTATGCAGTTTTGTTAATTAGAGGAATGATGACTGGAGTAAATGAGGGAGTAAATAGTGCCATAAGCATTGGAGTAATTGTCGTTTTTGTTATAGTTATGATAGGCCTTTCAAGCTATGTCTTCACGCGTGAAGTCAACAAACCCTTCTGATCTACCCAAAATTGACTAAAACTACAACAAATCCTAACTCCTGAGATCTTTTTCAGATATCGAAATCCAGTCTTGTTGAGAGCAGTATTACCACTAGTGATAATTTTTACAATTATAGGCCTAGCTAGTCCTCTTCCATATACGGAGGCAAATACGAGTTCCAGCCATCCATACATCTTACAATGGGGTGAATCAGGACTTGGTAGTCCTGGAAAATTTTCATTTCCACAAAATATAGCTATAGATGAGCTTGGAAATGTGTATGTTACCGATCTTGGAAATATGCGAGTTCAAAAATTTAACAATGACGGAACATTTTTGAATGCATGGGGAAGTAGTGGAACCGGTCCAGGACAATTTCATTCTCCTGCAGGAATTGCAGTTTTTAATGGCACTGTATATGTTGTAGATACTCAACAACACAGAGTACAACAATTTGATCTTGATGGAAACTTTATTTCAACTTGGGGTGATCAAGGAGAAAACCCTGGACAATTTTTCTTACCAAATGGAATTTCAGTAGGTAAAAACGGAACAATTTATGTTGCTGATACCGGAAACCAGCGAATTCAAAAGTTTACTTCTGATGGTGAATTTATTTTAGAATTTGGAGAAAGTGATACCAATGGTGGACAGTTTGTTTTCCCTTTAGGTGTTGAAATAGATCAACAAGGAAATGTCTACGTATCTGATCCTAGTAAAAATCAAATCTTTAAGTTTAATTCAGAAGGAGGATTCTATCAAAGCTTTGGACCTAATTTTGGGGGATTTCCCATGATGCCACAAGGTATGGTAATTGATCCCACTGGAAATATTTACGTAGCAGACCCAGCACATGATAGAATACTGCGAATATCTCCAGAAGGAGCTACACTCAACACTTGGGGAAGCATGGGAATTGAAGATGGACAATTTAAAATGCCAAAAGACATTGCACTTGATAAAAATGGAAACTTATTTGTTGTTGATTCAAACGGACATCGAATTCAAAAGTTTGGTTCACCAATAGCACCAATTGTTGATATAACAACATCATCTGATGAAACAACTCCAGAAACAAATGAAAGTGAAACACAATCATTACCAGCAGTTAATCCAATTCCTGGAGACTTGACAAAACCAGTTATTATTCCACCAAATGATTTGTTTATTGAGGCTACAGGTGGTCTTACACCAGTATCTGTTGGACAAGCAATGGCTACTGATGAGAGTGGAATTAAATCCCTTTCAAGCAATGCCCCTGATGAATTTCCTCTAGGAACTACGACTATTATCTGGACTGCAATTGATGGCTCAGGAAATATGGCTATTGCCACACAGGTAATTGCCGTAGTAGATACTATTCCTCCCACTATAACTGCAATTTCTGAAATCATTGTTGAAGCCCAAACCCCAGGCTCAAACCTCGTTGAATTAGAACCTCCTTTGGTTTCTGACGCTGTAGGGGTAATATCACTAACAAATGATGCACCAGAAGTATTTTCACTTGGTGAAACTGTAGTTACTTGGACGGCAACTGATGTTGCATCAAATTCTGTTAGTGTATTACAAAAAGTAATTGTCGTTGATACAACTGCTCCAACTCTGTCAATTCCTGGAGATATCGTAACTGAGGCAACGAGTATAGATCAAAACGAAGTCTATCTTGGCGAAGCTGTAGTTATTGATAATGGAGAAATCATATCAATTACAAATGACGCACCTCAATTCTTGGGAATTGGAAATACCACAGTTACTTGGAGTGCAGCTGATTCATCTGGTAATATGGCAACCAGACAACAATTAGTTAGTGTAATTGATACTATAGCGCCTGAAATTATTCCCCCCGAAGACATTATTTTTGAAGCAACTTCAGTTTCTGAGAATTTAATATCTCTTGAAGAACCCACTGTAGTTGATGTACAAAATGTTATAATTTCAAATAATGCCCCACTAGTTTTTCCATATGGTGAATCAATAATTACTTGGTATGCTGAAGATCTATCTGGAAACTCGGCAACTACTACTCAGAAAATTTTTGTCATTGATACAACTAGTCCTACTTTGATTATTCCAGAGAACATTACTGTTGAAGCTACAAGTGTTGACAGTAACAACATCTCGTTAGGAAATGTTACAGCTAACGATATTACAGGAATTTCAACAATCACACATAACGCACCAGTTGTATTTCCATTTGGAACAACAATAGTAACTTGGAATGCAACTGACAATGTAGGAAACTCAATTGTAGCTGATCAAACAGTTATAGTAATTGATACAACGGCTCCACAATTTAGTGCACCTGATGATATTTTACTTGAAGCAACTGATGCTGAAGCTAATATTGTTGATTTAGGATTACCTTGGGTTCATGATATTATTGCAGTAGAGTCATTTACAAATGATGCTCCTGATTCATTTCCAATAGGAATGACTACAGTTACATGGACTGCATCAGACACTTCAGGCAATATTGCAACTGATACTCAAATAGTAATAATTAGTGATACTACTTCTCCAATCATTACTTCTCCATCTGATATTGTAGTTGAAGCAACACAGACTTCTGGCATGATAATTTCCATAGGAGAGGCTACAGTATTTGATACAGTTGGAATAGAATCTGTGACAAACAACGCACCAGAACTTTTCTACTTGGGAAACACTACAATTACATGGACAACAACCGATACCCACGGAAACACTGCATCTGCTGACCAAATTATTTCAGTAATAGATACTATTGCCCCATCAATTGAATCCCCACCAGATGTAACAATCGAGGCCAAGAATGCAGATTCTAATGTTATTGCAATTGGTGTTGCTAATGCTCAAGATACTGTTGGAATAATTTCAATTGAAAATGATGCGCCAAGAGAATTTTCTTTAGGTGATCATTTGATTACTTGGACTGCCACTGATGCTGCAGGAAACTTTGCAACTGCTACGCAAAAAGTTTCCGTAATTGATACCACCATCCCATCAATTATTGTCCCGGAATCAGTGCAATTTGAAGCCACTTCCAAATTAAATAATATAGTAGAACTAGGAAATGCGACTGCAACTGACTTTATTGGAATTGATTCCATTACAAATAACGCACCAATGGTTTTTGCATTTGGAGAAACAATTGTTACATGGACTGCAACTGATCTAGGTGGACTAACATCTACTGATACTCAAGTCGTTACAGTAGTTGATACTACTCCTCCAACTGTGAGTGTACCAAATAAAATTACAGTTGAGGCTACTAGTGAAACCCAAAATGTTGTTGACCTTGACGGAGTATATGCAGATGATCTTGTAGGTGTTGCATCTGTTACAAATGATGCTACAGAATTTTTCCCATTAGGATTAACAACTATAACATGGGTAGTTATGGATGAAGCAGGAAATATTGCAACTAGTTTACAGCAAATTTCTGTTGAAGATAGTACTGTACCCACAATTACTGCTCCAGCTGACATTGTTTTAGAAGCTACCAGTGCTCAAGATAATATAATCAATTTAGGTCAAGCACAGGCCACTGATTTGGTATCTGTTTCTTCAATTACAAATGATGCTCCAGATGCCTTTACACTTGGAAAAACAGTAGTGATATGGTCAGCACATGATTCCTCTGGAAATTCAGCAAATGCAACGCAAACTATCACAATAATTGATACTTCTGCACCTACAATTGAGACCCCTATTGATATTGAAATTGAAGCCACCTCTTCTGACGAAAACATCATCTCACTTGTTGCACCTTTAGTCTATGATTCAGTTAGTGATGTTGTGATAACTAATGATGCTCCTGTCTATTTTTCACTAGGAGAGACAGTAGTTACTTGGACTGTCACTGATGAAGAAGCTAACATTGCAAGTACTAGCCAGAAAGTTACAATAGTTGATACAACTGCCCCAGAATTATTTACACCTTCTGACATTACAATTGATGCTGTATCATTAGAAACCCCTGTGGAAGTTGGTCAAGCAGTCGCAATTGACCTAGCAGATTCTGAAATAACTATCACAAATAACGCACCATTTTCATATCCCCTTGGAGAAACCATAGTTACATGGACTGCTGTTGATTCATTTGGAAATTCTGTTAGCTCATCACAAATAATCAATGTACAAGCTTGTGGTAAATCAGCATCGTACTATAACATGATTATGGGAAGTCCTGAAGATGATATTTTGTTTGGTACAAATGTTGCCGATCTAATCTTTGGTGAAGAAGGAGACGACATTATACTAGGAGCAAAAGGAAATGATTGCATATTTGGTGGAGATGGTGATGATATCATCTTTGGCAATGAGGGCTCAGACAACTTAACTGGTGGAGATGGAAATGACATCATTAAAGGTCAATCAGGTGATGACACAATCTCTGGAAGTTTCGGCATTGATGTAATTGATGGTGGAGACGATATTGATGCATGTAATGTGAATCAAGATCCAGATGGTGATTTGGTAATAAAATGTGAATCTTAGAACGTTCTTTAATCTCTAAAATATCTATAGAAACTTGGATTCACAAATGTCAACAACTATCAAGTGATTTACCGAAATTACTCATAAATCAGATAATACCATCTTAGAGCTAGCTTTTCTAAATCAATTGTGAATTAAAAAACTAGAATTTTTTTAGTTGATCGCATTAATTTTGCTTTCTATATAGTTGCAATATAGTATATGGAGAACAGAGATTTAACCTAAAATAATTATGCGACGTTATGGGACAATGGCTTTCATGGCTTAAATCAAATGACAAAGAAATTCTTACAATTCTTGACAATCTTTCAAAAAAAGCAGTTGAAGTTTCTGAAGAGTTGGTAAAATTATTTTCGAATATTGATAATGCAAATGAATATCAAACCAAAATTAAGATTATTGAGCGAGAGGCAGACATGTTAACTAAATCCGTTTTCGCAGAATTAAACAAAACATTCATCACTCCGCTAGACAGAGAGGACATCCAAAGAATAGCCTCAAAAACTGATGATGTAATTGACTATATTGAAGGAATTTCTGGCAGAATGGAAAGCTACAAAATTATATCCACTCCCCCATTTATGCTAGAAATTGCAAAGGAGCTGGCAAAAGCAACTAAAGAAATTGAATTTATGATTTCTAAACTAGGTAACATGAAAGGAAACAAAGATTTAATCAATCACTGTAGAACTACGAGTGAAATTGAACATAATATTGATGAACTATACAGGAAAGCGGTTGCAAAACTTTTTGAAACTAATGACCCAGTTACTATAATTAAACTCAAGGACATCTATGAATCTATTGAGACTGCCTCTGATAGATGTGTAGATGTTGCTGATGTAATTGAAGACATCGTTTTGAAATACGCCTAGGTTTTTCTATGTTAGAATTAGCGATTGTTGCAATAGGCATAGCGCTGATTTTTGATTTTGTTAATGGATTTAATGATTCTGCAAACTCTGTTGCTACAGTGATTGGTACTAGAGTATTAACACCACTTCAAGCAGTTTCATTATCTGCCGCTGCTAATTTTGTTGGACCTTTTGTTTTTGGTGTAGCGGTAGCAACAACTATTGCAAAAGGAATAGTCTCTCCTGATGATATTACCGTTTATATGATTATTGGAGGTCTGGCAGGAGCAATTACTTGGAGTACAATATGTACAGTATTGGGATTACCAATTTCTAACAGTCATTCACTGATTGGAGGAATAATGGGAGCCGGTATAATTGGATTAGGCTTTGAAAAACTAGTTTTAGATGGATTAACTAAAGTCTTAGCTGGAATAGTTATCGCACCAATAGGTGGATTGATTTTTGGTTTGTTACTTACTACTCTTATAATTACAATTTTTGCTAGACATCGGCCTGCTAAAGTAAATCAAACATTTGGTAAATTACAAATAATATCCTCTGCCTGGTTTGCCCTCACTCACGGGGCAAATGATGGACAAAAAACTATGGGAATAATTGTTCTAATTTTATTTGCAGCAGGTATGATTCCTGAACTTGAAATGCCACTTTGGGTTATATTTGCAGCAGCTACTGCAATAGGATTGGGTACCTTCTTTGGTGGCTACAAAGTCATTAAAACACTTAGTATGAAAGTTACTAGACTCAAACCATATCAGGGATTTGCAGCAGAAACAGGTGGTGGAGTAATGTTAGCTATTTTCGCTACACTAGGAATTCCAGCAAGTACTACTCATGCAATAACAGGTAATATTATGGGTGCAGGTGCAGCCCGCAGAAAATTTGCAGTTCGTTGGAAAGTAGGACGCCAAATAGTATTTGCGTGGTTAATTACTATACCTGGCGCTGCTGGTTTTGCAATTGCATTTACCTATATCATACATCTATTTGTTTAACTAAAGCCAAACGAAACAAGAATGAAATATTCAAATTTGATCATTTTTGTATCTGAATTACTTGGCACATTTGGTCTATTAGTTGCTGCAACTGGCTCAATAGTTTATGATTCAAGTCTTGGAAATACACTAGGACCAATTTTTGTAGCAGCTGTTCATTTTCTTGGTTTAGCAATTGTGGTTTACGCTTTTGGAAAATATTCTATGGCACACTTTAATCCAGCCGTAACAATTGGATATTTCATTTCAGGATATATCAAAGCAAAGGCATTACCTGTATACTTTGTAGCACAAGCTATTGGAGCATTTTTGGGAACATTTTTTGTAAAATATGTAATAGGATCTTATGCAGAACTTGGGTTGAATTTTCCTAATTATTCCTATTCTATTCCATTATTTTATGGAGTTGAAATAATTGCTACCATACTTCTAATGGGTGTTAT
>SMUX01305769.1_pt1 | contig 12485 bp, 8 predicted proteins | sample 2456431 | NCBI WGS metagenome assembly SMUX01 (sample SAMN11095930, study PRJNA526329) | marine sediment metagenome | biome: Marine sediment; feature: Surficial sediment; material: Deep marine sediment; isolation source: Hadal surficial sediment | place: Pacific Ocean | collected 2014-11 | depth 0-1... | reverse complement strand
GGGGGTTATATAGGCCCGCCGGTTTACTAAACCGGCGCGTTTTTCACGAGTAACAGGGGCAAACCGAAACGGGCACAAAGCTGGAAACGGCGGATACAGCCAAGGGTTGGCCTAAAGGCGGTTGAGCCTGTCCTCTACTCTACCCTATGGCCAGCCTGCACACGGCAGGCCGCCGGCGATTCAAGCGGTCCACAGATCGATGTTACGGATAGCCGACTCGGGCACGGGCTTGGAATTAGCGATATCGGCGAATTGCAGCCGTCCGCCGCGCCGCAGCACGCGCAAGATCTCTGTGAAGACCTTACGCTTGTCAGCGCATAGATTGATGACACCGTTGCTGATGACCACATCCGCTCAATTGTCTTCGACGGGTAGATTCTCTGCGAATCCCTCTCAAAATTCGACATTCTTGTGACCCAGGAGCTTTGCCGTTGAGCGTGACTTTTCGAGCATCTCCTCGGTCATATCGATGCCAACCAACTTGCCCCTCGGAGCCGATCTGGGAAACGGCTATGAAACTGTCAAAGCCTCCGCCTGATCCCACGTCTACGACCCGTTCGCCGCGTGCGAGAGGCTGAAGCGAGGAGGGGTTTGCGACGCCGGCGAAGGACTCCACGGCCACATCGGGAAGAGCATCCACGACAGCCGTATCGTAACCCAGACGTGCTGCCAAGGGGCGGCCTGTATGAAAGTGATAGGTTTGGTATGGGTGTGTCGCGACTTCCCTGTACTTCACCCGGACCTGTTCGCGTAAGGCCTCTTCGTCCACCATCACCTTATCCGACATCGCTGATCCTCCGTCAACAAACCCGCTATCGACTCACTGTAGTCATCAGCTGGTCTCTGATTTGAGCGTATTCCCACGCGTAGTTTGAATCAAACGTCACTTGGCACCGCAATGACTCCCATCATCTACTTGAAAGGTAGGAATGCCAAAGGATGCGGGCTGCCACTGCTCGCCAAGGTGCCCATGCTCTGGCTATACGTTGAAGCGTCTCCTGGCTCGGGCAGCTGCGGAGTCGCTTGACTTGCTGCGCTGCTTTGGCCAACGCAAGATCGCCGTCCGGCCAGACATCAGGGCGACGGAGAACCATCAGTAGGTAGATGTCTGCAGTCCACGGCCCGATGCCGGGGACTTGAAGTAATTTTGAGTGTCCCGCGTGGTCATCAAGGTGCAAGAGATGACTGAGCGTAAGGTTGCGATCAACAATGCAGGTGGCGAGATTCTTACAATAGGATGCCTTCTGGCGTGTGAGACCGTATCTCCGGAGCTGGGCATCGCTGATTTTTGCGATACGGTGAGGCGTAACTCGGCCGGCCGCAGCTTTGAGTCGAGAGTAGGCAGCACGGGCGGATGCGAGTGATACTTGTTGCTCCAGTATGATGCGGACTAACGCTGCGAAGCCTGGGCGACGTGCCCAGAGTGGTGGTGGCCCAAAACGCTGAACAACCCTTGCGAGATCACGGTCCCGTGCACTGAGCTCCTTAACGCCTCGAAGCAATCTGGTCCTAGTAAGTGGCGGAAGTAGGCGATTTTCGTTCACGTGCCGCCTTGAATGGCAACCTAACGTCTGAATTGACTTGATTTTCTGTAGCGCAGCGAAAAAAATTCAAGTCCAATGAATGGTATAGTTTATATCAACGTGCTAATGCAGGTTCAACGACTCTAACTGTTGCAACAAATTTCGATAGAGATCCCTAATGAAAAAGTAAAACCAAATACTGAAGCCAATAATACCGATTGTCAGAATGATTTTGGTAATTATTTTGTAGTGTGGATGGAACCATACGATAGGCAGGGCAAGTGGGCCAACAGAAAGCAGAGCGAAAACAACAACAGAAGTTGAGAAATACCACTTTGTTTTTGGCAGGTGAGATTTGTCAAGAAACTCATTGCAAAAACGGCACTTTATGGCCTCATCTTGTATCTCTTCTGCACAGAAAGGGCATTTTGTCATAATTCGTAACCCAACTAATAAGTGAGCTGCTGTGGAATTTATTGTTCCGGCAGCCTATCACCTACAGCCCACCTCCCGAATTTATAACTAAACATCTATATTTTCAGCTAGATACCGGTACTTGTCAATCAAATTGTCGCCGTAAAACACTGCCATTCCGGGGGCCTATCCGGCTATTTTAGGAGGTGGGATCTTCGCCCTGGAAGCCGTATTTTTTAAGTTTGTAGCGTAAGGCCCGTTCGGTAATTCCTAGCTTGTCCGCTGCACGGGTCTGAACCCCGTCAGATTGGGCGAGCGCTTCCTTGATCATCTTTCGCTCGAGGCCTTCCACGACTGCGGTTATGTTGGTTCCCTTGTCTTCTGCTTTTTCAGACGCTTGAACGGTTAGGGGCAAATCGGATCTACCAATGACCTCGTCTCGCGTGATAACCGTGGCCCTTTCCACAATGTTTTCGAGCTCCCTCACGTTGCCCGGGTAGTCGTAACGAAGAAGGGCGTCACGTGCCCCTTGGGTGAAACCTTTGATCGACTTACTGTTCTTTTCTGCAAACTTCTTGACCAAATGATCCAGGAGTGGCGGGATGTCCTGGCGTCGCTCTCTTAGCGGCGGGAGGACAACTGTAACCACGTTGAGCCGGTAATAGAGGTCTTCTCGGAATTGACCCTCTTGAATCAGTTTCTCTAGATCCCGGTGAGTTGCAGCTAGGATCCGGACATCAACGGGTATCGGCCGGCTCGATCCCACTCTTTCGAACTCCTTTTCCTGCAGGACTCGTAGAAGTTTTGCCTGTAGATGGAGCCGTAGGTCGCCGATCTCGTCCAGGAACAATGAACCGCCATTGGCCATCTCGAAACGGCCCTTCCGCGTGGTATAGGCTCCAGTAAAGGCACCTTTTTCATGGCCGAAGAGTTCGGATTCCAGCAGGGTCTCGGGAAGGGCTGCGCAGTTGAGTCTCACCAGAGAGCGAGATGCCCTGGGACTCGCGTAATGGATGGCCTGAGCAATGAGTTCCTTTCCCGTCCCGCTCTCGCCGCGGATCAACACGGTGGCTTCACTTGGAGCTACGCGTCGCACCAGAGAGAAGACCTCCTGCATACGACCGCTCTCACCGATGATACCTTCGATGCGGATACGTTCATGCAGGGCTTCCCTAAGATCGCGGTTTTCTGTGAGGAGACGGTTTCGTTCCTTGACCGTTTCGATACGGTGGAGCAACTCATCTAAATTAAGGGGTTTGGTAAGATAGTCTGAAGCCCCTTCCTTGATGGCTGAGACCGCTGTCTCGATACTCCCATAGGCAGTCATGACAATGACAGCTTCTTCAGGATTCAAGGCACGGACGGCTTTCAGCAGGTCCAGGCCGGACATCTTCGGCATCTTCTGGTCGGTCAGCACAAGGTCGAAGGATTCCTGGCGAAATATCTGGAGGGCCTTTTCGCCACCTTCGGCCGCGACCACGTCGAAGCCCTGTTTTTTTAGAAAGCCGCCGATCAATTCTAGCTGCGGCAGCTCGTCGTCTACGATAAGGATGCGGAAAGAGTCAGCCATTTACCGCTCCACACCGGCAATGGGAAGGGTGACATGAAAACTGCTCCCTCGGCCCACTTCACTGGTGACTGAAAGATCTCCCCCATGGGCCTCGACGATCCTACGCGCAATGGAAAGCCCCAGTCCGGATCCATTGGTCTTGGTGGTGAAATAGGGCTCGAAGATTCGTGAGATATCTTCTGGAGAAATCCCAACACCTTGATCCGTGATTGTTAGGTTGAGGTTTTTGCGGGAGGTACCAGCCTGCACAGTCAATTGACCTCCCTCGGGCATAGCCTGAACTCCGTTCAAAATAAGATTCAGTAACAGTTGTTTCAAGTAGTTCCGGTCCGCCCGTACTGAAGGAAGATTGGGGGAAGTTGCTAAATTAATTTTTACCTTTGACGACTCCGCATCGCCTCCCGCCAACAGGACAAACTCCTGGAGTAGCTCGTCCATCGATACGTTCTCGAATTTAAGGTCTAGAGGTCGCGCCAGGGAAAGAAACTGCTCCACGATGGAATTCAGGCGCTGCACTTCTCCCCGCATGATTTCTATGAAGCGCGAATACTGGTTTTCATCTTGGGTAGGACGAAATTCCGCTTTGAGGCGCTGTAGTCCCATGGAAATGGCGTTGAGAGGATTGCGGACCTCGTGGGCGACGGTCGCGGCAAGGTTACCCAGAGCGGACAGATTCTCGCGGCGAGCGACTTCGGCTTCAAGGTTTTTGATTTGTTGTAAGTGGGAATGTTGATTGTAAAAGATGGCTGCCATTCCCAGGATGCCGACTCCCAAAATGGCTGAGCCCAAAATAATTATGGACCAAAGGCTCTTCCGCCACGCGGCCTCCATGGGTTCCAGGGAGAGCCCAATCTTGAGAAAACCCAGGGGTGAATCATGAAGACTGATGGGTTTCACCAGTTGGTAGATACGGTCACCGTTGATCCCGACGATCTTTGTGTATGTGGGTCCGTTGGCTTGCGCGGTCAAGACAAAGTCGTTCCTTTCCTGCTGTCCGATCAGCGAGGGGTCCGTATGGGCTACGAAGGTGAAGTTGTGATCGAGAAGGGCGACATGGTCGATGTCTGGCTGGCGCCCCAGTTCTTCGATTTGGCGTTGCACTCCGATTTCCTTCTTGAAGTTCAGGATATAATCGGCATTGGCATGGACGACTATGATCCCAGGGATGCTTCGGGCCCTGATAGCCACACCAAATACACTCCCTTTCTGAATTCTCTCTTCTGTGATTTGAGGCGGAGGTTGGCTGGACGTTCGATCTTCTTCTCCGGGTAGGACCCAACGTCTCCCCCACATATAAATCATCATCTGTTGATGCCGCTGGAGGGGTGCCCGTTGTATCCGATGTATCTCCGCCATCATCTCCCTCATCCCCATGGGTATCTCTGGGGGAGAAGGGAAGGTCCAGGGCTCCCCTTCGTCGTCTAAGAGTTCGATCTTTTGAAGTCGGTTCATGGAGCTGATCTCTTGGAGAAAATTAGGATCCATGGGGCCGGTAAGGAGGAGTTGGTCGATCAGGCGGGCGTTGTCCAGGAGCCGCTGGCTCACGATCTTTTCAATAAGAGAGTTGCCAAGAATGGCATTTTTTGCGCTGGCCGCCATTGCCTCGGCGAGGGCCAATCCCTTAGCCTCGGTTTGTCGCAAGAGTTCGCTCTGCAACCTTCGACTCTCGGAGAGAACGTAAAGAGAGACGAGAACGAGTAGTAACAGAACGGAGGCCAAAAAGTAGCGTGCTAACAGAGGCTTTTTCATGGTCAGGGTTAGTTTAGCTGTTTTACTTACCCATATAAACAAGAAGGTGGGGGACTTTTGTCCCAAGATTGCCTCAACCAGGCCGTGAAAAAACCCCCCGGGTTTGCACCCGAGGGGTTGGCTCAACGACCTATGATTAGGGCTTACGAGCCACTTCTCCAGGGGCCGCCGAAGGGCATCACATTACCAAACGGATTGATGTGAAAGGTGCGGAGCTCACCCTCTGAGTTTTTGAGTTCTACGGCGTAGGCCGTGTGATGCATACCACCGAAGGGAAGGACCCTCTCCACCTTGAAGCCTGGGAGATTTGTGTCGGCATACTTCTGGGCTAATTCTTTTGCATTCTCTTGAGTGATTGTTGCGATGGATGTCTCGCGCAGCCCAGGGCAGTTTGCCTCTCCATCTCCCCGGCCCATACCGTGGCCACCCCTCATTCCATATCCCATCCCGCTTCCACCATGACCCATCTCGCCTCGGCTAAAACCCATACCCCTTCCGGGACCGTGACCTCCGGGCCATTGGGCCGTAGCCGCACTTACCAGAAGGATCAGTGCGCCCCCTGCTAGTATCACGCCTAGAAACTTTTTCATGACCTCTCCCTCCTTTTGGCCCAATTCCTATTCCCTTTGTATTGCATACAGCGTGCCAATTTTTCTGTACACGAAAAGGCTCGAATTCTGAGGAATTCCTTCGAATCCAGGGCAGGAAAATGAGCTCGGGTTCGTCAGAATGGTCGACTGGGTCGACCAAGTGGTCGAATAGGGATAGTCCTGAAGGTGGCTATCAGAAATGACCTGGTGATGTAGGTAACGATTAAGAAGAAAACTTGCGCGAAGAAAAAGGGAACCCTCCTCGCGGAGGGCCCCCCCTTGGTTACCAGAATTTTAACAGCGACTTTCAGGCTGCCTTGTTCTGACCGCTTTTTCCGTCCTCGATCTGGATCGGCACCTTCTTCGCAGCGAGGTGAACCGGAAGCGGTACGGAAATCTCGAGAACTCCCTTCTCGAAGCGGGCCGCGATTTTGCTCGTGTCTACCCCCTTGGGGAGGGTAACCCGGCGCTCGAATCGGCCGGTGGAGGTTTCACGATAAAAGTAGTTTTTCTCATCAACCTCCTTCTCGTTCTTTCTCTCTCCCTTGATGATCAGGGAGTTGCCTTCTGCGACGACTTCCACCTCTTTTGCTTCGACGCCCGGCAAATCCAGACGAATGAAATAATTTCCATCCTTTTCATAGCCATCCAATGCTGGCCACCAACGACTCAGTTGGTCTTCCTCCCGCTCCAAGCGGAAGGGTAGAGCGAACAAATCGTCCATGTCCCTGTGCCAATGGGTCAACTCGTGAAAAGGATTCCAGCGTACTAGATCTCTCATTGCATTCTCCTCCTGTTAAGATTTTTCCGACCTGGCCAGGTCATCGACTTAAAAGAAAGTTAAGCATCGCACCTCGAGTTGTCAAGGGGGAACTTGGCCGTTGCGCTGCAAACTCCACATTTCGTCGCCTTTTCACTCTGAAAAAATCGGGGGTTGCCATTCCTCGATGAATGGTTAAATTTTATGAGAAGCGTTGCAGGATTAGTCCTAAACGAATCACGCTTGATTACATTAGACGGAGATAACTATGGATAGCAGTCGATTAACCGAAAAGTCTCAAGAGGCACTGCAGCAGGCCCAGTCACTGGCCCGGCGCCGTAACCATCAAGGAGTCGACATAGAGCATCTGCTCGCGGCTCTAGTGGAGTCACCCGAAGGTCTTGTGCCCGTGATTTTACGGCAAGCGGGTATTGCCGTCGCTGTGGTCAAAGAAGAATTGGAGCGTGCGTTAAACCAGATTCCCCAGGTTTCAGGACCTTCTGGCGGCCTCGATCAGATCTATGTAACCCAAAGGCTGGCGCGTCTGCTGACCCGGGCGGAGGATGAGGCCCGGGAGTTGAAGGATGAGTATGTGAGCGTAGAGCATTTGCTTCTGGCTATAGTGGACGAAGAGGGTGTAACGGGGCGACTGCTAAGGAAACAGGGGCTCAAGCGTGAAGGCCTGTTTTCTGCTTTACAGAAGGTGAGGGGACACCAGCGAGTAACCAGCGCCACTCCTGAGGCTACCTACCAGGCGTTGGAGCGTTACGGTCGTGACCTCACTCAGCTTGCAACCCAAGGTAAGCTCGACCCGGTGATCGGTCGGGATGAAGAGATCCGCAGGGTGGTTCAGGTCCTGTCTCGTCGCACTAAAAACAATCCTGTTCTGATCGGCGACCCTGGGGTGGGGAAGACCGCCATCGTCGAGGGCTTGGCGCAGCGAGTCGTACGTGGTGATGTCCCCGAGGGGCTCAAGAACAAGCGTATTGTCGTTTTGGACATGGGGGCGCTCATTGCGGGAGCCAAGTTCCGTGGCGAATTTGAAGAGAGGCTCAAGGCGGTCCTAAAAGAGGTGCAGGAGTCGTCCGGCGAGGTGGTGTTGTTCATTGACGAGCTGCACACGGTGGTGGGTGCTGGCGCAGCGGAAGGGACCATGGATGCAAGCAATTTCCTTAAACCCATGCTTGCACGAGGGGAGCTTCACTGCATCGGTGCAACCACATTGGACGAGTACCGTAAATATGTAGAAAAGGATCGGGCCCTGGAGCGCCGCTTTCAGCCAGTCGTAGTCGATCAGCCGAACGTAGAGGATACCATCTCAATCCTGCGGGGACTCAAAGAACGTTATGAGCTGCATCATGGGGTCCGCATTAAGGACGCCGCATTGGTGAACGCTGCCGTGCTCTCTAACCGCTATATCAGCGGTCGTTTTCTGCCCGACAAGGCCATTGATCTGGTGGACGAAGCGGCGGCCAAGCTGCGCACGGAAATTGACTCCATGCCGGTGGAACTGGATCAGGTCTCCCGTCAGGTTATGCAACTCGAGATCGAAAGAGAGGCGCTGCGGAAGGAAACGGATACCGCATCGCAGGAGCGATTGGCCAAGCTGGAGAAGGAGCTCGCCGATCTCAAGGAGGAGGCCAATCAGTTGAGGGCTCGTTGGGAGGTGGAAAAGCGCAGCGTCTCGCGCTTGCGTGATCTGAAGGGCAAGATCGAAGAAACTCGCAGGGCCATAGAAGCGGCTGAACGAGAGTATGATCTCAATCGTGTGGCAGAGCTCAAATATGGGAATCTGGCCCAGCTGGAAAAACAACTGAGTGAAGAAGATCAGCGGGTTGAAAAGGAGGGAGGGGGACGACTTTTAAAGGAAAAGGTGGATGAGGAAGACATCGCCGAGGTGGTCTCCCGCTGGACGGGAGTCCCGGTAACCAGGTTGATGGAAGGGGAGAAGGAAAAGCTCCTGCACATGGATGATCATTTGCACAGACGGGTGATTGGTCAGGAAGAAGCTGTGCAGGCAGTTGCCGACGCGGTCATCCGTGCACGGTCGGGTCTCAAGGACCCGAATCGGCCCATAGGTTCGTTCATTTTTCTCGGTCCCACCGGGGTGGGCAAGACGGAGCTTGCTCGGGCGCTAGCCGAGTCTCTGTTTGACAATGAGAACAACATGGTTCGCCTGGACATGTCGGAGTACATGGAGAAACACGCAGTGGCCCGGCTCATAGGTGCCCCTCCGGGCTATGTGGGTTATGACGAGGGGGGACAGCTCACCGAAGCAGTCAGGCGGCGTCCTTATTCGGTGCTTCTGTTCGACGAAATCGAAAAGGCCCATGGGGACATGTTCAACGTGCTGTTGCAGATCCTCGATGACGGTCGGTTGACGGATGGCCATGGCCGTACGGTGGATTTCAAAAACACGGTGGTTATCATGACCTCCAATGTAGGGAGCCATCATATTCTTAGCTACCGTAGCGGGGACGACCCCGAGAGTTATGCGGGGATGAAGCGTGAAGTTCTGGAGGCCCTACGACAGGAGTTCAGGCCGGAGTTTTTAAACCGGGTGGATGAGACGGTGGTCTTTCACAGTCTGACTCGCGACAATCTCAAAAAGATCGTGGAAATCCAGCTTGCGCGGTTACGTGCCCGCTTGATAGAGCGTCACGTAACACTAGAGCTTACGGAAAAGGCCAAGGAGCACTTTGCCAAAAAAGGCTATGATCCAACCTACGGTGCACGGCCCCTCAAGCGTCTGATTCAGAAAGAAATCGTAACGGCCCTGGCACGCAAGATCTTGGCTGGTGAAATCGCCGAACGCTCCCGGGTAGTGGTTGATTACGGATCACAGCGGCTGACCCTTGATGTCTCGCCACTGGCAGAAGCCGCTTAAAAGGTTTAGCTGGGTTTCGTTTTCTTACAGCTTGAAGTTCTGAGAGTGGCCGGGTTGGATGTGGTAAGTCTTTCCCTTGACCGAAACGGGAACCGGCTCCGTGCCGTCTTTATCCACAGACAGGCGTAAACGCCCTTTGATCATATCAAGTTCGAACCACCGGCCCCGGTAGCGGAGCCTCAAGTGAAGCTTTTGCATCCCTCCGGGAAGAACCGGATTAAAAGAAATGTGCTTACCCCAAGTTTCGATACCCGCGTAACATCCTAGGACAAGATCATCAATACCCGCCATGGCGCCCAGATGGATTCCTTCCTTGGTGGTTCCGCCCTGGATATCGGCTATGTCCGATTTTAGGGCCTCAGTGAAAAACGCCCAGAACCTGGGCGGATCGATGTGGGCTAGGACAAAGGCATGGACGACCCGGCTGAGGGTCGAACCATGGGAGGTTCGTTCCATGTAGTAGTCGACGTTCTTGCGAAAGGTGGTATCGTCAAAGGTATATCCCAGCTGTTGAAAAAGTCGCTGCACTTCCTTGATGGGGAGCAGGTAAAACAGCATCAAGACATCGGCCTGTTTCGATAGCTTGTACCGGTTCGGGGTATCTCCTTCGGCCTCCAGGATCCGGTCCAAACGTTCTATGTTCCCATATTTCTTACGGTAGCGGTCCCAGTCGAACTCCTCCAGTTGATCGTATCCTTCGAATTGGCTGATGATGCCGTCGTCATGAAAGATAACGGTCATCTTACGTGTAATCTCCTTCCACCGCTGAATCTCCTCTTTCTTCAGGTCCAGCTCTTCAAACAGTTCGCTCCGGCGTTCCTCGTCAAGGAGATCCAAAACCTCGATGGCTCGTTCGATTACCCAAACCGCCATGACATTCGTGTAGGCGTTGTTGTTCAGGCCGCCCTTTTCCGCGTTGGGGTATTTATCGTGATATTCATCAGGACCCATGACGCCTTTGATCTCATAGCGTTTGGTCTTCTTGTTGTAGGTGGAGATGCTTGCCCAAAAGCGGGCGACCTCCAGGATCATCTCTGCGCCATAATAGCCCATAAACTCCATGTCCCAGGATGCCTGGAAGTATTGCCAGACGTTATAAACGATGGCTATGTTGACATGGCGTTGCAAGTGGCTGTGGTCGTCGATCCAGCGCCCGGAGATTGGATTTAAGTGAACTTTCTGGGTCTCTTCGGTTCCATCGCTGCCGCTCTGCCATGGATACATGGCCCCCTCATAGCCCGCCTCCTTAGCGGATATGCGTGCCGCGTCGAGGCGCCGGTAACGATAGAGTAGCAGAGAGCGGGTTACCTCTGGGATCCTCAAGGTATAGAAAAAGAACATGAACATCTCATCCCAGAATATATGCCCACGGTAGGCCTCACCGTGGAGCCCCCTGGCTGGAACTCCGACATTCAGGCCGATGGTATGGGGGGATATGGTCTGCAAGAGGTGAAAGATATGTAGCCTGAGGACCAGTTGGGCTTGGTCATGTGTGCGTACTTCCACGTCGTATCTGCGCCAGAGGGAATGCCACGCTCGGGTGTGGGATTCGAGCAGATCCTGGAACCGTCCACACCTTGATATGGCTTCACGGGCGGCCAGGGAGCATTCCGAAATGGCGCTGTCTCTGCACGTATAGAGGGCAACAATCTTTTCGACTTTGACTGTTCGACCCTTTTCCAAGTCAAACTCGAGCTCTTGCCCGATGATTTCCTTTTTCTCGTAGACATGGGTTTCCGCCGTCAGTCGCTGACCCTGGTAAAAGAGCTGAGTCCTGGCGGTTTGAGCTACTTCGAGGTGTGACTGGGTGGTTCTTACCAGCAGATGGACCGCATCATCGTTCACGTTTCCCATGGAGAGGGTCTCGAGGTGTTTCGAGTTGAGATGTTTATAGCGCTCGACACCGGCATTGATGACGGAACCGTCCAGTTCCGATTTTACCCTCATCTTGCCGGACCAGTTCTCTGAGGTGATGCTGGTCTCGATGGCCGCCAGGTGGGGATTCCCCATATGGACCAAACGCCGGCTGGATATCGTAAACTCGTTTCCCTGTTTATCGCGGAAGCGAAAATTGCGTATGAGCAGGCCGATTTTCAGATGAAGCTCCTGGCGGTAGGAGAGGATTTCAACGGCTAGGAGGTTAAACCATTCGCCACCTTCTGGTTGGAAGGTCAGGTGAAGCCAATTGGGAAAGTTGACGAGGTCTTCGTTGACAATTGGACGGCCCGCGATATCAGTCGTGAGGCGGTTGAATCCACCGGCAAGGTAGGTGGCAGGATAGTGGATGGCGCTCGCTGTGGCCTCCTCGGCGGCCCCGCGTGTTGCAAAATAGCCATTGCCCAGAGTACACAGGGCCTCCCGTAGGCGCTCCTGATCTGGGTCGAACCCATCGTATTGGAGAATCCACTCGTTCATCAGTATCCCTATTTCACCAGACCAATTAATGAGAGCAAAAATTTCCTCACCTCATCCGTGTCCTTAAGGGTGTAGGACGCCCGCGTGGGCGTGGGTGCCTCAGTGACTAGTATACCTATGCCTCTCCCCTCAAGTACCCGAAAGGCATCTTCGTCGGTGGTGTCGTCGCCAAGATAGAATGGCATCACGTCAGGCGTATCCAGGTCCAGGGCTTTCAAGATCCACAGAACGGCCTTGCCCTTGTCCCAATCGATTTTGGGTCGAATCTCGAAGACCTTCTTGCCGTGAGTCTTGCGTAAGGTGGGGTTCTCTTTGAGGAGTTGGTCCACCATGCGTTCTATCACAGGAACTTTGTCGTCCGCTACTAACCGATAGTGGACGGATATGGAGAAGCCAGTATGCTCCACCAGGGACCCTTCAATAGGTTGCACGAGCTTCGTGATCTTCTTGTAGGCATTATCAATGGCAGGTAAAAAGCGTTTTCCCTCTTCGTGCAGGATCTGGGATCTGCCGGGGCACGCAATATCAAATCCATGGCTGCCTGCATAAATGAGCTCATCCAGCTTAACAAAATTGT
>SMUX01052259.1_pt1 | contig 12494 bp, 13 predicted proteins | sample 2456431 | NCBI WGS metagenome assembly SMUX01 (sample SAMN11095930, study PRJNA526329) | marine sediment metagenome | biome: Marine sediment; feature: Surficial sediment; material: Deep marine sediment; isolation source: Hadal surficial sediment | place: Pacific Ocean | collected 2014-11 | depth... | reverse complement strand
CGCGGGCGCTCTATTTGTCTGTCGACCCGTATATGCGCGGACGAATGCGCGACGTGAAGTCCTATGCGCCGCCAGCGCCGCTGGGCGAGGTCATGGGCGGTGGGGTCGTCGGCCAGGTCGTCGCATCGAAAACTCCGGTGTTCGCCGAGGGAGATATCGTCCAGGGCAATTTCGGCTGGCAGGAATACGCTGTCTCGGACGGCACAGACGTGCGGACTGTAGACGCGTCGCTGGCGCCGATTTCGACGGCTGTCGGCGTTCTGGGCATGCCCGGCATGACCGCTTATTTCGGTCTACTCGAGGTCGGACAGCCGGTTGCGGGCGAGACGGTGGTCGTCTCGGCGGCCTCGGGCGCTGTCGGTAGCGTGGTCGGACAAGTCGCCAGGATCAAAGGCTGCCGCGCCGTGGGGATCGCCGGTGGCGCTGAAAAATGCGCCTATTTGACAGATGTCCTCGGATTTGATGCGGCGCTCGACTACAAAGCAACACCCGATCTGCGCGCCGCCCTGGCCGATGCGTGCCCAGACGGCATCGATGTCTATTTCGATAATGTGGGCGGTGCGACCCTCGACGCAGTGCTGTCGCTCATCAATTTGCATGCGCGCATCGCTATCTGCGGCATGATCTCGGAATATAACCTAACAGCGCCCGAGTTGGCGCCGCGGCCGACCCGCGCGCTGTTGGTCAACCGGGCCCGCATGCAGGGCCTGCTGGTCCACGATTGGGCCGATCGCCGCGCCGAAGGCATCGCCCAAATGGCCGCTTGGATCAAGGAGGGCAAACTCCGCTACAAGGAGGATGTGGTCGAGGGCATCGAGAACATGCCCGCTGCCTTCCTGCGCCTGTTGCGCGGTGAGAACTTTGGCAAGCAATTGGTCAAGGCGGGCGATCCAGTTTAGGCGCGAAAAAACAGCACTGCGGCTATAAAGACAATTATGGTCAACGCGATACCGCCGATCGCGGCGGGAAGAATAAGTCGGGCGGCGCGGCGGCCGTTGCGCCACGCCCAAACTATGCCCGTTGCAGCACCGACAACTAGCGGTACGGCAATAAACAAAACCGCAAAGCCCTGTACGAAGCCGTAATAATCGATCATGCCCACACGGCCATTTGTATTCTAGACGCGGCAGATAGCGTATCATTAGCACTGCGCCAAATGACTTTTAATTGTCTTTGGCGCAATTCGAAGATGCGCCGCCGTGTTAGATTCTCGGTGCAGCGTATTTGAGGACCATGTGAGGCATTACTGGTTATGAACGAGCCTTTTGCCGATTACGTACTCGGTCGCTCGTGCGAAGGCTGCACCATGTGCTGCAAGCTCCTGCGCATAGAGGCTCTGGATAAACCGCGGTCGCAATGGTGCAAACATTGCGATATCGGGACCGGCTGTAAAATATATCAGGAAAGACCCACGGAGTGCCGGGACTTCGACTGCGGCTTTCTCACGCAAGCGAATATCGGTGATCACTGGAAGCCGGCGAAATCGAGAATGGTGATCACACTGGCAACCGAACCGAACCGATTGACCGTCTTCGTCGATCCCGACCGGCCCGATGTTTGGCGCAAGGATCCCTACTTCTCTGATATTAAAAATTGGGCGCGGACTGCAGCCAAGAATCGCGGGCGGGTGGTGATAACACAAGGCACTGACGTGTTTGTGGTGACGCCCGACGGCGAGACCAGATTGGGCCCGGTTGATGACGATCAGCTCATTATCTCGCGCCGCAAGCGCGGTTCCAGCGGTGCCGGGGTCGAGCACATTACCGTCAATCGGAACGATCCAGTGATGGCTGCGATGAGGCTCTTGAAAGACCGCGACGCCGCCAAGAATGCATCGCCCGACGAACTCGCCGAAGCTAGGCGCCAGGTCGACGCCTGGCTGGCGCAGCACGATAAATAGATCGGCGCAGCAGCGCCGAATGCTTATACCAAGTCTCGTTAATTCGTCCCCATGAAAGGGGTTCGTATTAGCGAGATTTGGTATTAGTTCGTGCTGAACAGATATTTCGCGATATCGGGATTTTCACGCCGCCACATCACGTTGTCCAAGAAGTAGTGGTGGACATTGATGAATATGGCGAACGCGAACAAGAACATCTGGCTGCCGAAGATGGCCCTGTTGTAGGTGGCGAAAAGGTCGAGTGCTGTCGGCAGAATCCAGAAACCGGAGAAGGCGATAACGACACCGAAGAAGAAAAAATAGGCAAGTCGCAACACCGGATTTGTAAGCAGGCGGCGCGAGTGGTCCGGATCGACCTTGTCATGTTCGATGTTGAGCTGATAGCGCCAGACCACGATGAGATACTGCAGCGAATGAGCCGCCGGCGTCGCGAGCACCATTAGGACGACGAACGCGGTGGGGGCGACGAGCGCCGGAAAAAGAACCCAGAGATAAAGGGTTACCAGATAGGCTACCGCGCCGTTGAAGGGGAACGGTTTGGTGGTCCGCCAGCGGCGGTATATGACGATCAGCGCCATGGCGGAAGTAACCGCGGTGGCCAGCCCGACGAGGATCAGCAGAAAATCCGGTACCGGTATGCTGTAGGCGGTGAGTCCGAACATGTCGCGCTCGGCGACGGCATTGTTCAATAATCCCCAGCTGAACACCCAACACAGGTAAGCATTTATGGTCAGGATCGTCTTGTCGCGATGGGAGAAGAAACTATTTTTCAGCACGGAGTCGACAATGATCATTCCGTAGCCCTGCTTGACGTAGTGCCAACCAACGAAAAACAGCATGATGTTGAGGCCGAACCCAAGAATACGCGCGCTATCACTTGCGACCGCGATCGCGAAGAACGCAATGAGCGAAACGGGGGCTACGATTCCGGCGATGATGTAGCGCGCCCGCAAGTGGGACGGATAGGTTTGACCGAACGCCTTGCCGGCGAAGTTTCGGTAAAAAATTTGATAGGAATGGGCGAAATGGGGTGAATTGATAAAGTGGGCGAGGAAGAGGATCGTCGCTGCTACCATGGGCTCGAAGGTTGCCACGTCAAGGAACATCAACGGAATAAATAACAACAGCGAACCGCCACCCAGACACAGAAAGTCGATGAGGGGCGTAAACAGATAGCCATCGCGCGCCGCTTCTCTCCGGTGCATCGATTGGGCGCTGTTATGCTCTTGGCTGAGCGGTGGCGACACAATCGTCATGGTAACGAACTGCCCTGAGTTGACAATTTTCTAGTCGCCGAACAGGGTGCATTCATCAGCGTTAATATCCGCTGAAAGATATCGGGATTGCATTCTTTCTCTGAAAAATGTCCCTTCATAACAGTATGTTAGTATAATGCTTCGAAACCACACGCCGCGCGGTCCCTCGGGCTTTGGCAGCGTTAAACGTGAATGAAAGAGGTTGAGGATGACCGAACCGTTAGATCGGGACGTAGTAATCCGTCTATTGGATCAGCTGGGCGGCGACCAGGACGCAGACGTTCTGGAGGCGGCGCGTGATCTGCACGCGCAGATTACCGCCGCTGGTCTGAACTGGGACGAGTTGTTGATGCCGGATGTCGATACAACGATGGATTCTACCGAAACAGACGAAACGGCCGTCGAAACAGACGAAACAGACGAAACGGCCGTCGAAACAGACGAAACAGACGAAACGGCCGTCGAAACAGACGAAACGGCCGTGCCAGATCATTCAGACCAGGATGGCGATGACGCCGCGCCTTCTGCTGGCAAGAAGGGTAAGAACGCCGAAACGCTTGCACTGATCGAAAAGCTCCTCGCCAAACCCGATCGTTCAGACGCGCTTCGTGAAGAACTGGAAGATTACAAGGAAGACATCGCGCAGGGTGAATTCAACGCGAAGGACCACCAGTATGTTCGCGCCCTCTACGCCCGGCTGGCTAAATAACGAAGACGCATCCTCTGGTTCGCAAACCGGCGATTGTTCCCCGCAGCCATCAATATTCTGAAGCCCGGTCGGATACTGCTTTAGAGCCGGCTTTGCTTGCGCTGGGCGGCGACCGGTAATTCGCCGAGGCGCTCCCATTCGCTGTGGCGGAATAGCTCGGGGTCGTCGAGATAGTCGAGCATCATATCGGTGACGTCGTCGCCCCAGAAAATTTCGCCATCAATGACGAAGGTCGGTACGCCGAATACGCCGCGCGCGACCGCTTCTTCGGTGTTTGCGCGCAGTTGCTGTTTGACCGCTGGGTCGCTGACGCGCGCCTGCCAGTCATCGACACCCAGCTTTACAGCCAGAGCGGATAAGCTTTCCGGGTCTTGGCCGTCATTTCCGGCACCCCAGATGTGATGAAAAATTGTGCCAATGGCGGCGGGTTCGCCGTCGAGCGCAACGGCGAGGCGCAGCACGGCGAGCGGATTGAACGGGTGGCGCGGCGGCGTCTTGAACAGGATGCCCCGCTTGGCCGCCAGCCAATGGCAGTAGCGGTAGGTCTGACGCCGCTTGGCCGGAATCTCAGCCGGGCCCATATTGTCCCATGCGCCGAGCAGTCCGGCGAACAGCACCGGCTTTATCCGAACCTGCACATCGGGCGGTAGCCGGTCGAACGTGGCGAACTGTAGATAGGCGTAGGGCGATACGACATCGAAATACCAGTCGGCGTGGTGTGGCATAGCAGCGCTTCCCTCAGGCCAGTGATCATTCGCGTTTAGTGTAGCGAACACATGCGTCGGCGAAAACGTCGAGCCGCCTTAAAGATCGAGTATAACGCCGCAATCTTCGCCACAAGTGGCGTTGCCAGCTGTCGATCGAGGTGTGGAGCAACAAATCAGAACCTCGTCATCTCCATGGGGCGCGCTCGGTTCCTCGATATAGTCAACTGCGCCGCTCTTGAGGCGCGTCGCACAGGTGCCGCAAATTCCCGAGCGGCAGGAAAAAGCCGGATCGAGCCCCGCCGCTTCGGCAAGATCGAGCAGCGTCCCCTTGTCGGGCGACCACTCGACATCAATGTTCGAGGCGGCGAAGCAGACGTCGACGGGATCGCTGGCGGTCGCGTCGCGCGGCGTCGCCGGTCCGGCAGTGCGGTCGTGTTTGAGCACCGTCGCCGGCCCGAAAGATTCATAGTGGATCCGCTCGTCGAGTACGCCCAGACTGGTCAAGTCATCATAGAGCGCCTGCATGAACGGTCGCGGTCCGCAAAGGTAGAAATCGTAATCGTCGAGCGGCAGCAGACTGCGCAACACCGCCATGTCGACACGGCCTTCACTGTCATGGGTCGTGCCAAGCCGGTCGCTGGCGAGCGGATTACTATAGCGAATATGCGCGGTGAACTGTTCGTACGTTGCAGCCAGACGGCGAACATGATCTCCGAAGGCATGAACACGACTGTTCTGGGCACCATGGATGAAGTAGGTGCGGCGGAACTGGCGGGTGCGCAAACCCTCTTTAATGATGGCGTTGGCCATGGCGATCATTGGCGTGATACCGACACCGGCTGACAATAAAACCACCGGCCGGTCGCTCGATTGGTCGAGGGCGAACTTGCCGCGCGGCGCCATCGCCTCCAGACGGAACCCGGGAGTTACGTGGTCATGGAAGAAATTGGATACCAGTGCGTCGCCGCCCTCGCGCTTAATAGACAGGCGATAGCTGTCGTCACCAGGCGCATCGGACACCGTATAGGTGCGCATCACAGGCTCGGTATCGCCGGGAAATGCGAAACGGATCGGTAGAAACTGTCCGGGCTCGTAAGTAGCTAGGCCGCCACTATCGGCGCGGCGCAAATAGAACGATGAGATCGTCTCGCTTTCCCGCTGAACATCGAACACTTCATAGGAGAGGTAAGCGTTACGTTGTTTGTTGGCGGTAACCGTTTCGGTCGCTTGCTGCCAGCTTCCCGTATGCTCGAGCATTGGTGAGTATTCGCCGAAGTCGAATCGCAGCGGCATGCTGTCCTCGACCCGAATGACCTTGTCAGCCCGAAAGCGGATCAGCCGTTCGGCCCCGGCGAAGGCGTGGACTTCCTCGCTGTCCCAGATAATTTCGGCACTGCCGGTCGTATAAATCAGATCACCACTATCGAAGTCGGCGAACAGGAATCCGGCTTTCGGGTTCATCAAGATGTTGCCGACCGTATTGAAGTGCAAATTGCCCGAGAAGTCTGGAAAGACAAATGTCCGTTCGTCTTCGACCCGCACAAAACCCGGTTTGCCGCCCCGGTGTGAGACGTCGGCGCCCTGGGACGCCGCCGCCGGTCCGTCCGAGTAGGCGGTGGCGATGAACAGCGTATCCGAGCGCTCGATGAGCGCGCGCGTGCGTTCGTCGAATTTGTCGGATACGTCGATCGGCTGCTCGATTTGGGGTGAATCGACGCCGGGTAGAACTTCTACTTCCCTGGTTTGAATATATTGCGGGCAATTGCCAAAGGTTTGCCTGGTCTCGATGACGAAGCCGTCCGGCCCGACGGAGCGAACCCGTCCGGTCAACCGGTTGCGCCGCCGGGTTGCCGGTTCGATGCCAAGAAGTCCGATTTCCGCACCCGGCTTCAGTATCCCATTCAGGGGATCCCCGAACAGGGGCGCGCCGGCGATGTTGAGCGTGCGCGAATCGGGTGTGGACATAAACCCCGGTCGGCCGGTTACGATCGAGGCCCAGGGTTGGCCTTGATCATCGACAGTGCCGAGCAGGACGAAGGGCAGCATGGCGTAGAATTCGCGGTGTTGTTCGGGCAAATAGTCGCGAATCGCCCGGCTCGCGAAACTCCCAATCTTATCGCGCACTCCCATACGGTCTTGCGCCTGCAGTTCCCCCGGGTGGAATGGGGACGCCGATTCTTGAGGCTCATGGGTCATGGTATTCCCTCCGATACAGGAACTGCGGGCGCTTAATTGTGCCAAGCCGCTAGGCCGACGGCGCAATAAATTCGACGCGGATGCCGCCAGGAATGGCGCAAATCATGTGTCGGGTCGGCCCACCGCCCAGCGACTCAGGCGCAAACTCGATCTCGACATCGTCGGTCGATTGGAGGACGCCGTGAAGCGATTGCAGCGTGTCCGCGTCTTCCACAGTGAGGGCAAAATGGTGCAAGCCGATCACGTTTTTACGGTCGAACGAAACCGCTGTCGCGGGATCTGCGGCGCCCCAAAGGGTGATCATGGTGGTGCCGTCAGTCAGAAACACGGCGGGATAATCAGGCACTTCGCCCACCTGGTCAAAACCCAGGGTGCTGACAAAGAATTGGCGGGTCTTCTCGACGTCCGGGACGGTTAGTCCAATGTGGTGAGCGCCGCGGGTAATGGCTGCATTCGACATGGTGTTTCTCCTTAGATTGGACGGGCTTTAGCCGAAATTGGCAACGCCCGCTAATACGATACCCAGTAATTTAGGTAATTCCAAAATCAACAAGAATACTGTAATTTTGCAATAGATAATTATTGAAATAGGAATAATAGATGGACCGTCTTCAAACCATGACGGTATTTGTTGCAGTCGCCGAGGAAGGCGGGTTCGCAGCGGCGGCGCGGCGGCTGAACATGTCGCCCCCCTCAGTCACCCGGGCGGTGTGTGAGCTCGAAGCGCGGCTGCGTGCGCGGTTGTTGCACCGCACAACGCGTACTGTGCGCTTGACCGATGCCGGCGAGCGCTATCTGGCCGATTGCCGGCGGATTATGTCGGAGATAGCCGAAGCGGACAGTCATGCCGCAGGCATTCACGCCGCACCGCAAGGAACCGTTACACTGTCCGGGTCGGCGCTATTCGGCCGTATCGTCCTGACGCCGATACTTGTCGATTTGTTGGAACGCTACCCTGATATTTCTTTCGATACCCTGTTCGTCGATCGTGTGGTGCACCTGATCGACGAGGGCATCGACATTGCGGTGCGTATTGCCGAACTGCCGGATTCCTCGCTTGCCGCCGTCCGCGTTGGCAGCGTGCGCCGGGTGCTTTGCGCGTCGCCCGACTACCTTGCCGCGGCGGGTTATCCGGAGGCGCCAAGCGATCTCGCAGCGCACGATACAATCGATTTCGTCAACATTATGCCGCGCGGCGAATGGGCGTTCGAACGGGATGGTAGAAGCCATACATTCAAAACGCGATCACGGCTGCGCGCGAACAATGCCGATGTTGCGATCGCCGCTGCGGTCGCCGGATGTGGTGTAACACGGGTACTGTCCTATATGGTCGCGCCGCAGCTTGAGCGCGGTGAATTGGAAATCGTTCTCTCCGAATATACGCCGCCGGCGGTACCGGTTCATGTTGTCCACAAAGAGCAGGGCCAAACGTCGGGCCGCGTGCGCGCCGTGGTCGACCATCTGGTCGAACAGCTCAGGCAGGCCGCTGTCCTTCGCTAAGACAATGCGAGATTTGATATTAGTCGCCGGTGGCCGGTTTTAGAGCCAACTGAGATTGCTGGTCGATTTTTTTCACCGTGCTCAGGCCGGTCAGCCAATGTTGTTCCGAGCGTGACCAGACCTGCAGTCTGGGGACGAGCTCATCGCGCTGGCGAATGGTGCCGACGCGAATGCCGTGGATTTTTGGCCCGTCTCCCTCGGCGGTCGAAAAAATTGGCGTACCGCACTCTGGACAGAATGCTTGCTGGCGTTTGGCGCCGCTCTCCGCCGTTTTTACATAAATCTTCGGTTCGCCGGAACGTAGCGTAAATGTGCCTTCGTGGCTGAGGGCGACAGTGCGAAATGTCGAACCGGAAAGGGTTTGGCAGTCGCTGCAATGGCAAATGACGACGTTTTTGGGGTCGATCTCCGCTTCATAGGTAATGTCGCCGCAGTGGCACGCGCCGTCGATTTTCACTGCCGAGTCGCTCGTCACTCAACCGTTTTCAACATCGCTATTAGCCGATTGTCCGTCGTCGCCAGCTGCGAGCGGATCTGCAGCGGCTTCTAACGCCGCTTTCTTGGCTTCGGCTTTTGCGGCCTTTTTCTCGGCCTTGCGCCGTTCGCGTTCGAGCTTTTCGAACTTGTAATTCGTTTTGCGCGCCATGGCTGTCTCTCTTATTGGTGTTTCACCGCGGCCACGCGCATGATCGCCATAGGAACGCTCGCGTAAACCGACATCGGAGTCTTGTACCACGACCGTGGCGAAAAGGCCCGCGTTGTGACTCACATTCAAGAGGGTGCTGCCAGAACAGGGCGCTGATATGCTTGGCGCCGAATCTCAGGAGCGAAGGTGGAAGCGATGAAAGAGCGAATTGTCGAGATCGATACACCGGATGGGCGGATGGAGACTTTTCTCACCCATCCAGAACAGGGCGGGCCGTTTCCGGCGGTCGTCGTGTTTATGGATGTGTGGGGCGTGCGTGAGCAGTTGTTCGATATTGCCCGTCGTATCGCGACAGTCGGCTATGTTGGCGTGGTGCCCAACTTCTACTATCGCAAGGGCGGCATCACCTTCGATTACCGGCATCCCGACGGTAAGACGATCTCGCTGAGAACTCTCGACGCGCCCGACCGGGAGAAAATCCTCGCCTTCTTGTCCCATCTGACCGACGAACTGGCAGTCTCGGACACTGGCGCCGTGCGGGACTATCTGGCGAACGACAAGGCTGTGCGGCCGGGACCGATGGGTTCGGTAGGCTATTGCTTGGGCGGACGTCTGGTGATGCGCGCTGCCGGCGCGTTTCCTGACGCGTTCCGGGCCAACGCCAGCCTGCACGGTACGCGCTTGGCTACCGATGCGCCCGATTCACCACATCTGGAAGCGTCGAGGATGAAGGGCGAGATTTACTGCGGGTTCGGAGAACTCGACCATTACTCGCCTCCCGAGGTGATCGCTGCGGTCCGGGAGGCCTTTACCGGCGCCGCGGTTGAGTACCATGACGAAGTGCATGGCCAGGCCGACCACGGCTATGCCATTCCCGACCGCGACATATTTGATAAAGCGGCCGCCGAGCGCGATTGGGAGCTAATCTTCGCGATGTACCAGCGCCAGCTACGCCCCTATGGAGACGTGCCGGTTTAGTCGGCGTTAATCTCTGCGGGCGGATCGCAGGCTTCGGTTCCCATGTCTGCTGGAACGGAAAACTCCAACAATTCGAAAGTATCGGAAGTACGGATTTCGTTGTGGGGAGCGAAGCCGGGAATATAAACCGAATCGCCTTCTTGCAGGTGTACCGTTTCGCCGTCGGCGAACTGCAGTTCGAGCCAGCCCTCCAGCATGTAAACGAATTGGCCTTCGCATTTATGGTAATGCCAGCCGGTCGGCTCGGATAATCCGGCCGTGGCCGAGGTTTTCTGAGCACGCATGCGGCCTTGGCTGGCGCCGGCAACGCCGAGATCGATATATTTGAAATACTCGCGCCGTCCCTTGATATAGTTGGGATCGGATTTGCGGGCGACGGCGTATTCCGCGGTTTTAGACGTTTCAGTCGCAGCTGAAGCTTGGCTGGTCATTGTGGTCTTTCCTCGCTCGGTGAGCTGGGTTCAGTCTAACCGTTCGATGGTAAAGCTGGGCCAACCGGGCTGCAAGGGGGCAGAAGCCCAGGGAGGCCGGTGGCGAGTTTGGTCGGTCGGTCCAACCGGTAACACTCCCGAATGCCTTGCCTATGCCAGAGTCGGGCGATTATGTTTAGCGCCTTGCGCGGATAAATTTGGTCGCAACCTTTTGGGATTTCCGGCACATGCATCATAAAAAACTGATTCTGGCTGCGGTCGCATTACTTGTGCTGGCGGCGTGCGCAAGCGAACCCACAGCACCTCCCGCACCGGTCAAAGCGGTGGCTATTGAAAAGGTGGTGTCCACCGATGTCGAGGCGACCTGGAACGCGCTGATTGCCGGGATCAATGGGCGTGACTTCAAGATTAATTCGCTTGTCAAAGAAGATCGCACGATCAGAGTTCTAGTTCAGTCGGACATTCCGTCCCAATACGTCGATTGCGGTGAAATATCCGTGCGTTCACGACACCCTGAATTCGGCAACCGTAATTACAATTTTCCGGCCGCCAATTCGGCGCGCTATCTGGTAGCCGACGGTCGCGCCAATGAACTGGTCGATGTGGAACGTCGGACCAGCCTGAATGCCCTAGCCACTATTCGCCTAACGCCGACGAGCGGGGGAACTCTGGTGCGGGTCGATGCAAATTATGTGATGAACTTCAAAACGCGCGAATATGGCAATAACGTCAACACGCGCAGTCTCGATGGCAGTCTGAATTTTGTTAGTTTTGGACGCGCCAGCCTGAACGAACAAATCCGAGAAGGTGCAACCACGAAGACCGTTAAGGTCGAGTGCCAACCGACGGGTGAATTGGAGAATCGACTCGTTGCTGTGCTTGGCTAGACCTTCTGGATTGTTGCGGTTATAGCGTTTGCGGCTTTGGCCGCGGGTTTAAAATTCCCAGACTTCCTCCGGGCGGCTAGCTTGAATCAACGTGCATCCGCTTCGAGTTCTCAAGCATGACCAGTATATTTATTGGAGCAGACCATGAATATTACGATCTTCGACGCTGATATATAAAATTAAAATAAAATATTCAAAAATTGGATTTTTCCTTTTAAAATTTATTAAGGCAAAAAAATAATAATCCCCTGCGTTTTCGACGAAGACATAGGCGGATTAGGTCCATGCATAAAAAATCGATTGTTGTTGCTGCCACACTTCTATCGCTTGGTATGCACACCGAAGCTTTTGCAACCGAAACGCAAGTCGCTGCCCGAAATGCGGCGTTGGAGACAGTGGTCGAGACGGACTTCGATGCCACCTGGAATGAGCTGGTAAGCGAGCTCGCCGGACGCAACTACCAGATCAACACGTTGGTGAAAAAAGATCGCACCATGAAAGTAATGTTTCAGACCGCGATCCCGTCCCAATACGTCGACTGCGGTGAAATATCGGTGAATTCGAAACATGCGCAATTCGGCGAGCGCAACTACAATTTCCTGGCTGCCAACTCGGTGCGTTATCTCGTGGCCGATGAGCGTGCGGATGAACTTGTAGATGTCGAGCGCCGCACCAACCTTAGTGTGGTTGCGAACATCTCCCTGACACCGATAGGTCAGGGAACAATGGTGCACGTCGACGCTGTTTACGTGATGAAGTTCAGAACGCGTGAATTTGGCAGGAACGTGGCGACGCGCAAGACCGACGACACATTGAACTTCGATAGTGCTAACGGCGCCAGCAAGACGGAGAGCATTCGCCAAGGTGCAACTTCTAAATCAGTCACCATCGAATGCCGCGCCACCGGCGCGTTCGAGCGGGATATCGTGTCTGTGTTAGGCAATCCGAGCTAGCTTTTCTACACCGGTACGGCAAGTTGACGAGCCGACCGAGCGTACTGCCCCTTCGGCGTTTTCAAAGATCACGATGAATCCTGGCTGGTGCGGTCGCACCGGTTTTCCCGAGTCAGAATTTGTGCCAGCATGGCGCCATGAGAATATTATTCGCCGTTTTATTGGTGGCTGTGCTTGCTACTCAAGCCAGCGCGCAGGATTTTAGAGCCGGTCTCGACGCCTATGATCGCGGTGATTTTGCGGCAGCCTTAAAAGAATGGCGTCCGCTGGCCGAGCAAGGAGATGCTCGCGCCCAGTTCAATCTGGGCGTCATCCTGTTCAATGGACAGGG
>SMUX01331846.1_pt1 | contig 12496 bp, 12 predicted proteins | sample 2456431 | NCBI WGS metagenome assembly SMUX01 (sample SAMN11095930, study PRJNA526329) | marine sediment metagenome | biome: Marine sediment; feature: Surficial sediment; material: Deep marine sediment; isolation source: Hadal surficial sediment | place: Pacific Ocean | collected 2014-11 | depth... | reverse complement strand
GTAATCGATGTCGTGCGCGATCTCAGCTTCGAGCTGGACGAAGCGGATAGCCTGGGGATCGCCGGCGAGTCGGGTTCGGGCAAGAGTCAGACCGCGCTGGCCATCATGGGTTTGCTGGCGGCCAACGCGCGGGTCAGCGGCAGCATTCGGCTGGACGGGCTAGAGCTGATCGGGGAGAGCGAGCGCGGCCTGGACCGGCTGCGCGGAAAGAGCTTGGCAATGGTGTTCCAGGATCCGATGAGCGCGCTGAACCCTTATATGACGATAGGCCGTCAGATCGGTGAAGTTCTCGAGTTGCACCAGGGAATGAGCGCCGATGAGGCCGCGAAACGATCCTGTGAATTACTGCAGATGACCGGCATCGACGAGCCGGGCCGGCGCAGCAAGGCGTATCCCCACCAGTTTTCGGGTGGCCAGCGCCAGCGCATACTGATCGCGATGGCGCTCGCCTGCGGCCCGCGGCTGCTGATTGCCGATGAGCCCACGACTGCGCTGGATGTCACGGTGCAGAAGAAGATCCTGGAATTGTTGCGATCCCGGTGCCGGGAAACCGGCACTGCGCTGATCCTGATCAGCCACGATCTGGCCGTGTTATCAGGAATGTGCCGGAACCTGATGATCATGTATGGCGGCATGGAAATGGAGCGCGGTCCGAGCCAGCGGGTCTTGCTGCATGCGACCCACCCGTATACCGCGGCATTGCTGCGGACGCTGGAAGATTTGCATGGCGGCACGGGCCCGTTGTCCGTGATCCCGGGGGAACCGCCGGACCTGCGGAACCCGCCGGGAGGCTGCCCGTTCAATCCACGCTGCAGTGAAGTGCTGACCCACTGCAACAAGGAAATACCGCGACCCAGACCGGTGCGGCGTATCGAGGGTACGCAATCCCATTGGGTGGCCTGTCACCTGGAGCCTGAGGAGTGAGCGCCGTGGTATTGAAAGTCGCGAATCTGCACGTCAGTTACCAGCGCAGCGGCGGCAGCTTCGTTGCTCTGGAAGACGTGGGGTTCGAACTGATCCGCGGCCAGACACTGGCAGTCGTCGGCGAATCAGGTTCCGGGAAATCGACCCTGGCATATGCTTGCGCCGGCTTGCTGGCGCCTGAGCGGGGCAGCGTCGAATTACTTGGCCGGCCGCTGGCAAGGCGGCGGGCGAAAGACCTGAAATGGCAGGCGCAGCATCTGCAAATGGTTTTCCAGGACCCGCTCTCTTCGCTGAACCCCAGGCAGACCATCGCCAGATCGCTGGCCGAACCGCTGTTGTCGGCCGCCCGCGACGCGCGGCCTGCAGCCGGCGAAATCAGCAAGCGGCTGGCCAGCCTGATCGCTCAGGTCGGTCTGCGCCCGGACATCGCCAATCGATATCCGCATGAGTTGTCGGGCGGGCAGTGCCAGCGAGTGGCAATCGCGCGGGCGCTGGCGAACCGGCCCGAAGTACTGATCTGCGATGAACCCGTCAGTGCGCTGGATATCTCGGTGCAGGCGCAGGTCATCAACCTGCTGCTGGACCTGCAACAAAAGCTGGAGCTGTCGATTTTGTTTATCGCGCATGACCTGGGGGTCGTCCGGCGGATCGCCAGCCAGTTGATTGTCATGCACAAGGGCAGGATCGTTGAACGCGGCCCGGCGCGGCAAATACTCAGCGAGCCTCAACATCCGTACACGCAAAACCTGCTGGCCTCGGAGGCCAGGCTCGATTTCGGTTAACGAACTATTGCGGTACGACCGGCAACGGAATCGGCATGCCGTTGACGGTCAGCAGGCCGCCGTCGTAGATCGCCATCAGGGTCAATTGCTCGCCCTCGTCGATCAGCATGCCGGATAACAGCAAGGCCATCATTTGTGGCGCCATAACCGGGTTGCTCTGGGAAACAAAATCGAACAGGGAACGGCTGATACGCAGCTTCGATTCGGCGGACATGGAAAACAAAGCGTTCATTACCACTGCTTCGCCGCTCAAATCGCTTGCCGGGATATCGATCCGGAGCGCAAACCGTGCATCGCCCTGAACGGTATTGATTTGCAGCTCGGAGATCTCGAGCGACAGGCCTGCAGCCAACAAATCCATTCCTGCATCCTGCAAATCCGCCGGTACCTCCGCACTATCCTCGGTGTTGGCAGGATTCCGCGTCTCAAGAGCGTTCTTCAAGCGGCCGATAGTCGCAGCATCGACCTCGGCAGTCATCGCGAACTGGACTGAACTACCAGCGATAGCATTCATTTCGAGGTCGGATATCGACAGGTTGACGCTTCCCGTCAGGCGACCCTGCTCGATACCGGTGTCGCCGGACATGGTCATTCCCTTCAGGGAAAAGGCCGCGGGGAGCTCCGCCGACGAGCCGACCACGGTCAACTCTTCGACACTGGTGTGGGAGCTGCCGGTCCAGATGCCAAAATCACTGTAATCGGCCGAGCTTTCGAAACTGATTTCACCGAGACGGAACTCGCCGTCGGCAGACACGATGCGCAAAGGCCTGATGAGGCCAACGGACTCCATATGGCTCAAGCCTGCATCGTAATCGATCTCCAGGTGTGCGCCTTGCCAGCTGATGGTGGTTCCGCCGGCTGCGGCTTTATCGCTGAATTCTTCTGACAAGGATTCGAAAACCAGGGACAGCGACCCGCTGCCATCGAATGAAATCCGGTTGTAGATACCGCCCGGTATTTCGACTGGTTCTTTGTCTCCATCGACGAAGCTGACGCTGGAGCGGGTGATCGCGGCGCCAAAACTGATTGCTGGCATATCGGGGTCGCCCATCCCGAATATCAGCGGGCCATGGAAAATCTCGGTTTCCACGAATATACCGCTGCGCTGGTCCTCGACCGAACCATCTTTGGCAACCAGCATGTCTTTGAAAACCAGTTCCTGGGTATTGACTGACTTGAACCAACCCGAATCGGCCTGAGTCTCTTCAAACAGCAGCCCCGGCACCAGTTCCTCGAGATCCGCCAACGCACCCTGGAATTGTTTTTGGGCAACTGAACGGGTCAGCGCCGGAGAAACCAGGACCAGAACGAAGACAACCAGAAAGACTATAAACAGGCGGCGCATGATACATTCCCAGGTTCTGTGTGCCCCGGATGCTATCACAGTGTACCGGGCGTCACGGATGGTTGGGAGACGGTGAACGATGTGAGTGGTTTTTTCGATATCGAGCTGGCGGGTATCGCCGGTGATGATGATTTGCTGGGCGAATTTCGATGCCAGACGGTCCTGGTCGTCAATGTGGCCAGCGAATGTGGATATACGCCTCAATACGAAGGACTGGAAACGCTACACCGGGAAATGGGCGACATGGGCCTGATCGTGCTCGGTGTTCCCTGCAATCAGTTCGGCGCCCAGGAACCCGGCAGCAACGAGGAAATCCTCGGTTTCTGCACGCAAAAGTATGCGGTGAGTTTTCCGATGGCCGCAAAGGTCGATGTCAATGGTCCCGGGCGGCATCCGTTGTATGCCTGGTTGACCAGCGAGGAAAACGGTTGCCCGGGTGACATCGAGTGGAATTTCGAAAAATTCCTGGTAGACGCGGAAGGATCGCTGAAAGCGCGCTATCCATCGGCCACAATGCCCGGCGACGCCGGTCTGATGCTCGATCTGGCAGCCATTCTCTAGCGCGAATCGGTTAACGAGCCCGCTCTGCGGTGGCATTTTTTTCGGCGGGCATTTAAGATTTCGCCACTTGTGCAACATGGCGATGATACCGTCGGTCCGGACGGAGACAAAAAATCGTGACCAGAAAAAGACTGATAATGGCATTGGCGGCGCTGCTGCCGTTGGCTGCGACGGCCGATGGCGATGCAAAAAACGGTCGGGTCCTGACCAATACCTGCCTGGGTTGCCATGCGATCGAAAATTACCGGACCCTCTACCCGATGTACAAGGTCCCCAAGCTGGGTGGACAGAATGAAGCCTACCTGGTCGCGGCGCTGAAGGCCTATCGGGATGGCGCGCGGACACACAAGACCATGCACGCCCAGGCGGCCACGCTGAGCGACCAGGAGATGGCCGATGTGGCGGCCTATTTCGCCAGCCGGTTCGATGACTGAAGAGATGATAAAAATGAGAAAACACGGGGTTCAGATTTTCGCGGTACTGGCTGGAGCCATGCTGATTTGCACTGCAGCCGTTGCCGGTGGCGATGCGGGCGCGGGCAAGGAAAAATCGGTGGTTTGCGCCAGTTGCCACGGTGTGAGCGGCGAATCGGTCATGCCGGACTACCCGGTCCTCGCGGGTCAGCATCAGGACTACCTAGAACACTCTCTCAAGGCCTACCGCAGCGGCGAAAGAAGCAACCCGATCATGGCTGCTTTTGTCGCTGCGCTCAGCGACGAAGACATAGCCGATCTGGCCGCATACTACGCGGCGCAGGAGGGCCTGTTCACGCTGAACCGGTAATGCGTGTTCTCCCTGGAAAAAAGTCGGCTGCAGACAGCCGGCTTTTTTTGTTTTTGAAGAGTACCCAGCCGATATGACAGCAATCATCAACGAGCCGCAGCCGGACATCATCGATCAGGGCGACGGTGTTTTCGCCATCGATACCGGGTATCTAAGGCCGCGAATGGATGCCAGCCACCTGCTCGTACAGCAAGGCCGGGGCGCGTTCGTAGACACCGGCACCGCGCATTCGGTGCCTTTGTTGCTGGCGGCGCTGAGCGCATGCGGGCTAAGCCCTGCCGATGTCGACTATGTGCTGCTGACCCATATCCATCTCGACCATGCCGGTGGCGCCGGCCAGTTGATGAACGCATTGCCCAACGCGACGCTGGTGGTGCATCCGCGTGGCGCACGGCACATGGTTGACCCGGAAAAACTGATCGCCGGCAGCATCGCCGTTTATGGCGAAAAGCTGTACCGGCAACTGTATGGTGAATTGCTGCCGATCCCCGGGGAGCGAATCCGCGTGATCGAAGACGGGGAAAAACTGAAACTCGCCGATCGCGAGCTGAAATTCCTGCACACGCCCGGTCATGCCCTGCATCACTGTTGCATCGTGGATCGCGAAGCGGATGCGATTTTTAGCGGCGACAGCTTTGGCGTTTCCTATCGCGAGTTCGATACCGCGGCCGGCGCCTTCATCATGCCCACGACCACACCGATACACTTCGACCCCGAAGCTGCACATGCGTCGATAGACCGCCTTCTGAGTTACCAGGTCAGCCGAATTTTCCTGACCCATTACAGCGCCGTGTCATCACCGGAAAAACTGGCGCGCGATTTACATGCCGATATCGACGCGTTTGTCGAGATTACCCACGATAATGCAGCGAGCGATGACCGGCACGGTGCGATGATCAGCGCATTGTACGACTACCTGAGCCTGCGCCTGGATCAGCATGGCTGCGAGCTGGACCATGCGGAAAGACACCGCCTGCTCGACCCGGATATTGAACTCAACGCGCAGGGGCTGGAATATTGGCTGGATCGCAAGATGAGGGGCTAACCCGCATGTCACAAGGGCGATAGCCGCCGGGGACTCGTTATGGAAACATTCAAAGCCTTTCGTATACACGACGATGACGGGAAAATCAGCGCCAGGTTCGAATCCCTGACGCTGGACGATCTGAGCGCTGGCGAAGTCGTTATCCGCTCCTCTTTCTCGGGCATCAACTACAAGGATGCGCTGGCGGCGACAGGCGCCGGCAAAATCCTGCGGAAATTCCCGCTGGTCGGTGGCATCGATGTGGCCGGCAAGGTCATCCACAGCGATGACGACCGCTATGCAGCAGGCGACCCGGTCGTGGTCACCGGTTGCGGGCTCGGTGAAGAATACGACGGTGGCTATGCCGAAATCGTCCGGGTCAAAGGCGACAGCGTGATCCCGCTTCCCGATGGCCTCAGTGAGGAACAGGCGATGACGCTGGGCACGGCGGGGTTTACCGCGGCACTGGCGATTACCCGCATGGAGCGCAACGGGCTGACGCCGGCCGACGGGCCGGTGGTCGTAACAGGCGCCACCGGTGGTGTGGGCAGCCTGGCGGTAGACATGCTGGCCGGTGCCGGTTACCGGGTCACCGCGGTGACCGGCAAGGCTGAGGCTTCGTCTTATCTGGAAACGCTGGGCGCCAGTGAGATTTTGCTGCGCGAACAGATCGATTTCGGCAGCCGGCCCATGGAAAAGGCGATCTGGGCTGGGGCGGTGGATAATGTCGGTGGCGAAATGCTGACCTGGCTAACCCGCACGATGAGCTGGTGGGGAAGCATCGCCAGCATCGGGCTGGTCGGGGGTCACGAACTCCATACCACGGTGATGCCGTTCATATTGCGCGGCATAAACTTGCTGGGGATCAATTCGATGGCGACGCCGCGCGAGCTGCGCCTGAAAATATGGCAACGCCTGGCCGGCGATCTCAGGCCGGCCCATCTGGAGCGGATTTGCACGCGGGTTATTGCCTTCGATCGGCTAGCCGGTGCATTCGACGATTACCTGCAGGGCAAAAGTATTGGCCGCAGCGTCGTCAAAATTGCGTAAGTCGTCGGCCGCGCCCCTGCATTTGGGAAACGGCGCTCCGCTGCGCTAACATAACCGCCCTTTTCGCAACACCGCTGAATCGGCGGCGGCAATCCGGAGATGACGACAGCATGAGCACAATTCATTCAGCGGGTGAGCGCCTCTGGCAGGCCATGGGCGAAGAAAGCCCGCTCCAGGTCGTTGGCACCATCAATGCGTTTAGCGCATTGCAGGCAAAAAAATCCGGCTTTAAAGCGATCTACCTGTCCGGCGCCGGTGTCGCCAACGCTTCTTTCGGCTTTCCCGATCTGGGTATCACCAGCCTCAACGATGTCTGTGAGGATGTGCGCAGGATCTGCGGCGCAGTAGAATTGCCGTTGCTGGTCGATGCCGATACCGGTTGGGGTCAGGCGTTCATGATTGCGCGCACGGCACACGATTTGTGCGTGGCGGGCGCGGCCGGCATGCACATGGAAGACCAGGTTGGCGCCAAGCGTTGTGGCCACAGGCCAGGCAAGGAACTGGTTGCGGCCGGCGAAATGGCGGACCGGATCAAGGCGGCAGTGGATGGCCGGCCCGACGACCGTTTCGTTATCATGGCGCGCACCGATGCCCACGCGGTGGAAGGTCAGCAGGCCGCGATCGACCGGGCGTTGCACTATGTTGAAGCGGGCGCCGATATGATTTTTGCGGAAGCGCTGACCGAGCTGGACGAATATCGGGATTTTGTAACGCAAGTCGGCGTGCCCGTGCTGGCCAACATCACCGAGTTTGGCAAAACGCCGTTGTTTAGCCTCGATGAACTGGCGGCTGTCGGTGTGCAGCTCGCGCTGTATCCATTATCCGCGTTTCGGGCCATGAGCAAGGCCGCCGAGAAAGTGTACAGTGTCCTGCGTAAACAAGGCACGCAAAAATCCTGCACCGACGCCATGCAAACCCGCGATGAGTTGTACGAAGTCCTGGACTACCACGAATACGAGCGCAAGCTGGACGAACTGTTTGCCGCCGAGAAGTCATGACCCCGGGACCAAGCCATTGGAGAGCAAGGAATGAGTGCAAAGAAACCCCCTGGCGGCCTGGCCGATATAATCGCTGGTGAGACGGCGATCGCCACCGTCGGCAAGGAAGGCGCCGGGCTGACCTATCGCGGATACGACATCGAGGACATGGCGAAAAACGCCACCTTCGAGGAAGTCGCCTACCTTTTGCATCATGGCGATCTGCCAAACCGCAAGCAACTCGACACCTACCTGGCCAAACTCAGAGGCATGCGGGGCTTGCCGAAGGCGTTAACGGACGTACTCGAGAACACGCCCGCAGATTCGCACCCGATGGACGTATTGCGTACCGGTTGCTCGGTGCTGGGAAACCTCGAGCCTGAAGGGGATTTTTCCAAGCAAGCTGAGGTCGCCGACCGTTTGCTCGCCTGTTTTCCATCGATGCTGATGTACTGGCATCGCTATCATACCGATGGCGTGCGTATCGACACGGAAACCGATGCGAATTCGGTCGCCGGTCATTTCCTGCATCTGCTGCACGGCAAGGCGCCCAGTGATTTTCACCGCCGGGTTCTGGATGTCTCCCTGATTTTGTACGCGGAACACGAGTTCAATGCCTCGACTTTTACCGCCCGCGTCATCGCCGCGACGCTGTCCGATTTCTACTCGGCCATAACCGGTGCGATCGGCGCTTTGCGCGGGCCGCTGCACGGCGGGGCCAACGAAGCCGCGATGGCGCTGATCGAGCGCTTTGAGAACGCAGAACAGGCTACCGAGGGTATCCATCAGGCCCTCGCGCGGAAAGAGAAAATCATGGGCTTTGGCCACCGTGTCTATACGACATCGGACCCGCGTAACGTCGTGATCAAGGAACTCTCGCGGCAATTGTCGGAGGAAGTCGGCGATACGCATTTGTTTGCCGTGTCCGAGGCGATCGACAAGGTGATGTGGGATGAAAAGAAGCTGTTCCCCAATGCAGATTTTTATTCGGCGACGGCCTACCATTTTATGGGTATCCCGACGCCGCTGTTCACGCCGATCTTCGTGTGCTCGCGCATCACCGGCTGGTCCGCCCATATCATGGAGCAACGCGCCGACAACCGCCTGATTCGCCCGGCTGCGGATTACATCGGCCCGAGTTTGCGCGAGTGGGTGCCCGTCGAAGAGCGTGATTGAGTTTTGACCCGCATATTTCACCAAGGTGGTAGTCGCCGGGCTTGCCGCCAGGCCGTCTTCAGGAGCAAAAATGTCTTCCAGTGATATCCGTTCCGCCAAACGGCCGGAGCCCGACCTGGTTTTGACGAAAATCGCGGACTATGTCTGCGATTACCGGGTCGACAGCGAATTGGCCTACGACACTGCGCGTTATTGCCTGATGGACACCCTGGCCTGCGCGTTCCAGGCCCTGTCTTTCCCGGCCTGCACCAGGCTGCTTGGGCCCATCGTCCCCGGCGCCACGCTGCCCGGCGGCGCGCGCGTGCCCGGTACGAGTTTCGAGCTGGAGCCGATGATGGCGGCGTTCAATATCGGTGCGCTGATCCGCTGGCTGGACTTCAACGACACCTGGCTGGCGGCCGAATGGGGACATCCATCGGACAACCTCGGCGGCATCCTGGCCACGGCTGATTACCTGAGCCGCCAGGCCGAGGCGCATGGTAAAGACCCGCTGACCATTCAGGACCTGCTGACCGCGATGATCAAGGCGCACGAAATACAGGGCGTGCTGGCGCTGGAGAACAGTTACAACCGGGTCGGCCTCGATCATGTGCTGCTGGTGCGGGTGGCCACAACCGCGGTGGTAACGCATATGCTCGGCGGCGACCGGGGCACCATCGTCAATGCGCTATCCAATGCCTGGATCGACGGCGGCGCATTGCGCACCTACCGGCATGCGCCCAATACCGGTTCGAGAAAAAGCTGGGCGGCCGGTGATGCGACCAGCCGCGGCGTGCGGCTGGCATTGATGGCGATGACCGGCGAAATGGGTTATCCATCGGCGCTGAGCGCACCGGGTTGGGGTTATTTCGATGTGTTGTTCAAGGGGAAGGAATTCAGCCTGCCGCAGGACTTCGGCAGCTATGTCATGGAGAATATCCTGTTCAAGATATCCTTCCCGGCCGAGTTCCATGCGCAAACCGCGGTCGAATGCGCGATGGCCCTGCATGGGCAGGTCAAGGACCGGCTCGGCGAGATCGCGAAAATTGTCATCGAAACGCAAGAGCCGGGTATCCGCATCATCGACAAGACCGGCCCGCTGGATAACCCGGCGGATCGTGACCACTGCATTCAGTACATGGTGGCTGTTCCGCTGGTCTTTGGCCGGCTGGTGGCGGCCGATTATGAAGACGATGTTGCCGCGGACCCGCGCATCGACGCTCTGCGAGACAGCATGGAGGTTTTGGAAAACAAGGATTTCACGACTTCATATTTCGATCCCGAGCGGCGTTATATCGGTAACGCTTTGCAGGTCTTCTTTAAAGATGGCAGCAGTACCGAACGCGTCGAAGTGGAGTTCCCCATCGGTCATCGGAAGCGCCGCGAAGAGGGAATACCGGCGCTGGTGAAGAAATTCGAACACTCGGCGGCGGAGCAGCTGGACGCAGGCCAGTGCCGGGCATTGAATGAGCTTTTTGCCGAGCCGCAGCGATTGTCCGCCATGGCGGTATCGGATTTCATGGCGATGATGGTCAAGGCCTGAACCCGCCTGTTTCACGATGGCGGTCGCCGCCGCGTTTTTTATGAAGTCCGGAGAGTGATACTTTGATCAATGTGATAAATCGGCTGCTGGCCGCGATCGGGGCGTTCGTCGTTGTCGCCATGCTGGCGGCCTGGGGTTTCTCGCAGTGGCAGGAGTCCAGCCAGGCCGGCGCGGACGAAATGCGGACCTACGCCGGCGCAAACCCGGCGCCTGAGTTTCCACCCGCTATGGACTGGCTGAACACCGGTGGCCGTGAGCTAAGCATCGAGGAACTCGGCGGTAAGGTGATATTGCTGGATTTCTGGACCTATGGCTGTATCAACTGCCTGCATATCATCCCCGATCTGAAACGGCTGGAGGAGAAATACGCTGAGGAACTGGTTGTCATCGGCGTGCATTCCGGCAAATTCGAGCGTGAATCCAGGACCACGGCAATCAGGCGTTTCGTACAACGCTACCAAATCATGCATCCGGTCGTTAACGACAAGGATTTCGAGATCTGGAAGGCCTATGGCGCTCGCGCCTGGCCGACGCTGGTGGTAATCGACCCGGTCGGCAACATTGTCGGCCAGGTATCCGGGGAGGGGCATTACGATTTGCTGGATACCGTCATCGGCGGGCTGGTGGAGGAATTTGAGATCGACCGTTCCGATCTGAACCTGGTAGCCGAGGAGCGGCCGGGCGGTCAGCTGAGTTTCCCGGGCAAGGTGCTGGCCGATGCCGCGAACGATCGCCTGTTTATCGCAGATACCGGGAACCATCGCATCGTGGTTGCCGGTCTGGACGGGCAGGTGCGACAGCTTATCGGCGGAGGCCAGGCAGGTTACGCCGATGGTGGCTTTGGCGAAGCCCGTTTTCGCCTGCCGCAGGGCATGGCTTTGCTGGACAAAGACACCTTGTTATTGGCGGACACGGAAAACCATGCCATTCGCAGGATAGACCTTGCTGGAAAAACAGTGTCGACAGTCGCGGGCAACGGCCGGCAAGCCTATATGTTCGACAACCTCGCGGGTCCCGGCGACGCGTTGAATTCTCCGTGGGACCTGTTGCGTGTCGGTGACACCGTCTATGTCGCGATGGCGGGACAGCACCAGGTCTGGACCCTCGATCCGGCGAGCGGCCGGCTAAAAGCCTTTGCCGGTTCGCGACGCGAGCAGCTCAAGGATGGAAAATTGCTTTCCGCGGGTCTCAACCAGCCAAGCGGCCTGACTACCGATGGCGAGAACCTGTTTATCGCCGATAGCGAGGCAAGCGCGATCCGCAGCGCGGATCTCGACGCCGGTGGCAGATTGCATACGCTGCTTGGAACCGGCCTGTTCGATTTTGGCGATGTCGACGGCCGCGGCCGCAAGGTCAAGTTGCAGCACCCGCTGGGCGTGGCCTGGAATGCTGGCGTGATCTATATCGCGGATACCTACAACAGCAAGATCAAACGCCTGGAACCGGACAGCCTGGAGGTTGTCAGCCTGACGCCCGGGGAGCCGACCCTGGAAGAACCGGGTGGCCTGAGCGTTGCCGGACAGTATCTGTATATCGCAGACACCAACAACCACCGCGTTCGCATACTGGATCTGGAAAGCGGGGAACTCACGGATTTTGTGCTGCATGACCCGGAAGGCTTGCTGGAGGCAACGCCCCGGCAATGACGATTGCGCAAAAGTTGCGGCATGGATTGGCGGAACTCGGTCAGACCTTGCCGGAAGGCGCCGAACAAAAACTGCTCCGCTTTCTCGAGCTGTTGCGGCACTGGAACCGCACGATCAATCTGACCGCGGTCCGGGAAATCGATGACATGGTCGCGGCCCACCTGCTGGACAGCCTGGCGATCAGGCCGTGGCTGGCTGGCGAGCGGATCCTGGATATCGGTTCCGGCGCGGGGCTGCCGGGTATCCCGCTGGCGATCGCCGAAACGCACCGGTCATTCGTGTTGCTCGACAGTGCAGCCAAACGCTGCCGTTTTCTGACTCAGGCCGTGGTCGAACTCGGGCTCGCCAACGTGCGGGTAGAAAACCGGCGCGTTGAGGATTATCTTGTGAGCTCAGACGAGGTGCCTGAGTTTTCGACCATTACCGCAAGGGCGTTTGCCAGTCTGGACAAATTGGCGGCGGCGGCAGGACATCTGCTCGCCGATCGGGGTAGTCTGCTGGCAATGAAAGGGAAAATGCCGCAAGACGAGCTGAAAAAGCTGCCCGATGGCTGGCGGTTGCGGCGCGCGGAAAAACTGGCGGTACCCGGGCTGGCCGCGGAGAGGCACCTGCTGATTCTCGAGCGGGTATAGATAAAGGATCCGGAACGGACATGGCACGAATAATAGCGGTTGCAAATCAGAAGGGCGGTGTCGGCAAGACGACG
>SMUX01054362.1_pt1 | contig 12496 bp, 12 predicted proteins | sample 2456431 | NCBI WGS metagenome assembly SMUX01 (sample SAMN11095930, study PRJNA526329) | marine sediment metagenome | biome: Marine sediment; feature: Surficial sediment; material: Deep marine sediment; isolation source: Hadal surficial sediment | place: Pacific Ocean | collected 2014-11 | depth... | reverse complement strand
GGCTTCGACGCCGGTTGCCGCCGGCAGAGCGGTGTGCCGAGGCGGCACCCACCACCAGATGAGTTGCGACAGATCGAAGGAGCCCAGACGCTGGCCGGCCCATAGCAGCCCGTTGAAGAAGTGCTTCGCAGGTTCTCGCCGAGTTGGCGGATCTGGGCCGTCAAGGCCCGAAGGACTTTTTCAACGGGCGGATAGAGGCACGGCTCGCCGGCTGGCCCGGGGGGCCCGGGAAGAGTAACGCAGGGCAGCCGTGCAGCCGCGGGAGCGTCCCCTACACTGCGTCCGTGCTCGACGGGTTCGAATTGTTGGCGCTGCTGGGGCTCGGCCTGGTCTCGGGCGTGGTGGGCGGCATGGTCGGGGTCGGCGGCTCGATCGTGATCATTCCGGTGCTCACGGTGGTCATGCGGTACGACCAGCACCTCTCCCAGGCGACGGCGATGATCGTCAACATCTCCGTGGCCGCCGCCGCGCTGTTTCGCCACCACCAGGCCCAGGCCGTGCGGTGGGACGTCGTCCTGCGCATGGTGCCGCTGGGGATAGTGTTCATCCTCGTCGGGGTCGAGGTGAGCAACCTCCTGGAGGGCGAGGTGCTCAAGAGGATCTACGGCGCGTTCCTGCTGTACGTTATCGTCTTCAACGCGCTCAAGCTCTTCGACGATCACCAGCTGTCGCCCGATGCGCCCGAGCCACATGTGGGTTGGAGGCGGGTCGGGATGGTGGGCGGATCGATGGGGTTCGTGGCGGGATTGCTGGGGATCGGGGGCGGGCCGGTGGCCAACCCCCTGTTGCAGGGCGTCTGCCGGCTGCCACTTCGGCAGACGATCGCCACCAGCAGCGCCGTGATGTGCCTCACCGCTCTCGTGGGGTCCGCCCACAAGAACCTGACGCTGGCCGACCTCACCCCCGCCCTGAGCATCAAGGAAAGCCTGCTCGTGGCGGCCTGCCTGGCCCCCACCGCCGCGTTCGGGGCGTTCGTGGGCGCGGGGCTCACCCACGCGCTGCCGGTGCGGTGGGTCCGGGTGGCATTCATCTTGCTGATGGTCTGGGCGAGCGCGAACATGCTGGGGGTGGTGTAGGAAGAGAGTGAGGACAAAGAGAGTGACGAAGTGCTTGGGCCGATAAGGAGCAGGGAACAAAGGGCTCGCCGTTCGAGTAGTGACCAGAGAGAGACGAGATTCACCATATGGTTTCCTTCGTCAACAACATGAAGACCGCGGTCCTGCTGGCGGCGCTCTTCGGCTTGCTGGTGTGGGTCGGCTCCTTCTGGGGAACCGGCGGGATGATCGTCTTTGGCGCCATCGCGGTCGTGATGAACTTCACCGCGTGGTTTGCCTCGGATAAGATCGCGGTGGCCGCCATGCGAGGGGTCGAGGTACGCGAGGGGTCGGGTGCGGCGCCTGGGCTTCAGGGCCTGGTGCGGGATCTCGCCAAACGGGCCGACCTGCCCATGCCGCGGGTCTACGTCTGTCCCCAGGACGCCCCGAACGCCTTCGCGACGGGCCGCAACCCCCGGCACGCGGCGGTCGCGGTGACGCAGGGCGCGCTGCGGCTGCTCGACCGGGCGGAGCTCGAGGGGGTGATCGCCCACGAGCTGGCGCACATCAAGAACCGCGACACGCTCACTTCCACGATCGCGGCCACGGTGGCCGGGCTCTTCAGCATGCTCGCCTACTGGGGGTTCCTCTTCGGCGGCCGTCGCGGCGGTAACCCGTTAGCGCTTCTGGGGGTGGTGTTGCTCGGTGCGGTCGGAGCGGCCCTGATCAAGGCGATGATCAGCCGCTCGCGGGAGTTTGTCGCCGATGCCGACGGGGCGAGAATAGCCGGCTCGCCGCACGGCCTGGTGTCGGCGCTGCAGAAGCTCGAGGCGGTCGCCCGCCGCGTCCCCATGCAGAACCCCAACCCGGCGATGAACAACATGTTCATCGTCGAGCCCTTTATCGGCAAGTCGCTGACGAACCTCTTCGCGTCTCATCCCCCGATGGAGAAGCGCGTTGCGGCCCTGCTGGGGCGGGGGTGACGGCGTCCGCTTCCGACGCCGCAGATTCCCCATCCCCCGGCCCCGGCGCCGGATACCGGCCGCCGCTCGCTTGGCGCAGCTCGGCGCGAAGCTCGAGCCGCATGGTCTCGATCACCTGCTTGAGACGATCGAGGGCCTCCTGGGGCGAGCCCGCGAGCAGGTCGGCGGCGGGGATGGCCTTCCCCGCCTTGACGCGAATTCGCCCGCGGAGCTTCGGGTAGGTGCGCCCGTGCGGCCACACGTCGTGCGCCCCCTCGATCGCCACCGGAACCGTGACCGCCCCGGAACGTCGAACGAGAACCAGAACACCCGAGTGGAACTTGCGCAGGGCGCCGTCGCGCGTGCGGCTGCCCTCGGGGAAGACCAGGGCGCAGCCGCCGCTGCGAAGCTCGGCGATCGCGGCCCGGATTGCGGCCGCATCGGGCTCCCCCCGACGCAGCGGGATCGCACCGATCTGACCGATCACCCACCCGAAGGGCTTGAACCCAAAGAGACTGGACCGGGCCATCGCCCTGAAAGGGCGATCGCCCACCAGGCAGCCCACGATCGGCGGGTCCCAGAGCGACTGGTGGTTGGAGACAAAGACGATCGCCCCTCGACGCGGCACGTGTGAAGCTCCCGAGCACCGCAGCCGGTAGAGCAGCCACAGAATCGCGTGCACGGACCGACTGACCACGACCCACCAGAGGAGCACGTTGAGCGCCGACCGCGTGGGCCCGCGGCGGCGGACCTGGAAAATCCTCACGGCGCGAACCCGGCGTCCGGAAGCTGCCGGCGGGCAGCCGACTCCAGCGCATCGACGACTTGCTCGGCGGTGCGGTCGCCGGTGTCGATCTCGATCGCACCCTCGGGGCGGACGAGCGGGCCGTCTGGCCGGCTGGCGTCGAGCCGGTCGCGCTCCTGGATATCACGGACCACGCGGTCGGGATCAGCGGGTTGACCGATCTCGACGAGCTGTGACACCCGCCGGTCCGCCCGCACCTTGAGATCGGCGTCGAGGTAGAAGCGAATCGCCGCGTCGGGGAAGACGACCGATCCCTGGTCGCGGCCCTCGGTCACCAGCCGGGGGTGCTCATCGGCGATCCGCCGCTGCCGCTCGACGAGCACGCGGCGAAGCTCACTTCGGGCGGCGACCACGGAGACGATCTCGCTGACGTCGAGGTCGCGGATCCGCCGGCTCACGTCGCGGTCGCCGAGGCGGATCATCGGCGGATCGGACGCCCAGTCGAAGTGCAGGTCGGCGGTGCGGACGGCCTCGGCGAGGGTGTCGGCGTCTCCCCGCGGATCGATGCCCTGCTCGATCGCGACCAGGGCGGCGGCGCGGTACATCGCCCCGGTGTCGAGAAACTCCAGGCCCAGCCGTCCCGCGAGCAGATGAGCCACGGTCGACTTGCCGGTCCCGGCCGGACCGTCGATGGTCATGATCACCCGGGGAACGTCCGTGGGCATGGCAAGTGGGGTCACTCCGGGGCGTCGATCGCCTGCTGCAGGATCTCGCGGGCCCGGTCGATGTTCGCCACCGGGTCGCCGTTGCCGACGTAGTCGATGGCCAGGGTGTTCAGGAAGCCCACGCTGCGGATGGCGGACACGCACTCGGCGAGGTCGTAGCCGAGGTGCGAGCCCTTCTTGTTGAACCCCTCCACCGTCGCGTGCACCACCCCGGCGTAGGGCGCGAGCTTGCGCAGCGTCTCCACCGGCTGCCCGGTGGCCGCGGCGTGGGCGAAGTTCGGCAGCGACCCGATCCGCCACCCGCCGATGCGCTTGATCAGATCGGTGAGCCGCTCGGGCGACTCGGTCAACCCTTCATTGGGCGAGATGAGGACGTTGAGCTCCTGGCGCTCCACCGAGGGCATAAGGGCCTTGATCTGGGCAGCGGTCAGGTCGAAGGCGTCGTCGTCGTCCGCGGCCTCGCACCGCAGGGCCAACGCGTTGCAGCCCAGGCGGTTGGAGGCGATGGCCAGCCGCTCGACCCGGTCCGCCGCGGCCTCCCGGCGTTCGGGATCGGCGGCGGCGAAGGGCAGCGGCTTCTCCTCGACGAGCACCAGGAAGGGGCAGGCGGCCTTATCGGCCCGGTCTCGCAGCCGGTCGAGATCCTGCAGCGATCGCCCGGCCAGCATCGAGGCCTCCACGTTCAACCCACGCAGCAGCAACTGTTTGATCGCGAACTCGGGCAGATCGAACAGTGTCAGGGCGTCGCCGTCCTCGCGTGAGATGAGCGTGCGAAGGGAACGGGTCGCAAGGGTCAGAAGCATGGTCGTCCACCGCCCAAAGCAGCGAGTCTACAGCGGTGACGGTGCCGAACAAGCCCCCGGATCGGACCCGGCCCACCGCTCGCAGCGACCAGCACAAAGAAAACGCCGACCAGATCAGGCCGACGTTTTCCGGAGGGGAGAAAGATCCATTTTTCGACCGGCGCCAAGTGAACCTTGGGTCGTGTTAATGATAGCCGACGAACCGGGAAAGACAAAAAGAAAGTTTCTTTATTCTACCCAGCCTTTCCAGACCCCCGCATCAAGTGCTTGGGCGACCGGCGGTTCCGCGCGCCGACCTCGCATTCGACGTTTTCGCGGCGAGTCCGCCGGCTGCCCTGGGTGAGCTTTGGCGAGGAGGCGGGCGGGCCTGATCAGCATTATCATCATGACCCCCGAGGGGCCGCCGCCCCCGCGCCGGAGCTTCACCCCGCATGCCTACCCCGCAAGAGTACCGCTACTCCGAGTCGCACGAGTGGTTCCACCGAGAGGGTGATGTCATCACCCTCGGCATCACCCGGTACGCCGTCGACGAGCTGACCGACATCACCTACGTCGAGATGAAGCCCGCCGGCTCCGACATCAGCCCCGGCGGTCCGGTCGGCGAGGTGGAGTCCGTCAAGACCACCAGCGACATCTACTCGGTCATCGGCGGAGAGGTGGTCACCGTGAACCAGGCCGTCGCCGACGACCCCTCCCTGGTCAATTCCGATCCCTACGGGAAGGGCTGGCTCGTCAAGATCCGCACCACCGACCCCAGCCCGCTCGACGCGCTCCTGGACCACGCGTCGTACGCGCAGAGACACCCGGTGGGCTGACGCCCCGGGTTCCGGGACCAACACACTCTCGCGACGAAGCGAGACTAGAATCGCGCATGGCGGGCACCCGGCCGTTTCAGATCGTCAGCGAGTTCGCCGCGACCGGCGACCAGCCGGCCGCGATCGACACGCTCGTCAAGGGCATCACCGCCCGGCGGCGGTGCCAGACGCTGCTCGGAGCCACCGGCACCGGCAAGACCTTCACGATGGCCAACGTCATCGAACGCATCGGCAAGCCGACCCTCATCATCAGCCACAACAAGACGCTGGCGGCCCAACTCTACGAGGAGATGCGGGAGCTCTTTCCCCACAACGCCGTCAGCTATTTCGTCAGCTACTACGACTACTACCAGCCCGAGGCGTACATCCCGCAGCGCGACATCTACATCGAGAAGGACGCCTCGCGCAACGACGACCTCGACCGCCTGCGCCTGGCCGCCACGAGCAACCTGCTCTCCCGCAACGACGTCATCATCGTCGCGTCGGTGAGCTGCATCTTCGGCCTCGGCTCCCCGAGCGACTACGGCGATCACGTGCTCGCCCTGAGCCGGCGCCAGACCATCGACCGCCGCAAGATGCTGCTGGCGCTGGCCGGCATGCAGTACACCCGCAACGACGTGGCCTTCGAGCGCGGTCACTTCCGCGTCCGGGGAGATGTCATCGAGGTGTTTCCCGCCTACGAGCAGTACGCGATCCGCATCGAGCTCCTCGGCGACGAGATCGACCGGCTGGAGCTCATTCACCCGGCGAGCGGCGAAGTTCTCGCCGAGGAGGACCGGGTGTTCATCTTCCCCGCCGTCCACTACGTCCTCCCCCAGGAGCGGATCCACGCGGCCCTCGAGGGCATCCGTGCCGAGCTCGACGAGCGCGTTGGCCAGCTGCGCCAGGAGGGCAAGCTGCTCGAGGCCCAGCGCCTGCTCGCCCGCACCCGCTACGACCTCGAGATGATCGAGGAGGTCGGCTACTGCTCGGGTATCGAGAACTACTCGCGCCATCTCGACGGGCGCGCCGCCGGGGAACGGCCGTACACCCTCCTCGATTACTTCCGCCACACGCCCGGCCTCGCCGACGACGACTGGCTGGTCTTCATCGACGAGTCGCACGCCCCCGTACCCCAGCTGCGCGGCATGTACCACGGCGACCGGAGCCGCAAGCAGGTGCTCATCGATCACGGCTTCCGGCTGCCCAGCGCCCTGGACAACCGGCCGCTTCGGTTCGAGGAGTTCCTCGAGATCGTCCCGCAGATCGTCTGTGTCTCGGCCACGCCCGCCCCCTGGGAGCTCGAGCGGAGCGGCGGCGAGATCGCCGAGCAGATCATTCGCCCGACGGGTCTGCTCGACCCGCTTATCGAGGTCAAGCCGGTCCACGGCCAGGTCGCCGACCTCATCGAGCAGTGCACCGCGCGCGCCGACCGCGGGGAGCGGGTGCTCATCACCGTCCTCACGAAACGCCTCGCCGAGGACCTTACTAACTACATGCACGATCGTGGTCTGAAGGTGCGCTACCTGCACAGCGAGATCAACACCCTCGAGCGGGTGCAGATCCTGCGCGAGCTGCGGGAGGGCAAATTCGACGTGCTTGTGGGGGTCAATTTGCTCCGTGAGGGCCTCGACCTTCCCGAGGTCTCGCTCGTCTGCATCGTCGACGCCGACAAGGCGGGCTTCCTGCGGAGCGAGACCAGCCTGATCCAGACCATGGGCCGGGCCGCCCGCAACGCCAACGCCCTGGTGATCATGTACGCCGATTCGGTGACCAACCAGATGCAGGGGGCGATCGACGAGACGCAGCGCCGCCGCGCCCGGCAGGTGGAGTTCAACCGCCGGCATGGCATCACCGCCAAGACGATCCGCAAGCGCATCCGGCGGGGCCTCGAGCTCGAGCTTACGGCCCGCAAGACGGCGCGGGCCTCGGTGAGCGGACAACGATCGGAGCCCGAGTATGAGCGACAAGAGCTCATCGGCATGCTGGAGGCGGAGATGCTCGACGCGGCGGCACGGCTGGAGTTCGAGCAGGCGGCGGCGCTGCGCGACCAGATCGCCGAGCTCAAGGACATGCCCGAGTACGGATCCGACCGCAAGCTCACCCGTAGCGCCGTCGACGCCCCCAAGCCCAAGCCCGGCATGGCTCGTTCCAGAGCGGGGATCACCGGGAGGAAGAAGAGGTAGGGGGACTGAGGGACCGAGGGACTGAGTTCCGGGCTCCCTCACCCCGGCCCTCTCCCGGAGGGAGAGGGAGCAGAGGGCCTCTTTCCGTGAGCCGGTAGCCGACTGCGCTTCCCTCACGCGGCGCTGCGGATATCGTCGGGGCCCCGGTCTCGCCCGGGCGTCGCCCAGACGGGGGGCGCTGCCGGCGGGCCGCCCCGCAGGCGAATGCAGGCCGCGGCCCGCTCGAGCAACTCCTGGTCGGCCGGGCTCAGGTCGCCCCAGAGGTGGTCGGAGCCGTGGCGCCCGACGGCGTGGTCGGAATGGTCGGGAGATCGCCGCGTGTTGAACGCTGCACTGGCCATGGCCCTGCGGTCGGATTGTTCCGGACCGGGGGCTGCGATACCTGTCGCAGCCCGTCTTGGAGCGTATCGGGTCGCGTCCGCAGGCGATCAAGACCAACCTCGGTTTTTCCCGACCCCGGCCGGAGACAGGGCGCGGAGCGGTACACTGCGTCCATGGGCAGACCGCGTCCGTGTCCGGATCGGTGCAACGTGCTGCTGGTTGGCGGCGGCGGCCGGGAGCACGCGCTCGCCTGGAAGCTCAAGCAGTCCCCCCGCCTCGGCACGCTCTGGCTGACCGACCGTTGCAACGGCGGCCTGGCCAGGCTCGGCCAGGCGTGCCCGCAGACGATGGACATGAGCAACGTCTTCGCGATGCGCCGGTGGTGCGACGTCAACGGCATCGACCTCGTGGTGGTGGGACCCGAGGGGCCGCTGGCGGCGGGGCTCTGCGACGCGCTGGAGACCGAAGAGCGGCGGGTCTTCGGCCCTACGAAGGCGGCCGCCCGGTTCGAGGCGGACAAGGCCTTCGCCAAGCAGATCATGCGGCAGGTGGCCATCCCCACCGCCGAGGCACGGGTCTTCGACGACCCCGATTCCGCCCGCACCTACGTGGCGGCCCACGAGGATCCCTGCGTGGTCAAGGTCGCAGGGCTGGCGGCCGGCAAGGGGGTCCTCATCTGCGAGCAGCCCGCCGACGCGCTGGAAGCGATCGAGCGGATGATGGTCCGCCGCGAGTTCGGCGAGGCGGGGTCCACGATCCTGATCGAGGAGAGGCTCGCCGGCCAGGAGGTGAGCGTGCTCGGCCTGGTCGATGGGCGCACCATCTGGCTGCTCGATCCCTGCCAGGACCACAAGCGGGTCGGCGAGGGCGACACTGGTCCCAACACGGGGGGGATGGGCGCCTACTGCCCCACGCCGGTGCTCGACGCGGCGGCGCTGGCCACCATCCAGCGGGAGGTGCTCGTGCCCGCCGTCGACGCGCTCCGCCGCGAGGGCATCGAGTATCGAGGGGTCCTTTACGCGGGCATCATACTCACTCCCGCCGGCCCCAAGGTGCTCGAGTTCAACTGCCGGTTCGGCGATCCCGAATGCCAGACGCTCCTGCCGCGAATGCGGGCTGATCTCGTGGAGGTGCTCTGGGCGACCTGCACCGGCAACCTCGACCGCATGGCGATCGACTTCGATCCGCGGGTGGCCTGCTGCGTGGTCATGTGCTCGGCCGGCTATCCGGGGCCCTACGAGAAGGGCAAGATCATCACCGGCCTTGACGCGGCCGCCGCATGCGGCGAGCCCGGGGAGGTGATCGTCTTCCACGCCGGCACCACCGTGAATCACGAGGGGAACCTGGTCACCAACGGCGGCCGGGTGCTCGGGGTGACTGCACTGGCCGAGGACCTCCAGACGGCCCGCGACCTCGCCAACGCCGCCTGCGAGGAGATCCACTTCGAAGGCGCCCACTACCGGCGCGACATCGGCGACGGCGTGCTGATGAAGAGCGCAAATCAGTCCGGGCGGGCCAGGACCAGCCCGTAGTGGTAGGGCGGCAGGTCGACGATATTGTAGTCGAGCCTCGCGAAACCCGCCTCCTCGGCCCACCGGCGGCATTGCTCGGGGCGGGGGCGGGTCGCGAGATCGGGTCCGCGGGGCGTTGACGCGTCGTGGATCCAGTGGATGATCCCCACCAGCCCGCCGGATCGCAGGTTGCGGTGCGCCTCGCGGAGCAGCGCCACCGGATTTTCGTGATGCAGAATGTTGAAAACCATCGCGTAGTCGGCGCTTCGGTCGGGGCGCCCCGTCCCGGCGGCCACGAAGTCGCGGTGCACGACGCGGACGTTCTCGAGCCCCTCCTTCTCGGCCCGCACCCTCGTCGTTTCGATCATCTCGGCCTCGATGTCCAGCGCGTACACCGTACCGCTCACGATCCGGGCGGCGGGAATCGTGAACGTCCCGTACCCGCAGCCGAACTCGGCGAGATCCCCGCAGGTCGCGCAGAGCCCGAGCTTGCTCAAGATCGATGCAGGCTCGAAGAAGCTCTCCCAGACCGCCTCCTCGGCCATCCCGCTGTCACGGATTCTCATGGAGAGGCATCATGGCATCGAGGCATCGGGGCATCAAGATCGGGGGTCGGTCTTTCGTCCCCCTCACCCCGGCCCTCTCCCGGAGGGAGAGGGAGCAGAGGACTTCTTGCGGACGGTCGCATGAACCCCGCCCCTACCCAACTTCGTCACTCCGTCACTTCGTCACTTCTTCAATCACCGCCGTGCGCAACTTCGCGATCACCTCGACGATGATCTCGACCGCGCGGTCGATCTGGGGCTCGGTCGTGTCGCGGCTGAGACCGAACCGGATCGAACCCCGCACAAGCGGCGGGGCGATCCCCATCGCTTCCAGCACCGCCGAGGGCTCCGTTGATCCGGACGAGCAGGCCGCCCCCGCCGACGCGCACACGCCGCGCTCCGAGAGCATGAGCAGGATCGCCTCGGCCTCCAAGTGGGAGAAGGCAAGGTTGGAGGTATCCCAGATCCGCGGGGCGCTGCCGCCGTTGACCGACACCGCCCCAACCCGCTGACGCACCCGCCGTTCGAAGTCGTCACGGATTCCGGCAAGGCGATCGCGCTCGCCGGTGGCCAGCCAGGCGCGGGCGAGGGTCGCGGCCGCACCCAGGCCGACGATCCCCGCAACGTTCTCGGTGCCCCCGCGGCGCTCCTGCTCCTGGGGTCCGCCGATCACCTGAGGCTCGATCCGAACGCCTTGGCGCAGGTAGAGCCCGCCGATCCCCTGCGGCCCGTGGAACTTGTGGGCCGAGAAGCTCAACAGGTCGACCGCGACCGACGAGAGGTCGACCGGCAGCTTGCCGACGTACTGGGTGGCATCGGTGTGAAAGAGCACACCGTGCTCGCGGCAGAGCCGGGCGATCCGCGGCACGGGCTGGATCACGCCGGTTTCATTGTTCACCCACATGATCGAGACCAGCCCGATCCGATCGGCCCGGGTGGCCAGCAAACGGCCCAGCGAGTCCAGGTCGACGAGGCCGCAAACGTCGTGAGCAAGCCAGATCACCTCGGTGCCCCGCCCTGCCAACCGCTCGGCGAGCTGACGCACGGTGCCGTGCTCGAGCCGGCTGGTCAGGAGCAGGTTGCGGTCGGGCCGGGCGGCGAGGCTGCCGAGGATGGCCAGGTTGGCCGATTCGGTTCCGCCGGATGTGAATACCAGTTCGCCGGGGCGGCAGCCGATCAGCCGGCTCACCGACTCGCGGGCCAGCTCCACCTGGCGGCGGGCGGCTTGCCCCGGCCGGTGCAGGCTGGAGGGGTTCGCCCAGCCGGCGCGAAGCGCCTCGGCCATCGCCGCCACGACCTCCTCCGCAGGCCGCGTTGTGGCGTTGCTGTCGAGGTAGATGGTCTCCATACCGGCACAACACTAGGCACGGTAGTCGTGATGGCGGCGGACGTGCTCGGCGGCGGCCTCGGTGGCGACGATTCGCCCGGCCCGCTCGTCGACGAAGAACATGAGCACCAGGCCCACGGCGAAGAAGATCGCGCTCGAGGCCACGACCCGCGAATAATCATCGGGCGACAACTTCTCGGCGAAGATGCTCAGCAGCAGACCGAGAATGGCGGCGATCTTCGTTGCCAGCCCGTAGAAGCCAAAGAACTCCGCCGCCTTGTGCGGCGGGCTGAAGAGACCCACCATCGCCCGGCTCGACGTACCCAGCATCCCCATGCCGAAGCCCACCCCGCTGCCCAGGATCCAGAACGTGTAGATACGATCACGGTCGACGAAGGGGACCGCCCCCATCACGACCAGCCACAGCACGAGGGCCAGCATGATCGTGCGGCGGGTGCCGATCTGGTCCTGGAAACGGCCGGTCACGAAGGCCCCGGCGATCGAGGTGCCGGTCAGGACGACGATGAACAGGGCGAGCTGCTCCTCGCTGAGGCCGAAGAGCTTGGTCGCGATCGAGCCGGCGAACCAGATGATGATCTGCATGCCGGCGAGGTAGAAGGTCATGATGCCCAGGTAGCGGAAGAGCTGCTTGTACCGGCGGATCGACCGATAGGTGCCGGCGAGGCGGGAGAAGCCCACCGTAAGCATGTTCTGCCCCGGCGGCATCGCTTCCCGTTGCTTGCGCTCGCGAAGCAGCATGAAGGTGGGCAGCGCCGACACCAGGAAGAAAAGGCCTGCCCAGAGGCAGATCAGGCGGTAGCCCGTCGGCCCCGGCCACAGGTAGGCGATCACCGCGGCCCCCGCCAGGCAGCTGAGCCCCCCCGTGTAGCCGAGGGTGAACCCGAAGGCGGAGACCTTCCCCATGTCGTCGTGGTGGGCGAGCTCGGGCAGGAACGCGGCCATGAAGTTCTCGCCGATCGCGTAGAACACGTAGCCCACGACGAAGATCGCCATCCCGGCGGCGACCTCGCCCGGCGCGACCAGGCCCAGGGCGGCGGTCATGATCACCGAGACCACGTAGGTCACGAAGAGCAACCGCTTCTTGGCCCCCGAGAAATCCGCCAGGGCCCCGATCAGCGGCGAGACCACCACCACCAAGGCCAGGGCGATGATGCCCGAGACGGCCCAGAGCTGGCGGCCGCGCGACTCATCGCCTTCCACCACGTGGTGCACGAAGTACAGCTGGTACATCGTGGTGAGGATGACCAGCGTGAACGCCTGGTTGGCGAAGTCGAACATCGCCCAGCCGAAGACTTCCTTGTTCAACCAGCGTGGTCGTTGCATGGCTTCAAGAAGGCACGAAGGCACGAGGGCACGCAGGCACGGAGTGGGAGCGACGAAGAGTGGACTGCCCCCTCCCCCTTTCAGGGGGAGGGCTGGGGAGGGGGTTGGGCGCCCCGACTTCGATCACCTCACCCTCACCCAACCCTCTCCCTCAAGGTAGAGGGCTTCCGGATCCCGCGCATCGCGCATCGCTCTCCTC
>SMUX01034861.1_pt1 | contig 12499 bp, 8 predicted proteins | sample 2456431 | NCBI WGS metagenome assembly SMUX01 (sample SAMN11095930, study PRJNA526329) | marine sediment metagenome | biome: Marine sediment; feature: Surficial sediment; material: Deep marine sediment; isolation source: Hadal surficial sediment | place: Pacific Ocean | collected 2014-11 | depth 0-1... | reverse complement strand
AGCGGACCTATTCATCACCCATGGAGGCATGAACAGCATCAGCGAGTCCGTCATGTACGGCGTGCCGATGATTGTGGTCCCCAATACCATCGAGCAGGCCATCAACGCCGCCAGAATCGAGAAACTTCAAGCCGGACTATACCTCGACCCAGGCCATCTGACTTCGGCAGGAATACGCCGGGCGGCCGAGAGGGTTCTCGCCGACCCAGCAGTGGCGACCGGGCTTAGGCAGATTCGCCGCTCTTTCGAAGAAGCGGGCGGCGTCACGCGCGCGGCTGACGCAATTCAAGAATTAAAAAATACCCACAACATAGATTGATCCAAACCGATTATTCGGAGCAGGAGGCGGGATCGATCTTATAAGACCGGATTATTCAGCGTAGGAGGCGGGGTCGACCCGGCTCGTCTTAAACCATTCCGGATTTTTCGCCACTTCGGTAATGGCAGGCAAGTTTATCCTCTGTTGAGCAAAGTCGAGACTATGTCTCTATTTTTCCAATCTGGCACGCAGCTTCCCTATAATGAAGGCACGGAGGGAAGCGATATGACAAACCTGGCAGATTACACACAGTTCGGCGGACGGCATTGGGAAACCGGATCTGTCCACAATGTTCTGGCGTACCAGGGGAATGAAATCCCCGAAACCGGGCAGCCGATCTCTGAAGCCATGTTGATGGGCATCAGCGGGGGCGCCGCATTTGGGTATTTCATCTTCGAATACGAGGGGCTTGACCCTTATGTCTCCTTACTTTCCCGAAATACATTCGACCCGCTCGATACATTGTTGGAGCGACTGGCGATTCCGCAGGACCTTTTTCATACCTCCGACCCCAAAAAGGGGGTTCGTAATCTCATCGATGTGCTCGAGGGCGGTCGCCCGGCCATCGTATGGGCGGATGTGTTTGGGCTGCCATATAACGCTCTCTCGTATGAGGAGCAGAATTGGGCCATGTTCCCCATCGTCGTCCACGGGTACGTCGATGGAGAAATCCACATCTCAGACCGCTCGAGCCAGCCGCTCCTGATCACGGAAGCAGAATTGGCGACCGCCCGGGCTCGCGTTAAGAAGGACAAGTACCGCGTGCTGGCCCTGGGCGCACCCGATTTGAGCAAGCTTCCTAGCGCCATCCAAAAGGGCATCTGGCAGTGCATTGCGCTCTACACCGAAGCGCCCCCTAAGGGAGGGCGCGATAACTTTGGATTCGCGGCCTATGAAAAGTGGGCCAAGATGCTTACCAACATCCGCAACAAGCAAAGCTGGGAACGGATGCTGACTCCCGGCAGCAGGCTGTTTGCCGCGCTTGCTGGATTTGGGTATCAGCCCGGTGCGTTCGGATGGGCGCGTACATTCCCCTCCAACCAGGTTGACGATCGAAACCTGTATGCCGATTTCCTGGACGAGGCCGCATTGATCCTCAAGAGACCAGGTCTCAAAGGAGCGGCTGAACAGTTCAGAACGAGCAGCGAGGCCTGGCTCAACCTATCGGAGGCACTGCTTCCCGATGACGTCCCGCTTCTGAGAGAAGCTAAGGAGCTACTGTTATTGAAGTGCGATCTCTTTGTCGAACAGGGCGGAAGCGCGCGCGATGAAATGTTGGATGCGGGAACGCGATTGTCTGAAATCTACTCGATAGCTGCGGCCGAGTTTCCGATGTCGGCGCAGGAAGTTGCAAGCATGCGAGAGGGGCTCGCCGAACACGTGATGAATATTTCCAATATCGAACAGGAAGCTATTGAACTGCTGCAAGCCGCCATGGCGTAGCTGCGATACCGCTCGGCGGGGAAACAAAAAAAGGCTGCCCCGCTGGACAGCCCTCAGAGTGTTAGCCTTGCGGGCGCCTAGCCTGGTGCGAGGGCCTCTTCTTCCTCTTCAATTTCGGGGGTGCCGTGCGTAAGAACCAATTCGCCATCGGTAACTTCCACCAATACGATGTCGCCATCCTGAAATTCGCCGGTCAGCAGCGCATCCGACAACACATCTTCGACCTTGGCCTGAATCACTCGCTTTAGCGGGCGGGCGCCCATCTCGGGCTCATAACCCAGTTCGGCCAACATCTCCCGCGCCTCGTCTGTGGAACGCAGCTTCAAGTTGTGATCCTCAAGCCGCAGCGCTACTTTTGCCAACTCCAGATCCACGATCTCCTTAATCTGCTCTATGGTCAGCGCATGGAAAACAATGATCGAATCGACACGATTGATGAACTCGGGCCGAAATTCCTTCTTCAGCTGTTCGGTTAGGCGCCGATGCATCTCATCGTATGCCAGCCGTTGCTCCTGGTCTTCATCTTGCTGAGTCGCAAAACCCAACCGGGTCTGGTTCATGATCAGCTCCGCACCCAGGTTCGAAGTCATCACGATCAAGGCGTGTCGGAAGTCCACTTTCCGCCCTTTAGCATCGGTCAGTTGGCCCTCTTCCATGATCTGCAACAGTATGTTGTGAGCTTCGTTGTGCGCCTTTTCGATCTCGTCAAACACGATAATGGAATAAGGTCGCCTTCGAATGGCTTCCGTCAGCTGACCCGCGTCTTCATATCCGACATAGCCAGGAGGAGCACCCACCAAGCGGCTAACCGAGTGGCGCTCCATAAACTCCGACATATCGATTTGAATCAGTGCGTCTTCGCTGCCGAATAAGAATTCGGCCAGCGCCTTCGTCAGTTCTGTCTTTCCCACCCCGGTTGGGCCAAGAAAGATAAACGATCCGACCGGGCGCTTGGGATCCTTCAGCCCCGCGCGCGCTCTCCGCACTGCCTTGGAGATGGCCACAATGGCCTCGTCCTGGCCAATGATCCGTTCGTGGAGCGCGTCTTCCATTTGCATCAAGCGCTCTGATTCTTCTTGGGCGATCTGCATGACCGGAATGCCGGTCCACATGGATACCACTTCGGCAATGTCCTCGGCGGTTACCTTGGGGCTGTCCTCATTGCGCTCCCAACCAACCCGCAGCTGGGCCATTTTATCTTCCAGTTCTGCTTCGTGGTCCATCAGCTCCTGTGCGTCGTCGTAGCGTGCTTCTTCCATGGCGCCCTTGTGGGCCTGTCGCGTCTCACGCAGCTCCCGTGTGACCTCCTGCATCGAGCGCGCAGCGGGGCTCTTATACATCCGCACTCGGGAGGCTGATTCGTCGATTAGGTCGATGGCCTTGTCGGGCAAAAAGCGATCTGGCACGTATCTGTCGGAGAGGTGCGTTGCGGCCTCTAACGCTTCATCGGTGATGATTAGCTTGTGGTGATTCTCGTACGGCGCCCGGATGCCGTGCAGAATTTCGATGGTCTCTTCAATACTGGGTTCATCGACAAAGACCGGCTGGAAGCGACGCTCGAGCGCAGAATCGCTCTCGATGTACTTCCGATACTCATCCTGGGTCGTCGCTCCAATCACCTGCAGCTCGCCACGCGATAACGCCGGTTTCAGGATGTTCGCGGCATCCACGGAGGAACCCGCGGAGCCTGCGCCGACCAACATATGAACTTCGTCGATAAACAAAATCGCCCCGGATGATTTCAATTCGTCGATCACCCGCTTGAGCCGTTCCTCGAACTGGCCACGATACATGGTTCCGGCAACAAGCGAGCCAACGTCCAACTGGAGCACCCGTTTGCCTAAAAGCGGCTCAGGCGTCTCACCGTCGACAATCCGCTGGGCGAGCCCCTCTGCAATGGCCGTTTTTCCTACACCTGGCTCACCAATCAAGGCCGGGTTGTTCTTCGTACGCCTGGCCAGGATCTGGATGACTCGCTCAATCTCCATCTGACGCCCGATCACCGGGTCCAGCTTGGACTCTTCTGCCATCGCAGTCAGGTCCGTCGCGAGCTGATCGATCATGGGGGTCTTAACTTGCTGCTCTTTGCGCTCTCGACCAGAAGACCGACCAGTGTGGCGGGTGGGGGTTTCTTGCAGCGCCCGGCGAGTCTGGCGGCGAATCTGTTCTGGCGTGATCCCGAGCCTACGGAGCACATCCATGCCCACGCCTTCCCCCTGCCGAACCATTCCTAGCAGCAGGTGCTCGGTTCCGATGTAGTGATGCCCCATGCGGCGGGCTTCCTCGATGCCCATTTGAAGCACCTGCTCGGTACCAGGAGCTAACTCAATTCGGCTGCTGGGGTTTCGTCCGACGCCCGTCAGCCGTTCGACCATCTCCTTGACTCGAGCCGGATCCAATCCGAGGTCGCGCAATACGCGCCCGGCAATCCCGCCCTCTTCCCGGACCAATCCGAGCAAAAGATGTTCGGTGCCAATGTAGTTATGATGCAAGCGCTCAGCCTCTTCATGCGCTAGGCTGAGCACCCTTCTGGCCCGTTGTGTGAAGCGTTCCATCTTATCGGCCAAGAATTAATCTCCCTGCAGTTCTATTTGCATTTTCGATTTTACCAAAGAGTCCGTTCAAAGGCTCTAAGTCAGGATTAACGTCCTATGAAGTACTTTCCGGCTCTTCCGAGCCCGTTTCCGCTTCTTCCGCCATCTCAGGTTGCTCTTGGAGCTCCGAATCCGGCTCGTTCTGCTCTGTGTCAATCTCTGGCTCAGGAGCATCTGGCTCGATCACAGCCTCAGGATCTTCTGCGTCAGTCTCTGGCTCAGGAGCATCCGGTTCGATCTCAGCCTTAGGATCTTCCGTATCGGTCTCTGGCTCAGGAGCATCCGGATCGACCTCAATCTCGGAATCCTCTGTTTCAGCTTCGGACGGAACATCCTCGGCTTCCATATCGAGCGCCTCTTCCGCCTCGAGTTCAGCATCGAAATCCGCTTCGGTCTCCGGTTCTAGCTCTTCGTCTACCTCTACCTCCTGGACTGCGGCTTCCCAGTCCCTATCAGCATAATCAGACGACTCTACACGCTTCAGACTCAAACCGATCCTGTGTCGAAGAGCATCGACTCGGATCACCCGCAGCGTCAGCACTTGTCCTTCCTGGACTACCTCGCTTGGGTGCGTGATATGCCGATCTGAAAGCTCGGAGATATGCACAAGTCCCTCAATGCCATAATCCTCGAGGCCTACCAGCTTGGCGAATGCGCCGAACTTGGTGAGCTTTGTAATCGTGCCCTCAACCAGCTGACCCTCATCGTACTGATCCAGGATCTTCTCCCAGGGGTTTTCCTCAAGTTCTCGGATAGAAAGGCTGATCCGATTGCGGTCTGGATCCACGCCAAGCACCTTGACCTGCACCTCTTGCCCCACGCTGAGCACCTCGCGAGGATTGCTCACCCGCTTCCAGGAGATCTCGGAGATGTGCACCAATCCATCCGCTCCGCCAATATCCACAAATGCTCCGAAGTCGGCCAGGCTGATTACGTGCCCGGAGCGGATTTCGCCAATCGCCAGTTCTGATATCAAACGCTCCTTGAGCACTTCACGCGCCTCGCGCGCCGCAGAGCGCTCTGACAATATCAAGCGGTTTCGCTGCCGGTCGACTTCAATCACCTTGGCAACCATCTGCTCACCAACCATGCTTCCCCAACGATCTTCGGGCGTTTCCCCGTCAGCTCGACGACGGCGAGCCAGGCTGACCTGGGAGGCCGGCACAAATCCTCGAAGCTGGCCCATCTTAACGATCAGGCCACCCTTGTTGTAGCCGGTCACTTCGCCTTCGAATATATCATTCGATTCCAGAAGTTCTTCTGCCTTCTTCCAGTCTTGCTCTTCTTCGGCGCGGACCAGCGACAGCTCAGGCCCACTGCGGCCGCCCGGCCGTATGATGTACACGTTGATTTCTTGTCCGACGTCTAGGGTTGCTCGCTGATCTTCGGGGATTTGCTCGAGTTCGCGAGTGGTAATGATGCCTTCGGATTTAGCGCCAATGTCGACCAGGACATCAGCCTCTGTCGCGCGCACGATCGTGCCAACGCGAATCTCGCCTCGCCTGGGCGCATTTAGCTCATATTCTTCAGACTCAAGGAGCGCGTCCATCGGGTGCGGTTCAGCCTTATTCTTACCCTCAGCATCACCCGCTGCGCTCTCCTTCTCCTCGTCAATCATTGACGGGACTAACTCCGGCGGATCAGCCCTCGGATTATAAAGGCGTTGATAGGGGTTGACAACCTATCGCCAAATCTCGTGCGGTATAATGCCGCGCGGCGCAGATCCGACCCAAGCTGCGCCCCAGGAACTATACTTTGACACCCGTATTCCCGTTTACCGCAATCGTTGGGCAGGAGCGCATGCGCCGCGCGCTTATGCTAAATGCCGTAAATCCCCGAATTGGCGGAGTCTTGATCCGCGGCGAACGCGGCACCGCCAAATCCACCGCGGCCCGCGCGCTGGCCGCGCTGCTCCCTGAAGTCAGTGTCGTTGTTGGGTGTCGGTTCAGATGCAATCCGGAGCAGCCAACCACATGGTGTACAGAATGCCGCGAGCGGGCGGCGTCTGGTGAGGAGCTTCCTTCGGAGGTCTTTCGTACCTCCTTCGTCGACCTGCCAGTCTCAGCAACGGAGGATCGGGTGGTCGGCACACTGGACATTGAGCGGGCCATCAAGGAAGGCGAGCGGCACTTCGAGCCAGGAGTCTTGGCATCTGCTAATCGCGGCTTGCTCTACATCGATGAAGTGAATCTGCTGGACGATCACGTCGTGGATTTGTTGCTGGACTCGGCTGCCCTCGGCATGAACATCGTAGAACGGGAAGGCATTTCATTTACTCATCCCTCGCGTTACATCCTGGTCGGCACAATGAACCCGGAGGAAGGTGACTTGAGACCCCAGTTGCTCGATCGCTTTGCACTATCGGTCGATATACGCGGTCTCTCTGATCCGGATGATCGAGTGGCCATCATGGAGCGGAATCTGGCCTTCGAGCAAGACTCGGTCGGCTTTCGCGAAGAGTGGATGGAGAGCGAACTCGAACTTTCCGAGCGCATCGAGACCGCGCGGAATACTGTCGATGAGGTGAGCTATGAGGCGCGGAACCTGCACGCAATCGCAGCCCTCACGTCCTCATTAAATGTCGATGGTCATCGGGCTGATCTTGTTATTCTGAAAGCCGCAAAGGCGAACGCGGCCTTTGAGGGTCGAGTAGCGATCGATGATACCGATATCGCCCGTGCAGCAGAGCTCGCGCTTCCCCACCGTTTGCGGCGTGGACCGTTCCAGCAGGCAGAAATCAAACTAACCGATCTAGAAGACCGAATTGAGCAGATACAAAGCCAGGCCGGAGGCTCTACACAATCGGAGCCTGAACCGCTGGAAGAGCAGGAGCTCGACCGAAAAAAAGTCAGCGCCAGGGCGTAGCCCGGGATTCCGAAGAAGATAACAGAGAGCTCGGGCAGGCCAGGCCAGCTGAACAAACAGTCGTCGAGTCCATCAGCGCCCGCTGGTGGGAAGGCGGCGACAAGGTCAAGGTGGGAACCGTATTTTCCCCCCGGCGCCTACAAAATCCCCTCGATCGAATAACCCGTAAACATGGCGGCCGCCGGACGCTCACCCGAACCGATCGCAAGCGCGGCCGCTACATTTCCGCTCGTCTCGCTCGAGACCGCACCACCGACATCGCCTTCGACGCCACGATACGGGCCGCCGCCCCTCATCAAATCCACCGGTCTAAAGAGCATGTGGCGATTGCCATCCGGCCTTCGGATCTCCATCGAAAGGTCCGCATTCATAAAGCATCCAACCTGATCCTATTTGTAGTGGACGCCTCCTGGTCCATGGCGGTAGCAGAACGAATGTCTGCCACGAAAGGCGCCATTCTATCGTTGCTCAACGACGCCTACCAACGCCGGGATCGGGTGGGTCTTATCGTATTTCAGAAGGATCGTGCGCTTACGGTGCTGCCACCCACCAACTCGGTGCAGCTCGCTCAGCATGCACTAGCAGATATTCCCGTAGGCGGGAAAACGCCATTGTCAGCCGGGCTTACGCTCGCACTCGAGACCTTTACCAGGGAAAGGCTGAGCCATCCGGAAGTGCTCCCCCTGATGGTGCTGCTGACAGATGGAGCAGGGAACGTCTCACTAGGCAGCCTGCCGCCTCAGGAAGAAGCCATGCTGGTCGCGGACCGTATTCGCGAAAGCGAGATCCGCTCGGTGGTCATCAATATGGAGCATGCCGCCTTCGACCAGGGGTTGGCCAAAGCGGTAGCAGATAGACTGGGGTCCCCCTGCTACACGCACCATGAACTAAAAGCCGAACACCTGTACCATGCGGTTCGGCAGCAGACGGAAATCCCTTCGTAATAGTTGGCTTGCAGACTTGGAGTTCCTGGGCTAGCCTGCAAGCTTTCGCTGTAGCCGTTCAATGCGGTGTGTAACCTCGGCAAACCGCTGATCCCGCTTCCACCCCTTTGGCCATTGGTTCACGACACCCAAGGTCGTCTCCGCCCAATGAAGTGCTTGTGATAGGTCTTTGAGCTCCCACTCGTAATACATCGCCAGTTCGATACAAGGCGCCGGGTCATCTTGCGCTGCATCGTGCCATTCCATCCAGCTTGATACCGCATGCTTGCGGCGATTTTGGCGTTTCAGCATCGCAGTCCGATGCTTGAGCACCTCGGCTCGCAACACGTCGTTGGGAGCGCCGCGCACGGCAGCCTGGTAGGCCACCTCCGCTTCCGCCATTCGGCCATTCGCCTCATGCCAGCGGCCGACCGCAAGCGCTTCCCCTCCTGCTAGCCCACTCGGATCCTGATCCAGATGCTTTTCTAAGACAACGGATGAAAGCCCGACCAGGGATAGGATGTCGATAGCATTGTGGTAGATCACCCGGGTCATATCGGATGCGTCGCCGGTTCGTAGATAGTCCAAATACATTCCTGGGATCAGCTCACCCGGCACGTCTTCTTCGGTGCGTTCGACTTCCAGCACTCGACGCTCTAGCGTGCCTAATCGGCAGTTGGGCAGGGTCTTGCTCCACAGGCGTCGCGAGGGATACAGTAGGTCGAGGTGTGGTTGTTTCGAGAGCCGCCAGCGATCGCGCACCGCGATGGTGTACCGAGATTCAAGGATTGGCAGATCAAATGAGCGCCCGTTGAACGTCACCAGCCCATCCACCTTCTCGAGGTCGGAGCGCAACAGCTGCAGGATCGCAGCTTCCTCTTCTGGATCGCGCAGGAAGTACTGTCGCAGGTTGAACCCACCTTCATCAAAGGTGCCCAGGCCAATCAAGAATCCCAGCGTTCCTGCCCCTCCTGAAAGCCCGGTGGTCTCGATGTCTACAAAACCCCATCGACGGATTTTCGAGCCGCTCAGCCCTGGGTCGTTGCCTACCTCTGCCGCGAGTCCGGAGGCATAAGTCAACACCTCTTGCAGGGGTCGATTACCGTGGAGGTAGTCGGATGGGTAGTGCGTATTAATGTGAAAGGCGAGGCCACTGGCAGTCTTGGTTTCTTCGCCTTTCGGTAATTCCCGGATTTTGCCTCGGCGCCGAGGCCGCACTCGGGGTTTTCCCCGCTCGAGCCGCTCGAGACGGCGTCTTAGATCACTGGACATTGGCTGCCTTTATAGAATCAGGATGATTGTCACCCATTCGCCCTGACATTCTTCCGTGTGGAACATGTTCCGCGGGAGCTATTATAGGTTCGGAGACAGAGCAACAACGCTCAGTCCTCCTTTGGCAAACGCCTCCACCGGGTTTCTCCCTCACCGCCCGGTGGAGGCCAACTTTAATCTGTTGTTCTACTCTTGGGGATCGGCAGTGGGCAGCACCACCGTAAAGGTCGTTCCCTGGCCTAGTTCAGACTCGACCCATATCCGACCGTTGTGGTTGTCGACTATCGACTTGACGATCGAAAGGCCAAGCCCCGTTCCGGGCAAATCCTCGGGGACATTGCTGGCTCGGAAGAATTTGTCAAACAGATAAGGCTGATCGGCCGCAGGAATACCCGGGCCAGAATCTCTTATGCGCAAGATCACTTGATTGCCTTCCCCCTCACCTTCAATATGTATGACGCCTTCAGGAGGCGTGTATTTGACCGCGTTGTCGAGCAGATTGCCGATCATTTGCCGCAATCGGATCGGCGCCCCAAGGACCATCGGCAACTCTTCCGGAATGTCCGACTCCAGAGTCAGGCCCTTGCTTTCCGCAGTACTTCGCATGCTCTCAAGCGCGTAGCGTGCCAGAACCGCGATCGGCGTGTTTTCCTTTGCTTCATCTAAGCCTGCCTCGATTCGACCCAAATCCAGCAGGTTGCTCACCAGATCCGTGATTTGGTCCACGCTGAGTTGGACCCGTCGAATGTACTCCTCTTGCTGCACATTCAGCCCACCAGAGCGCTCGATCAGCTCGATGTAACCCAATATGGCAGTCAGAGGCGAGCGCAAGTCATGAGACACGGTGGTGACGAATTCAGACTTGATCCGATCCAGTTCTTTGAGATGGGTGATGTCTTGCATCACAATCACCTGTCCGATGCCTTCGATCGGTGTGCGCTGGGCGTTGAACACTCTTCCGTCCTGGAGTTCCACTTCCTCTCGCTTCGGCACTCGGACGGAGGCACGCAGCATGGCCAGGATGCGAGGGTCCTCAATGACTTCGCTTATCGGGCGCCTGTTCCAATTTCCGTTCACTCCGAAGGCATCTCGCGCGGTCTGATTCATGATCAGCAAACGATTCTCGGGGTCAACAACAATCACGCCATTTTCAACCCGCGCCAATATCGTCTCCAACTTTCGACGCTCCGCCTCCGAGCTATTGAACAGCCTTGCGTTTTCGATTGCGATGGCCGCGTAATCTGCCATCGCAGTTAGGATGGCGACATCCTCGCGGGTCAGAGTGTTTCCCGCTTTGCGGTTGTCAACCCCCAGGACGCCGATCGTACGGCCGCGCGCCGTTAACGGCACGTAGATCAGAGAATGCACTAAATAAGAAGTTTTGATCTTTTGAGGGGTCTGTTCGTCCAACAGCGCCGGCTCACCGGATTCAATGACCTGGCCCGCCAGCGAGTCTTCTACTCGAAGCCGGAACGTGCGTGCGAACACCTCATCGAAGTTCTTAGAAGCCCTCATATAGAGTTCGCCAGTGGTCTCATCCAGGAGCAGCAGGCTACCCTCTTCGGCACCGGTCAGGCGTACCGATTCGTCCACGACCGCCGTCAGCACCTCGTTGTGGTCCAACATTGCGGTGACGGTGCGCCCAATAAGGGTCAGGGTTTCGAGCTCTTCCAGTCTGCGCTCAAGTTTTTCGGCTGCAGAACTGGCGTTGCTCTGCTCATCAACAATCTCTTGCCAGCGTCTGCGCTGAACCAGTGCCCTTCCAACCGCGGCCAGCATGAGTTCCGCTTCGAACGGCTTACCCAGCAAATCGAAGGCGCCGGCTCGCATGGCATCTACCGCCAAGGTTTCGTTCCGTGCGCTGGTCATCATGATGATTGGAGGATGGGGTATTTCTGAGCAAACGCGTTGGATCAATTCCAGGCCGGTAAGATTCGGCATCTGGTTGTCGGTGATGACGACATCCGGTTCGATTTCGCGCACCAAGGTGAGCGCCGACATCCCATCGCCGACGGTTCGCACCTCGTAGCCCGCAGGGCCGAGCACCGCTTCTTCAAGGTATTGACGGATGTCCGGACTGTCGTCAACGACGAGTATCAGGGGTTTATTCATGTGTGGTTTCAATGGGAGGTGCATGAAGCTTGCCAGCGGCTAGATCCTAGCATGCTCACCTGCGAGCGAACATGGTACTCGCATTGAGAATAGGCCTCAGGCGATTGGAGAAGGAGTAGATGTGGCCCGCAAATTTGGTATCTCATCCAGGTCCTGCAGCATCGCTTCGAGATCGCCGCCAAGAACCTGGAGTCGCTTACGCTGCGGCGGATCTTCGGAGTTTTTTAACAGATCAGGGATCTGATCTTTCAAATCATTGAGTTCGGTGCGAATACGTTCAACCCAGGCCTCCTGATCCTTCAAACCGGTAAAAGTCTCATCCACGACTTCTTGTAGCTCTTCGGCCCGACCCGTGAGAGCTTGGAATAATCGCGCGTTTATCAGCGAAATCGACGCATAATCCCCAACCGCTTCCAGCATTCGCTGATTTGGATCACTGAATGGCTTGGCCTCTTCTCTGGCAACTGTGAGCACTCCGATGGCTTCTTCGCGTGCTTTGATCGGAACGATCAGCGCCGCCTTTGCGAAACGAGCTAGCTTGAAATGCTCCAACCCCTCTCCATGGATGCTAAGCGTCTCTGCGGAGAGCATTACCAGGGAACTCACGCCGTCGTCCCAGGCTTGATGGATCTTATTGGCCAGCGCCTTCGGCATTCCGCGCTGCGCACGCAGGAACAGGTGGCCGCTGTCTTCATCGAGGAGCAGCACCCAACCCATATCGGCATTCGTGACATTCAGGGCACTGAGCATCAGCTTATCGAACAGCTCGCGTTGATTCGTAGTAGAGGTTACGACTTTCCCGATTCCGTAAATGGTGGTGAGTTCGCGAACCCGCTGCTCTAATTGGCGGTGGCTATCTGCCAGCTCGGCCGCAAGCTGTTTTGTTTGGTTGCTCAGGCGAACTTCTTTCAGTGCGCGTTCGATGGCGGCCAGGGCTTCGGCCTCGCGCAGCGGCTTGACCATGTAATCTT
>SMUX01202771.1_pt1 | contig 12500 bp, 11 predicted proteins | sample 2456431 | NCBI WGS metagenome assembly SMUX01 (sample SAMN11095930, study PRJNA526329) | marine sediment metagenome | biome: Marine sediment; feature: Surficial sediment; material: Deep marine sediment; isolation source: Hadal surficial sediment | place: Pacific Ocean | collected 2014-11 | depth... | reverse complement strand
GTTGTAGTACAAATCCCTTAGCTTATCCATCTGGGCCCTAGCTTTCGCTCTTGAAGGATGAATTTCACTCGCGATTGCTTTCTTTGCTATCTTCTTCTTAGCCTTCTTCTTATTTACATGTGTCTTCTTTTTTGCAACGCGTTTTTTCATCTTCTTTCTTGTTACCCCATGTTGATTACGCCATCTTCTTCGATATATACGTTATTTTCATACGTGGGTAAAAGATTAATTCCAAATAATCATTCATCCTAGCACTACCTCATTCATCATCTGACGCCGATCTGTCTTTGTGAATTTTCCATAATGTTTCTCAATCATCCTGACTGAAGTTCCAGCATTCTCAGCCACTACCTGCATCGGCATGCCGGACAACAGTGCTTTGGATACGTGATAGTGCCTTAGCGAATAAAAAACACATTCTCCGGGTAGCTTCGCCTTTTCAACTGCCTCTCTCATTGAGCGCAGGTGATGAGATTTCCCCCATGGGTTGCCATCATCTTTTGCAAGTAAAATGGCTTCTGGCAATCGGTCTTTACATATATCTTTAAAAAACTTCATCGCACCATCAGACAAATAGCAAATACGATGACCTGTTTTACCAGTCAACTCTATTGTGCTATCCCGTGGATCAAAATCTTTAACCCTGGCCCTGGTCAATTCACCGTATCGTGCACCAGTCAATACACCAGCTTTTACAAGTCTATGAAATCCACCCACTGTTTTCTCAAGTAAGGTATTTACTTGTTTGTCGGTTAAAAATAGTTTGCGACTAGAGGTAACATTTTTGAAGGCGCTCACCCTATTCCACTCGGTATCTGATGCAATGTGCCCGTCCCTGAAGGCAAGATTTAACGCCGCTTTAAGTTGTGCTAAAACACGGTTTGCTGAATCTTTTGATTTTCGTTCTTCTTCTTCATCACCATCAGTCTTAACCATGCCATTATGCAAACGTTTGAGTTGTGCTGTTTTAAGGATCGATAGTTCTGTGTTTAACAGGCTGGTGGGAATGTGCTTATTAAGTCGTAGCTTTACATCACGTGACGACTGTTTACTGTTATTGATCTCCAGATGCTTCACATAGTCATCAACTGCATTTCTTAAAGTATAACGATGGTTGTCTACACCGCTCACACTTTCCATCCACACGCTGGCAGCTTTAAGTGCATCTTCAAACTTAGGATAGTCCCCCAGAGAATGGTATCTCTGTTTGTTATCATCACCACGCATACGTGCAACCCATGAACCTCCAGAGCTAGTTCGGCGATACCCCAAAAACTTACCCTTACTGATCTGATGCCAGTAAGGTTCGCGCCTCAGTTTTAGTCTTAACCGCTTTGCAGAAGTGTCTATCTTCACAGGCCGGAAACCTGCCCGTACGGAAATTGTACGGAAAAATGAACATGATTTTCTGGAACCATGTGAAACATAATAATCCCAGATGAAACATAACTCAAGGATATATAAGGAGTTTTCTATCTTATATGAAACAGGCTGAAACTTAATGAAACGGTATTCGCTGGCCTCTCACGCCGGAAACACGAGTTCGAGTCTCGTAGGGAGCGCCAATTGGCATGGGCCAGATTGATGAATATTAACCGCCCCGCTCATCAAGCTCCTTCTCAACAAAATCAAGGACATCATGGATGGCATCTACCACCAGTTCTGGTTCATCCAGATGAATTACGTGCCCACTATTTTCAGCGATGATGTGCGTTGAATGAACACTAAGATAGCTCAGTTCTTCCTGTAACTCCGTCCAGGCCTCCTCCATAGCATCACCGTATTCAGTCTCTGGCCAAACACGCTTGCCACGGGTTAAAACAACCAATGGTATCCCTGATAGTGGTTTATTATGAACATCCCTGAGCTCTCTTGAACTCAGTGCATAATTTGCCATTTCCTCACGCCATGTCAGCAATGCTGTCCATCGTGTCATTAATTGCTGGGCAACTGCAGCCTCTTCTTTTGGAAAATGTTCATGCAACACATACATCGTCACCATATTACTTCTGTCCTGATGCAAGGAACGTCTGACCACATCTTTCCCGTTTTCGGGAAGTCGATAAACTTGTTCCTCATGTGACGAGTCTATGAGAACAATCCCTGCGATCTCATTATTAAAATTCCTGGCAAAATACTGTGCTGTAAATCCGCCAAAGGAATGCCCGACCATGATATAGGGCCCATGAATACCCGCATTTTGTAATAAGGTGTGTAACTCATGCGTAATCCTTTTTGTCGTTCGAGGCAAGGGCCCCATATCACTCCAGCCATAACCCGCACGATCATAGGCACAGACCCGTACATATTGGGACAGAGAATGCTGAATATCTTTCCATTCCAGAGAAAAGCCCCCAGTACCTGAATCCAGAATAATGGTGGGACTTTTGTTGCCGATACAATTGATGTGCATTTTATGTCCATTCACATCGATCAATTTACCTGGTGGTTCAAAGTTGACCCTGTCTGACCAGGCGACCCTGGGTATCACTAAAAACAACAATAACAACAAGCCCAATATTATAGGACCCCGGACTAACGATTCCTGGGCTACTGATTCTTGGATGACGGTTCTTCCTCCGATTAAGTTGCTTCCACTCATGTAGTACCCCCCCTATCACAGCATGCTGACAACTGGCCCCGATCCCCATAAAATCCCAGAACGGTAATCTTGGAACTATAGTAGACAAAATAAGCAAATAAGCACATAAAAATAACCACTCACTGAAACTTAGTCACCCAACAACCTTTTTTGTTCCAAATGCCAGAAAAAACAGACTTTTATAACAAACAATCCAGCATGCTTAAGCGTTTGGCAGCTATTTTTTATGATTGCTTATTACTGTTTTCTCTGTTCTTTTTAGCAACTATGGTTCAGATTTTCTTTACGAACTTTGAATCTATCGAAAGCAATAATATTGCGTACGATCTTTATTTATCGCTCATCGCTTATCTCTATTTTGTCTGGCATTGGGTGAATGGTGGCCAAACACTGGGAATGCGTGCCTGGCATATTAAATTAATAAAACAGGAAAATGGTCCGTTGAGATGGAGAGATGCTACTGTCCGCTTTTGTCTTGCACTTTTTTCGTTAATTAGTTTTGGCCTTGGATTTACGTGGGCTTTCTTTGATAAAGAAAGATTAACCTTCCATGACCGATACTCGAATACACGATTAATCGACTCTAAACAATAAACAATAAGTGTCTCGTCACATAACATTATGTTTCCTTGAGTAACAACCAGCCAATCACTGCCAACATAAATAACGTCGGGAATGTAACGCTGAGAGCGGGATGCAAGCTATAGACAATCCCCATGTGGCCCGCAATCTGGTTGACGATGTGAAAGGTAATGCCAACCATACAACCCAGGAAAACACGTTGCCCGACCGCTGCCATTCTTGAATAACTTTTCACAAGCGGAACAGCAATGAGCACCATAACGATGATAGCGAATGGATTAATTATTTTTGACCAAAGTGCCTGCTCGTAAATAACACTGCTTTGGCCATTAGCCTTTAGATAGCTGATGTAATTGTAAAGACCGATAAACGACAGAAATCGTGGTTTGACAATAATCAGATTGATCACATCAGGGTTCAGCAATGCCTCCCAGGTCGCAATATTCATTTGTTTGACATTGACACCCTCATCGGTAATTTCTGTCTGTGTGATATCCTCAAGAACCCATTGATCATCCTTGTATTCAGCACTCCTGGCAAAAGTACTCGTTCGCAATTTGTCAGCATCATCAAACTCATAGATATATATGCCCTCTACTCTGTCACCAGGTAATATTTTACGAATATTAATAAAACTCTGACCGTCTCTGGACCAGAATCCATACTTCGTTTTTAAGGTGATTTGTTCCGTCAAGGCCACTGAACGCATATATTGGGCTTTTTCTTCTGTATAGGGAGAAAGAACTTCACCCACTAACAAGGAAATAAAAATGAGAATTACTGCACCCTTACACAGCGACCATGCAAATCTTAATTGTGAAATTCCCGAAGTTCGAAGCACTGCAAGTTCACTGTGTCTGGCGAACATGCCCAGTGTCGTCATACTCCCTATCACTGCGGCAATTGGAAACAATTCAGAAGACAATCTTGGTATGGTCAAAAATACATAATACAGGGCTTGCCAGACCCCATAATTACCCTTGCCCGTTGCATCTAGTTGATCGACCAGCGAAAAAAAGGAAAATAACAGCACCAGAGAAAACAGTGCCAACAAGGTCGTCTTTATCAAAGTCATCGCAATATAGCGATCGAGTATCTTCATTGCTCCGCCTCTAGGCGCCCTTTAATACTTGCACGCCATCATTCTGTTTCAATCGCTGTTTAATTTGAGGCATATAATAGAGAACCAATAAAATTATTATTAATAAGGCGTGCACCCACCATAAGCCTACGATTGATGGAATTTCATCTCGTTGCATTAGTGTTTTAGATACACCAAGAAGATTGCTATAAATAAAATAAACCAGCATTGAAACAAATATCAGTGAATAGCGTCTTTCTCCAATAGGTAGTTGACTGAGCAATACTGCAAGTAACGACAGCAGCAAGCATGAAAGAACTGATGATGCTCTCCATTGTAGTTCAGCCTTATGTTGTGCATTATCCGAGAAAAATAAAATGGCTGACGGCATATACTTAGGCTCCAGATTTTTACCAACACTGATTACAGCCTCACTGGTCTCCAACAATATCGCGTAGGTCTTATACTCTGTTATTCTGTAATCGAGTCCGCCGGGAACTCCGACATAACGACGTCCATCTTCAAATTTTATGTAGCGATTTCCTGAAGCCTCATCCACCTCAAACACAGCCCTGTTCGACGTTAATACGCCCAACTTCCCATGTTGTCTTACCTGTAGAAAAATATTCTCCATGACTGTCTTGTCATCGGAGAGTCCCTCTACATACACGACCCTGTTTCCCTTGCTAAATTCCTTGAACCGCCCTGCAGCGATTCCAGTAATATCCGCATCTTTCCTGGCCTGAATTTTCAAATCATAAATTCTGCCTTCGGCCCAGGGTGAAACAAAGAAAGACAGGCTGGCAACAATGACACAAACAGGCACAACAAAGAGGCATACGATTTCTAATTGCTTCAGTTTGCTCATCCCAGTGGAGAACATGATCGCCATTTCATTATCGCCTACCAGGCGGGAATACGTGAGAATCACAGCAAGAAATAATGTGACTGGAAGTAATTTTGGCAACACAGATACCAGTTTTAACCAGAGCAACTCAAAGACCAGGGAACTAGAAATTTTACCTGCGGCGGCATCGGCCAGATAATCAACGAACCTGTCGCTCGAGTAAATCAGGAACAACAGACAGGCTATCCAGAACAGGCGTTGCAAGATTTCACGATGGATATATCGCCTGATGATCAATTTTCCTGTCCCATCAAAACTGCCCTTAAAATATCAAAGCTTAATGTCAAAAATTACTGCCAGAGTGTTTTTTCGCAAATTGGTATAGAATGAAAAAACTGACAACCAATCTTAACATATTGATACACCATAGATTTAAGGGCACCACTATTAATCCTGGGTGAGATAGTATTGAGATTCAAAATCTTCAAGCACCATGCACTATATATAATGCTCTCATGCCTGGCACCGGAGCAAGACACTGAGTTATTGTAATAGTTATTCTATTACAAATGCTGAGTAACGCAGCTATTGGATATTTTGGACTCAATAGGCTTATCCATGAGTTAATAGCGGTGCCCAAACTCAAACAAACTGGCAAAAAAGATAATTATGGATTTTACAATCAAATGCGGTAACCCGGAAAAACAACGTTCAGCCTGTCTTGTCGTTGGACTATTCGAATCTCGTCGTCTTTCGGCAGCGGCCAAGACCATAGACTCAGCAAGTAAAAAATACCTTACAAATATCCTGAAACGCGGCGATATCGATGGAAAAATTGGCCAGTCACTTTTACTACATAATATTCCAGGGATCGCATCTAGCAGAGTCTTGCTGGTCGGCTGCGGAAAGGAAAAGGGTTTAAGTGCCAGCCATTATCGTAAAATCGTCACAAATAGTATCAACAAATTAAAAACAACCGGGGCAACAGAAGCCGTCAGTTATCTTTCTGAGTTAAATGTAAAATCCAGGGATGAATACTGGAAAATAAGACAATTTGTAGAGATAAGCCACAGTGCTTTATATCAATTCAATCAACTGAAAAGCAAAAACAAAAAGTCAAAGAACAAACTGCGCAAGCTTGTACTCATGGTTCCTGAACGTAAGGATTTTGCTACTGGGGAACAAGCTATTAAAGATGGAACTGCTATTGCCAAGGGCGTCTCACTGGCACGTGATCTGGCCAACCTGCCAGCCAATATCTGCACCCCTTCCTATCTGGCAGATCAGGCAAAGAAATTGGGTAGAACACAAAAATCCATCAAGGTAACAGTGCTTGATGAAGCGGCCATGAAAAAACTGGGCATGGGATCTTTGCTGTCCGTCTCTCAGGGCAGTCACCAACCAGCAAAACTCATCTCGATGGAATACAAAGGTGGCAAAAAAGGTGAGAAGCCAGTGGTCCTGGTGGGCAAAGGTGTCACATTCGATACGGGTGGTATCTCAATCAAGCCATCCGCTGCAATGGATGAAATGAAATATGATATGTGTGGTGCAGCCAGTGTCTTCGGGACAATCACGGCTATCTCTGAAATGGGGCTGCCTATTAATGTTGTCGGTGTGGTGCCCACGGTTGAAAACATGCCGGGGGGGGAAGCCACAAGACCGGGAGATATCTACACCAGCATGTCTGGCCAGACCATTGAAGTGTTAAATACAGATGCAGAGGGCCGTTTAATCCTGTGTGATGCACTGACCTATAGCGAACGATTTGATCCTACCGCGGTGATTGATATCGCAACACTCACCGGTGCCTGTGTAGTTGCCCTGGGGAAACATGCCTCAGGTTTGCTCAGTAATCACGACCCACTGGCCAAAGAAATACTGGATGCGGGAGAAAGTACCGGAGATCGAGCCTGGCAATTGCCACTCTGGGATGAATATCAATCTCAGATCGATAGCCCATTTGCAGACATGGCGAATATTGGAGGACGTGAAGCGGGGACGATTACCGCCGCCTGCTTCCTGTCGCGATTCACAAAAAAGTTTCACTGGGCGCATATCGATATCGCCGGAACGGCCTGGCTAACTGGAAAAAAGAAAGGTGCAACTGGTAGACCAGTGCCCATGCTGGTTCAATACCTGATTGATCGGTGTAATTAAACGCAAATAGTTCTGAGTAAATGACTGTAGTAAAATGTCTCAGGTAGATTTTTATGTGCTCCCCGAAGGCGGGAAACGGGAACACTTCGCCTGCGCACTGATCCAGAAGGTCTGGAAACAGGGAAACAATATTTTTATTAGTACTGGTTCAGAAACAGCAGCAATGTCGTTTGATGATTTGCTCTGGACGTTTAAAGACATCAGTTTTCTGCCCCATTGTCTTGTTTCAGATAACGACGCTGAAAACGTGCCTATTGTCATCGGCCCAGGGTATAAAATGGGCAATCAGATACCGGATCACACACCAATCATGCTTAATCTTGCTGATCAAATCCCACAGGAATCAGGCAAAATAGAGAGAATTCTTGAAATTGTTGCCGGCAGTGAAAGTGAGCGACAACGGGCTCGTAAGCGATATGCAGAATATCGCGACCAAGGTCACGTTTTAAACAAGCATGATATATAATCCAACAATGGGTAAGGGTAATCAATCAGACGAGTCGTCTTCCTCAAAAAGTCCTGAAATTTCTCACTTGGTAATCTCAGAAGCAGACATCGCTGAATCTATCGATGAACTCGAAGAGCTGTTTGTAGAAACAAAACTTCCCCCCAAACTTTACCCTGAAATACCCGTACTTAATGACGTTGTCGATCCCGCTGAAGCAAGACGATATGTACAGTCGGAAACATCGACAGAATCGACCAGCGACCATGAGGATAAGATTGAGGGTTTCCCCTCAGACAGACTGAACGAGTTGGTCGATAAGATCGATCGAACTCTGTCGAAAGAACTTGATTCTCTGGTAGACATACTCAAGGACACCATCAAAGACAGCATCATCAATGAACTTAGAGAACAATTAAAAAAAGAAACAGCTCAAACTGAGAAATTCGCATCTCATATAGATACTCCTGACAAATAACTTGAGTGATTTAGCGTAACGATAATTTTTTTAAATTTGTTGAAAAATTTAATGTGACAACTTTATTTCTCAACTAAACACGACATAATGCCCGTCCTTCAAGGGCCAAGCTTGCCCTCAACAATGTGCCATACAAAAGATATTCACTGTAATAGAACACGACAGCCAAAGATAAAATAAGCCGGAATTACGCAGCACATGGAAAAAACCTACAACCCACAAGCAATAGAAACCCAGTGGTATCAAACCTGGGAACAGGCCGGCTATTTCAGTCCTGAAGGCACCGGCTCACCCTACTGCATCATGCTACCTCCGCCCAATGTCACTGGCAGTCTACACATGGGTCATGCCTTCCAGCACACTCTGATGGATATTCTGATCCGTTATCACCGTATGAGCGGTGATAAAACACTCTGGCAGTGTGGTACCGATCACGCGGGTATCGCAACGCAGATGGTGGTGGAAAGACAGCTCGAACAAGAAAATACCAATCGTCATGAATTAGGACGCGAAAAATTTACAGAATCCGTGTGGGACTGGAAAGCCGAATCCGGTAGCACCATCACCCGCCAGCTACGACGTCTTGGAACCTCCATGGACTGGTCGCGCGAACGTTTTACTCTGGATAAAGGTTTATCAGATGCTGTCAGGGAAGTCTTCATCCAGCTTTATAAAGAAGGCTTGATCTATCGCGGTAAACGTCTGGTCAATTGGGATCCTGTGTTACACACGGCCATCTCCGATCTGGAAGTCATCTCTGAAGAAGAAGATGGACACATGTGGCATATGAAATATCCGCTCGCCGATAGCGAAGAATATTTAATTGTTGCAACCACCCGACCAGAAACCATGCTTGGTGATGCTGCCGTGGCCGTACATCCCAATGATGATCGTTATAAAGATCTCATAGGCAAAGAAGTAGAATTACCGCTCACAGGTCGCAAGATCCCGATCATCACAGATGATTATGTCGATCCAGAATTCGGTACCGGCTGTGTGAAGATAACGCCGGCACATGACTTCAATGACTATGAAATGGGTCAACGTCATGATTTGCCCTTAATCAATATCTTTACTGTAGACGCAGTAATCAACAATGACGCACCTGAGGCCTACCGGGGCATGGATCGCTATGTTGCACGTAAACAGATTGTTGTTGATCTGGAGGCTGCGGGCCTGCTCGAAAAAATTGAGCCACATAGATTGATGGTCCCTAGAGGAGATCGTTCTCATACCGTCATCGAACCCTATTTAACCGATCAGTGGTATGTCAAAATTCAACCGCTGGCCGATCCTGCTATCAAGGCCGTAGAAAGCGGTGATATTAAATTCGTTCCAGAGAACTGGTCGAAAACCTATTTTGAATGGATGCGTAATATTCAGGACTGGTGCATCAGCCGACAGCTCTGGTGGGGGCATCGTATCCCGGCCTGGTATGACGAGGCAGGCAATATCTATGTCGGTCATTCTGAGCTAGATGTCCGTAAAGACAACAATCTATCTGATGAGACATCACTGAAACAGGACCCAGATGTGCTTGATACCTGGTTTTCATCTGCCCTGTGGCCTTTCTCAACATTGGGCTGGCCAGAACAAACACAGGACATGGAAGACTTTTATCCCACCAATGTGCTGGTGACCGGTTTTGACATCATCTTCTTCTGGGTGGCCCGCATGATCATGATGGGCCTGAAATTCACCGGTAAGGTTCCCTTCAAGGAAATCTATATCCACGGCCTGATACGTGACGCCGAGGGACATAAGATGTCCAAGTCAAAAGGTAATGTGCTTGATCCCATCGACCTGATTGATGGTATAGACCTCGAAGCCTTGATTCAAAAACGCACGACTGGATTAATGAAGCCCCAGGATGCACCAAAGATTGAAAAAGCCACACGCAAACATTTCCCTGAAGGCATAGAGAACTATGGCACCGATGCATTACGGTTTACCTTTGCTTCACTCGCCACACAAGGACGGGATATCAGTTTTGATGTAGGTCGTATCGGTGGTTATCGGAATTTCTGTAACAAGCTTTGGAATGCCACGCGCTATGTGTTAATGAATATCGAAGGACAAACGCTAGATATCAATAACGGCGAGATCAAGTTATCCCTTGCAGAACGCTGGATCAATACCCGCATGGCCCAAGCCATCGATCAAGTGACCAAAGGCATTCACACCTATCGTTTTGATCTTGCCGCGCAGTCCTTGTATGAATTTACCTGGGACGAATACTGCGACTGGTATCTGGAACTTTCGAAAACTACATTGACTGATCCTAAGGCATCGGCTGCGGAGAAGCGTGGGACATTACAAACACTTATTAATAACCTCGAGATCCTGTTACGCCTGATGCACCCTTTCATGCCGTTTATCACAGAAGAACTCTGGCAAAAGATTGCACCGATTTTGGGTAAGGAAGGCAATACAATTATGTTACAAACTTATCCGGGTGCCGATGAATTGGTTACTGATGAAGCATCATTGAAGGAAATAGAGTGGGTTAAGGAATTTATTCTCGGCGTGCGCAAGATTCGTGCGGAGCGAGATATCGATCCACGCAAATCATTGGCCGTTAAAATTAAAGGCGGCACGGAACAGGAACAAGCCTGTTTAAATCAGAATAGTCATTATCTGAAAGACATCGGCCGAATTGAATCCATCACTACAATCGACGAAGAACCTATTGATGCAGTGATTGCACTCGCTGGCAACATGACTTTACTGGTACCGCTGGCGGATCTGATCGACCCACAGGCAGAACTTGTCAGGCTTCAAAAAGAGATTGATAAACTAAAGGATGAAAAAGAACGTATTGAGAAAAAACTTGGGGACGAAAAATTTACCACCCGCGCCCCGGAACAAGTGGTAAACAAAGAACGTGAGCGCCTTTCTGTAATTATAACAACATCAGGTACTTTAGAAGAGCAACATAAGCGAATATTATATGTAACAGGGAGCAAATAATGTTTGAAATCATAAAAGAAGAAATCCAGGTCGTTTTTGAGCGTGATCCTGCGGCACGTTCCACATTGGAGACAATTTTCACCTGTCCCGGTTTTCAGGCAATCTTATTTCATCGTTTTAATCATTGGCTCTGGCAAAAAAAAATATTTTTACTCGCTCGCATGAGTGCGCATATTGCAAGATTTTTAACAGGCATAGAGATACATCCTGGCGCAATTATCGGACGACGTTTTTTTATCGATCATGGTATGGGCATTGTCATCGGCGAAACCTCGGAAATTGGGGATAACTGTTCTATCTATCATGGTGTGACCCTTGGCGGTACCACCTGGCAAAAAGGTAAACGTCACCCGACCCTGGAAGATAATGTGGTTATCGGTGCCGGTGCAAAGGTACTCGGTCCAATAACTATCGGCGAAGGATCACGCGTTGGTTGCAATGCCGTCGTTGTTAATGATACCCCCCCATGTTCAACGGTTGTCGGTGTCCCAGGGCATGTGATTGTAAAACGTGATGATGAAGACAAGTCTGCGCAACGCGAAGCCATGGCTAAGAAGATTGGATTTACCGCCTATGCCGAAAGCAAAGATATGCCCGATCCCATCCAGAATGCACTGGACTCTATACTGGATCACATGCACAAAACTGATCAAGAACTGGAAGAGCTAAAGAAGAAACTCAAATAACGAATAAATTCAGCACGTCGAATGAAAAAGTCCGCCCACAGCCTCTCCGCCCGAGGCTAAATCGTTATATATCTTGGCCGCTGCCTTGGTCTCGTCGATATGCACTGTAATATTTCTCTCATCAAGCAGATCTATCGTCTCCTGGCACGTGTGTAGCCTCAGCCACATCCCTCGGCTCAGAACAATTGTTTGACACCCGTTGTCGAGCAATTCCTCAATATCAGTAGGCTGAATTCCGGGCACATGATGTGTGTCGGTTTCCCTCCAGTCCCATTGCCGACCGCCACCGGGCCAAAGCTTGAAATCCTTACCAACACCTACACCATCGACTTCCATATGACCCCAGGAAATGTGATTAATAGTGGGGGATTTGTGTTTGACTTTGTTCATGGCAATGCTTTTATCATAACGGGGGATAAAAAATAATTCCGAATTTTAAACTCCTTCTACCTTTTCATGGCGTAAGCCAAATGCCAGAAAATGCGCTAGTCTTTTCCTGATAAACGGAACTCTAGAAATAATCTTCATCGGTAAGGGTGGACTAAATGCTTTATCCGATTTCAAAGCAGCACTGATGATTCTTTGTTGAACTAAGGATTGGAATTTCTGAATAATGGCAACGGCTGGCTCACGTCTTTTTTGCACTACT
>SMUX01342001.1_pt1 | contig 12503 bp, 8 predicted proteins | sample 2456431 | NCBI WGS metagenome assembly SMUX01 (sample SAMN11095930, study PRJNA526329) | marine sediment metagenome | biome: Marine sediment; feature: Surficial sediment; material: Deep marine sediment; isolation source: Hadal surficial sediment | place: Pacific Ocean | collected 2014-11 | depth 0-1... | reverse complement strand
TTCTTGCAGATGCAGTCACCGCTACCCTCGGGCCCAGGGGACGTAACGTCGTGTTGGACAAATCCTTTGGTGCACCCACAGTAACCAAGGATGGTGTGACGGTGGCCAAAGAGATTGAATTGGAAGACAAATTCGAGAACATGGGCGCCCAGATGGTCAAGGAGGTCGCCAGTAAAACTTCTGATGTGGCCGGTGACGGGACAACTACGGCAACAGTGCTGGCCCGACAGATTTACGCAGAGGGAATCAAGATGGTAGTAGCCGGGCATGATCCCATGACTCTCAAGCGAGCGATTGACAAGGCGGTCGTGGCAGTCATTGAGGAACTTAAGAATCAGTCTAAAGAGACTAGGGATCCTAAAGAAATTGCCCAGGTAGGTTCCATTGCGGCTAACAATGACAGTACCATAGGCGATGTCATTGCAGAGGCGATGAACAAGGTCGGGAAAGAGGGCGTGATCACTGTGGAGGAAGCCAAGGGCCTGGAAACCAGCCTGGATGTGGTGGAGGGGATGCAGTTTGATCGTGGCTATCTCTCTCCTTACTTTGTGACGGACCAAGAACGAATGGAGACAGTCCTTGAAGACGCCTATCTGCTCATTAATGAAAAGAAGATCACCAACATGAAGGATCTCCTGCCGATCCTGGAACAGATCGCCAAGACAGGGAAACCCTTTATCATTATCGCCGAGGACGTGGAGGGAGAATCCCTGGCCACCCTGGTGGTGAACAAGATCCGCGGGACTCTTCAGTGTGTCGCAGTCAAGGCCCCGGGGTTTGGTGACCGAAGAAAGGCCATGCTCGAAGACATCGCGATTCTCACCGGCGGCAAGCTCATTGCGGAAGAGCTAGGGATCAAATTGGACAACATCTCACTCCAGGATTTAGGACGGGCAAAGAGAATCGTGGTAGACAAGGAAAACACGACCCTTGTGGACGGAGCTGGGAAAAAGTCTGACATCGAAGGCCGGATCAAACAGATCCGTGCCCAGATTGACGAGACCACCTCCGATTACGACAAGGAAAAGCTCCAGGAGCGTCTGGCCAAACTGGTTGGTGGTGTCGCGGTCATTAACGTAGGGGCGGCCACGGAAGTGGAGATGAAGGAGAAAAAGGCCCGCGTTGAGGACGCACTTCACGCAACCCGGGCGGCGGTTGAGGAAGGGATCGTCGCTGGAGGCGGGGTGGCCTTGCTGAGGGCAGGATCTGCCCTGGATAAACTCATCGTTCCTGACGAAGAGAAGTTCGGAATCAACATCATACGGCGGGCATTAGAAGAACCGCTGCGAAGAATCTCAGCAAACACAGGTGTGGATGCCTCCATTGCCCTCCAAAAAGTAAAGGAAGGTCAGGGGAACTTTGGCTTTAACGCCGCCACCGAAAAGTACGAAGACCTAATGAAGGCCGGGATCGTGGACCCCACCAAGGTGGTCCGCACCGCTTTGCAAAATGCGGCATCCATCGCGGGTCTCTTGCTCACTACGGAGGCCATGGTGGCAGAAAAACCTGAGGATAAATCAGCCATGCCTTCAATGCCCCCCCCTGGTGGTGGCATGGGCGGCGGCATGGGTGGTATGGGCGGCATGATGTAGTTATCTATCCCATCGATCCGGCCCGCCGACCAGCCCAATCGTTCGGGCTTTGGCAGGCCGGATTCCTTTGCCCTCCTCCTTGACAAAATTCAGTTTTAGTATTACCCTCATTTTAGAATTTTCCCTGAAAAGATAATAAGTTACCTGTCATCCTGCACATGTTTGAGAGCTTAACTGACAAACTAGAGCTGACTTTTAAGAAGCTTAGGGGTCAGGGAAAGATCACCGAAAAAAACGTCGAGGAAAGCCTCCGTGAGATCCGCCTAGCCCTCCTAGAAGCCGACGTCAACTTCAAGGTCGTAAAGAAATTTATCGAATCGGTCAAAATTAAGGCCTTAGGCCAAGAGGTCTTGCTGAGTCTGACCCCAGATCAACATTTCCTCAAGATCGTCAGGGAAGAGCTCATTTCTTTGCTAGGGGGGGAGAGCGAGGAACTGAATCTAAAGGCCTCCCCACCCGTAGTCATTCTGCTCGCGGGCCTTCAAGGTTCCGGTAAGACTACAACAATCGCCAAGTTGGCCGGTTACCTAAAAAAGGAGAAAAAGAGGACCCCTTATCTCGTGCCTGCAGACATCTATCGACCGGCGGCCATCGAGCAGCTGAAGGTGCTGGCCGGAGAGCTTAACCTACCCGTGTACAACCCACGCCCCGAAACCCCACCCGTGGTCATTTGCCAAGAAGCCCTGGAAGACGCCAAAAAACAGTTCTGTGATCTGGTACTCATCGACACGGCGGGAAGACTGCACATTGATACGGAGCTCATGAATGAACTCAAGGAGATCCAGCGTTCCCTGAACCCTCACCATATTCTATTAGTCGTTGACGCCATGACCGGACAGGATGCCGTCAATCAGGCCCAGCAATTTAGCGAATCTCTTGACCTCACAGGCATCATTCTCACAAAGATGGATGGAGACGCGCGGGGAGGAGCAGCCCTTTCCATGCGTGAGATAGTTGGCAAACCCATTCATTTCATTGGGGTTGGGGAAAAACTCAACGCCTTGGAACCTTTCGCCCCGGATCGGCTGGCCTCGAGAATCCTGGGAATGGGAGATGTCCTAACTCTCATCGAAAAGGCAGAGCAGGCCCATGAAGAGAATACGGCCCAGAGACTGGAGAAACTGAAAAAGAAAAACGCATTTTCTCTAGAGGACTTTCTTGCGCAGCTTCAGACCATGAAAAAGATGGGCTCCGTAGGCGAACTGTTGGATCTTATCCCGGGGGGAAGAAAGCTGAGCCAGAAGGTAGATATGAGCCAGGCGGATAAGGAGTTCAAGAGAACGGAGGCCATCATCAATTCCATGACGGTGCCAGAGCGACGCACCCCGAATATCTTGAACGGGAGCCGAAGAAAGAGAATCGCCCTCGGGAGCGGCACCACGGTAACTGATGTGAATCGCCTGATAAAACAATTTCTGGAAATGAGAAAAATGATGCAGAAGATGACTCAAATGGGAGCGAGAGCGGCATTTAGCCGTATGCCTATACCATTCCGTTAGGAGAGGAACGAGAACCATGAGTGTACGAATTCGCCTTAGCAGGCATGGCGCCAAGAAGAAGCCATTTTACCGTATCGTTGTCACTGATTCCCGCTCACCCCGTGATGGAAGGTTCATTGACCAGGTGGGGACCTATGATCCCAGGGCAAGTTCCGGAGGAATTAACTTGAACAACGAAAGTATTGAGAAATGGATTCAACGGGGAGCACAACCCAGCCAAATCGTCTCAGATTTAATTAAAAAGGCCGCACGCACAAGAAGCCACCCAGTGGCAGGCAACTGACCCCGATCCAAAACTTTCAACGCTATGTATCACACCAATCTAATAGACCACGCTAAGCATGGTCGGTGGTACACGGATACAACGGACGAGCGGATCGGGGCGGACGTTTGCCTCCCTGATTAATTTCACAGACAGGAGGTCATCCCCCTTATGAAGGACCTGATTGACTACCTAGCAAAATCCCTGGTTGACAATCCTGACGCCGTCGAAGTTAAGGAGACCCAAGGAGAGGCCGCCTCGGTGTTAGAGCTCAGGGTGGCCAAAGAGGACCTCGGCCGTATCATTGGCAAACAAGGAAGAACGGCAAAGTCCATTCGTACCATACTCAATGCGGCGGCCTCGAGGGTGAACCGTAAGGTGGTCCTCGAAATAGTGGAAGAGAAATAAACCAGTGCCGCCTCAAAGTGTCCGACCGACTCATCCCCCTAGGTAAGCTTGTCGCCACGCATGGAATCGAAGGGTGGCTGAAGCTAAATACCTATAATCTCCATAGCCCAACCCTGGGTTCCGGTAGACAGATCGTGCTGGAAAAAGGGGGAATTCACTCACCCCAATTTCTCGAGTCGAGTAAAGTCCACAAAGGTCACCTCCTGGTCAAGCTCCAGGGGACCAATGAAATCAACTTTGCCAAGACCTGGGTGGGCTCCACGTTGCTGGTAGCCGAAGAGGACCTTGAGCCTCCTCAACCAGGAGAATACTATTACTATCAGGCAGTAGGTCTGGAAGTTTTCACCACACAGGGCGAACGGATAGGGAAAGTGACGAGAATATGGATTAAGGAGGGTGGCGACCTCTATGTGGTCACCGATGCCTCGAAAGAATATCTCGTTCCCGCAGTCAAAGAAGTGATTGAAAAGATCGACCTCCCCGCGGGAAAGATGATCATCAATCTCCCTGAGGGACTCTTGGAGGTTTAACCCCTACTTTGGGAGCAAAAAGACCTTGCTTCAATTTAACGTTATCACCCTATTCCCGCAGATGTTTCCGTCCCCGCTGGGCCATAGCATCCTAAAAAAGGCCCAGGAGAAGGGGCTCTTATCGGTCAAACTCGTGGATCTCAGGGACTACTGTAAAGACCGCCACCGAGTCACGGATGACTATCCCTATGGCGGTGGCCAGGGAATGGTCATGAAACCCGAACCTCTGATTGCGGCCATCGAGGATGCAAGAAAGAAATTAAAGCACCCACGCGTCATTCTACTAACCCCACGGGGAAGGGTCTTCAACCAAGCGGAGGCCTCCCGCCTCGCCCAAGAGAAAGAGTTGGTTCTCGTCTCTGGACGCTATGAAGGGGTGGACGAGAGAGTCAGGGGTTTTGTCGATGACGAACTCTCCATTGGCGATTACACTCTGAGTGGTGGAGAGCTTCCAGCCATGGTGGTGATTGATACTGTGGCCCGATTAATTCCGGGAGTTCTGGGAAATGAAAAATCCACGGAAGAGGAGTCGTTCACTGACGGGCTCCTGGAGTACCCACAGTACACACGCCCCGAAGAATTCAGAGACCTAAGTGTACCCGAGGTCCTTATCTCAGGCGATCACAAACGGATCAAGAGCTGGCGCAGGGAGATGAGTCTCAAGCTCACACGAGAGCGGAGACCCGATTTGTTTAGGAAGGCAAAGCTGAAATCTGAGGAAAGACAGTCGGTTCAGCCTTTGGCCCCCCTTTATTTGGCCCTGCTGCACCATCCGGTTTACGACAAAAACAAACAGTTGGTCACCACTGCAATTACCAATATGGATATTCATGACATTGCCCGCTCAGCGCGCACCTATGGAGCTAAAGGGCTTTACATTGTTAACCCAGTAAAAGTGCTACAAAAGCTCGCAGCCAAGATCATCGACCACTGGGAGGTTGGATACGGGAGCACCTACAACGTGACCAGGAAAGAAGCCCTGGCACTGGTCCGTCTGTCGGACACGCTGGACCAGGCCATCATAGACGTGGAACGAGAATGCGGAACCCGGCCCTCTCTCGTGGCCACCTCCGCACGGCCGGTGGATGGGGTACAGAGGACCTCTTTCTCTGACCTGAGGGATGTGCTAGAAAAGAGCCCTAACCCTTTTCTGCTCCTTTTGGGAACAGGCTGGGGCCTAGCGGAATCGGTCCTGAGCCAATCAGACTATATTTTGCAGGCAATCGAGGGAAGTGCCGATTACAACCATCTTTCGGTCCGGTCGGCAACAGCCATCATGCTCCATGAGCTTTTAGGGACCGTGTAAGATAAGGAAGGTGTTCATGAACCTAGTCGAACAAATCGAGGCCGAACAAAAAAAAGAGGTCCCTGCCCTGAAAGCCGGTCAAACGGTTCGGGTCCATGTCAAAGTGGTGGAGGGAGAAAAAGAGAGGACTCAAGTCTTCGAAGGTGTCGTCATCGCCATTTCGAGAAATGGAAGCCGAAGCACGTTCACCGTACGAAAGATCTCCTATGGAGTGGGCGTGGAGCGGATCTTTCCCCTCTACTCTCCGCGGATTGACAAGATTCAGGTGGTTTCCAGCGGCAAGGTGCGCCGGGCCAAACTCTATTACCTGAGAGAGTTGTCAGGCAAGCGCGCCCGACTCTACGAAGACAAGAGACAGCGTTCTTAGAGACTTCGGATCCCCCACCATCCTTATTTCCCAGGATCGCAGGAAGCAGAGCGCAAAGCAACTCTCAGTACTGAGTAACGAGTACTGAGTGGGAATTAAGAGAGGGTGAAGGGTGTAGCGTGTAGGGGGTAGGAGCAGGGGAAGTCCAAACTCTATACCCTATACCCAACCCGCTACACCCTGAACTGACTACTAAACAATCAACACTGTCTTCGCTGCTAACTGCTTACTGTTCGCTGCCTACTGGTTACTGTTCCCGCTTTGCCTTATGCTCTATGCAGTAATGGCCCTGTGCTATGCCACTGGAGCTGATAGCTGACGGCTGAGAACTGATAGCTAAGCTCCATGCGACCTCTGAGGGGCGCACCTGAGACATCATTCTCCACGGTGCACAATTCGAAAATGGGTGTCTTGTTGACCCGTGGTCCATTACTCCTCAAGGGGCCTGCCCCGTGGAGTTGTGACCCATTACTCCACGGGGCCATATTGTGATAGATTCCGCCATATGGAGTTATTCGAAACTCCCTCCAGGAAAAACCAAGATCCCAAGGCCCCGCTGGCGATGAGAATACGACCCGTCACCATCGATGAGTTCGTAGGCCAGCAGCACCTGTTGGGCCCAGGAAAGTTGCTCAGACAGGTCATTCAAGCGGGCCACCTTTACTCTCTCATCCTATGGGGACCGCCAGGAAGCGGCAAGACCACTTTGGCACAGTTACTGGCCGCCTCCTGTGGCGCCCAGTGCTGCCATTTCTCTGCCGTCACTTCCGGCGTCAAGGAGCTTAAGAAAATTATTGACGACGCTGAGCATCTCTATCGCCTGGGTAAACCCATGGTCCTCTTCGTGGATGAAATTCACCACTTCAACAAGGCCCAACAAGACACCTTCCTGCCCCACGTGGAGAACGGGACGGTCATTCTCATTGGTGCCACCACTGAGAACCCTTCCTTTGAGATCATCCCGCCTCTACTCTCACGCTGCCAGGTGTTGGTACTTTATCCCCTTGCACCTGAAGAGCTCCGAGAAATCATCGAGCGTGCCTTGCATGACGAGAAAAGAGGCCTGGGACAATTAAAACTGAAGATGACCCCAGAGGCCCTGGAGTTTCTCATTCAAGAGTCCCAGGGGGATGCGCGCACAGCCCTGAATACACTGGAGACAGCCACGGCCCTGACCCAGCAACAAAAAGGGGAAATTTCTGTTTCCTCCCTCCAGGAGGCGATGCAAAAAAAGGCCCTGCTTTACGACAAATCAGGTGAGGAGCATTACAACGTCATCTCTGCCTTCATTAAGAGTCTGAGGGGAAGCGATCCGGACGCTGCCCTGTACTGGATGATGCGCATGCTGGAAGCGGGAGAGGATCCGCTTTTCATCGTGCGCCGGATGATTATTTTTGCCTCAGAGGATATTGGCAATGCGGATCCCCGTGCACTCCAGGTTGCTGTGACGGCAAAGGATGCTGTTCATTTCGTAGGGCTCCCCGAAGGGAAGATCCCGCTTTCCCAAGCGGTGACCTATCTCGCCACGGCACCCAAATCCAACGCTTCTTACAAAGCCATGCTCGAGGCGGTAAAAGATGTGGAGAAAAAAGGCGCCCTACCCGTCCCCCTGCACCTACGCAACGCGCCCACCCCGCTGATGGAGAAGCTAGGATATGGGAAGGGATACCGATACGCCCATAATTTTCCAGGGCAGGTTGTGGATCAAGAACACTTACCTAAAGAACTCGAGAAGAGGCAGTACTACAACCCTTCCGATTCCGGCTACGAGAAAACGATCAAGGAGCGGATGAGAGGCTGGGAGGAGAAAAAGAAGGGGAAATAAACCCCGTCCCATAAACTTACTTCCGTTCGACGGCGAGCTCAGAGTTCGACTGAGGCTCACTCGAAGTCCGGCCGAGCCGCGGCTTGGGATTGCCCCGTGGAGTAACCTCTCGGTCAAGACTACTCATCTCAGTCGTGGATAATACTCCACGGGGCAACCAAAGGCCGAACTATGTTCCTTACCCATACCTTCCGCGCATTACGCCATCGGGATTACTTTATCTTCTGGTTGGGTCTGTTCCTCGGCCACAACGGATCCCTCATTCAAACCACCGCCGCGGGGTGGCTGGTCTTTGAGCTCACAGATTCGCCCTTTTATCTCGGTCTTTATGGGTTTTGTCTAGGACTTCCACGCACAATTTTCTCCCCCCTTGGAGGTGCCGTGGTGGATCGTGTGAATCGCCGGTCCCTTTTTAATTTTACCCAGAGCGTGTTTCTGCTCATGGCCCTGTTCCTGGGCGTAATGAATTACACGGGGCTCATCCATGTATGGCATATCCTCATTGTCTCGGCCCTAACAGGATTTTTTTTATCCTTCGAGCAACCGGTCCGGCAATCGATTTTGCATCATCTCGTTCCCCAAGAGGACCTCATCAATGCCGTCAGCCTTTATAATCTCATATTCAACGGCTCTCCCCTCATTGGGCCGGCCATTGCTGGTGTGCTAATCACTGTGATCGGAACTGCGGGGTGTTTTTTCTTCCACGCGGCAGGGAGTGCTATCATCCTGGTGACCATCTTTCTCATCCACATCCCCCAGAGGCCCGCTGATGCACAAAGAAAGTCTCTCGGTAAAGATGTTACCGAGGGTCTATCCGTGGCCTGGAACACGCCTATTTTTTTCTCCCTGTTTTCAGCCCTTGCTGTCATAAGCTTTTTCACCAAACCCTACAATCAATTTATGCCGGTCTTTGCCCGCGATATCCTTTTCGTAGGGGCCCCCGGTCTGGGCCTTCTGCTGATGGCGCCGGGTGCTGGGGCAGTTTTTGGGGGATTGGTCTTTGCCTCCATCCGGCGTTTCCCGAGAACTCACCTTTTAATGGCCATTTTAGCGTGCGGATTTGGTATCTCTCTTGTCCTTTTCACCCTCTCACGTTCTTTCCCCCTCTCCCTTTCTTTCCTGTTCTTGACGGGTGCCTTTCAGACTTCTTTTCTCACTCTTATCGCCACCTCCCTACAAGTCTATTCGCTGGATGCCACCCGGGGAAGGATCATGGCCCTCTTCGGTCTACTAAACCGTGGGATAGGCCCCATGGGGGCATTCCCCATAGGCGCCCTTGCGACCTGGATCGGCGCACCAATCACCATCGCCGTGGGAGCACTACTGGGGGTTAGTATGACGATTTATGTAACCCTCTGGAGCCCCCACCTGCGTAAGGCTGCGGTCCTGGGAGAGTCCTCGACTGCTATGAAGGAGAAACAGGGGTAAGCCCGTCTGTAGGAACAGAGCTTTTTCTTGAGGGTACGATCTCTAGAATGAGGGTCCTTTCCACCCTGATACCACCGTTGATGGCCTGAATAATGATGATGTGCTGGCCTAGCGGGGTGGTGGCCGTGGTCTTGATGGTGAAGGGGAACGATACCATTTCATCGGTCCGATTCAGCACCGCGGAGAGCCTTGAAAAGGTCCACAGGACTCCGGGTATACTATTGGGCGTGTTAAAGGTGACCTCTCCTTCAAAATTGAAATTCCGCCTCAGCAAAACTGTAAAGGTCAACTCTGAGCCGCGCTCCACAACCCTATCCTCCTCCAAGAGTTCGAGGCTGTAGCAGGTACTAGCCGCGTCCTTCGGATCGGAGCCGCAGCGGACTTCATCTGCATTGGGGAACTGGTCGTTATCATCGTCTCCCAACAAAACCGGCTGCACAGTGACGGAGTGGCGGGTTCGGGCACAGCGACCTTCCCCATCTTCGAGATAGGCGTTGTTGTTGGTCAGGAAAGCCCCGCCCGTGTCCGGGAAATCCGCCTGTGCCACCACGCTCCTCGACCCCTGCTCACCTGGCTGGAGACCTCCCAAACGCCAGGTGATGACATTACCGAACTCAATGCCGTCATTGCTGGCCGACACAAAAGTCATACCTTCAGGCAGAACGTTTCTGAGAGTCAGATCCTGGACGCTCTCGTCTCCACTCGTATTGACGAAGTCGAGTGTAAAAGTAACCTGCGCCCCGACGAGGACCGGTTTAGGATCATAAGACCCTCGCAAGGAGACAACGGACGTGCAGGCTCCTCCGATTCCTGCTGCCCCTCTCTGCCTCTCTTCTTGGTTCGAGGTCGCTTTTTTCTGCTGCTCCTTGGAAGGACGCGATGGAGCAGACGCCACCTGCTGAGTGATCTCAACCCGATTGCCCGTGATGGTGATCTGCTGCACTCCCCCTTCACCGGTGGTTATGACGATCTCGCTCTCATAAGTCTCGCTCGTCTCTTCTTGATCGGACTGCGGTGTCCTCTCACCACCAGTCTGATATTTTTCATTTCCACCCGTCTGCACCGTCTCATTCGTCCCTGGGAACTGTACGGTCCCCCTACGCGTGAACGTCTCGCCCAATGGTTTCGTGGTCTGGGTGGCCGCTGGATACGGCAGTATAACCGAACTGGTACTGCCGGAGACGATCACGCCGCCCACCCCTCCTCCTCCACCAACAGTCGTCGTCCCCCCCACCACGGTGTTTTCATTGGAGCTGGAACTATGCCCCTGGGTATCCTGCAACACGGCACTGTTAGTAAATTGTGACCCGTTGGTTGCGGAGGAAGCCAGTTGTACTACCAGCGTCCGAGTCCCACTGCCTCCAGGCGCAAGGTCACTCAAAGTCCAGGTCACAATGGTACCTGTGCTATCCACCAGTCCGCCGTCACTAGCGGAAACGAAAGTGGTATTGGCCGGTAGGGTATCCGTAAGGGTCAGGCCAGAAGCCGTATCCCCGGCATCACTGGTGTTGCTGTAGCTAAACGTAACGGTTACCTGATCTCCGGATAAAATAGGAGTGTGATCGAAGCTCTGGGTGAGGGTGAGTACCGGCGCACTCATCACCGTAGTGGACTGGTTGGAACTAGCACTATCCCCCTGGGTGTCTTGAAAGGTTGTACTATTATTGAGGAGGGTCCCATTACCCAAGGGTGAATCCACCTCTACCACCAAGGTCCGAGTCCCGCTGACCCCAGGTGCGAGGTCTCCCAAGGTCCAGGTGACGATGGTTCCTGTATCGTCAAGCGTACCCCCACTGCTGGCGGAGACAAAGATAACATTCGCAGGCAGCGTGTGTGTCAGTGTTGTCCCCAGGGCGGTTTCATTGGCACTGCTCGAATTACCATAGCTAATGGTATAGGTGACCTCATCCCCTGGCGCCACCGGATCTGGGCTGTCACTCACAGACAACGACAGGACAGAAGCACTCTGAACCGTGGTACTCACGCTGGTCGGAGAATTGTTTCCCATGTCATCTTGAAGTGTAATAGCGTTGTTGAGAACCGTACCGTCGACCAAAGGTGAACTGACCTGCACCACTAGGGTCCTGGCCCCACTCGACCCCGGCGTGAGGTTCCCAAGGGACCAGGTGACAATGGTCCCGGTGTTGTCAACCGTACCCCCATCGCTGGCAGAGACAAAGGAAGCATTCGACGGGAGGGTATCCGCTAGGGTGACCCCATTGGCTGTCTGATTGGCTGCGCCGGAGTTACTAAAAATAATGGTATAGGTAATTTGGCTCCCTGCCTGTGCCGGATCCGGACTGTCACTCATAGACACGGATAGGACCGCGGAGCTTTGCACCGTCGTGGTCTGATTGGCAGAGGCGCTGTCACCTTGGGTATCCTGAATGGTTGCACTATTGGTGAGGAGCGTCCCATTTGCCATTGGCGAATCCACCTGCATCACCAACGTCCTGGTTCCGCTCGCGCCAGGCGTTAAGGTCCCCAAGGCCCAAGTAACCACACCACTGGCCTCCGTCCCACCATCGCTGGCAGAGACAAAAGTGGTATTCGGAGGAAGCGTGTCCGTTATCGTAACCCCAAGGCCCGTCTCATTTGCACTGCTTGCATTACTATAATTTAGCGTATAGGTTACCTGACTTCCGGCCACCACCGGATCAGGGCTGTCACTTTGCGAGAGAGACAAAACAGGCGCGCTCTGTACGGTGGTGCTCTGAGCCGCAACGATACTGTCTCCCTGATTATTGGCAAGCGTGGCGCTGGCGAGAAGGACCGTTCCATCCGTTAATGGCGAGTCCACCTGCACCACCAATGTCCTGGTTCCGCTTGCCCCCGGCCCCAGGTTCCCCAATCCCCAGATAACCACACCACCGGCCTCCAACCCTCCATCGCTGGCGGAGATAAAAATTGTATTGGCTGGAAGTGTGTCGACAATGGTTGATCCAGGGGCCGTCTCCGTACCGCTGGTATTGCTAAAGGTCAGCGTGTAGGTGATCTGCCCACCCGCTTGTACTGGGTCGGGACTATCCGTGTGTGTTAGATTCAGGATACTATTGACATTAAAGGATGAGCTATCCCCTGCTGTCAGGCCTGTGGCTGAACCACTCAAAATGTAACCGCTGCCAACCAGATCGATGCTCAGGTCAGTGAAGTCGGCAACTCCATTAAGCACCACTAGGGTTAGGGTGCCGCTGAGGGTTGCCCCGGAGGTGCCCGTTCCCGATTTGATGGCAATTGTGATCTGTGTGCTATTGTCCCCAGCCACAGTATTACCAACGGCATCCTG
>SMUX01242814.1_pt1 | contig 12504 bp, 8 predicted proteins | sample 2456431 | NCBI WGS metagenome assembly SMUX01 (sample SAMN11095930, study PRJNA526329) | marine sediment metagenome | biome: Marine sediment; feature: Surficial sediment; material: Deep marine sediment; isolation source: Hadal surficial sediment | place: Pacific Ocean | collected 2014-11 | depth 0-1... | reverse complement strand
TGAGCGGGAAATCCTTGCGCAGCGGGTGGCCCTCGAAGCCGTAATCGGTGAGGATACGGCGTAGGTCCGGATGGCCCGAGAAGGCCACCCCGAACAGGTCCCAGACCTCGCGCTCGAACCAGTTGGCCGCGCTGAACACCCCCACGACCGAGGCCAAGGGGACGCCATCGGCGACCGCGGTCTTGACCCGAACGCGCTGATTGTGACTCAGGGACAGCAGGTTGTAGACCACGGTGAAGCGCGCCTCCCGGTCGGGATAGTCGACCGCCGTAAGGTCGACCAGCTGCTTGAACTGGCAGTTCTGGTCATCGCGCAGGAACGTCAGCAGCTTGGGCACCGCCGAGGCCTCGGCGGTCACCATGAGTTCGCCATAGGCGACCTCGATGCCGAGGACGGCGCCCGCATTGCCGGCGTCGATATAGTCTCCGAGTTCTCTCAGGGCCTGGTCCATTGGGCTGTGCGCCGGGTTTTTCCGCGTCCTACCGATTGGCCTCAGCGCACGATTCCGGCGCCGCGCCTGATCTTCTTGTGCAACTGCATGATGCCGTAGAGCAAGGCCTCCGCGGTCGGAGGACAGCCCGGCACGTAGATGTCGACAGGCACCACACGGTCGCAGCCGCGCACCACCGAATAGGAGTAGTGATAGTAGCCGCCGCCGTTGGCGCAGGAGCCCATGGAGATCACCCAGCGCGGCTCGGCCATCTGATCGTAGACCTTGCGCAGCGCCGGCGCCATCTTGTTGGTCAGTGTCCCGGCCACGATCATGACGTCGGCCTGGCGCGGGCTAGGCCGGAAGACGATGCCGAAGCGATCGAGATCATAGCGGCTGCAGGCGACGTGCATCATCTCGATCGCGCAGCATGCGAGCCCGAAGCTCATCGGCCACATCGATCCGGTCTGGGCCCAGGCCGCGAGCTTGTCGAGCTGTGCGACCAGGAAGCCCTTGTCGGCGAGTTCATCGCTGACACTCTGGAACACCGGATTCTGTCCGGGGATCTGCCCGGGAACCTGCCCGGGGCCAGCAGCGCCTAATCCCATTCCAGGCCGCCCTTCTTCCATTCGTAGATGAACCCGATGGTCAAGATCCCCAGGAAGATCACCATCGACCAGAAGCCGAACACGCCGATCTCACCCAGCGCCACGGCCCAAGGGAACAGGAAGGCGACCTCGAGATCGAAGATGATGAACAGGATGGCGACCAGGTAAAAACGCACGTCGAAACGCCCGCGCGCGTCGTCGAAGGCCTCGAAACCGCATTCGTAGGCCGAGTCCTTCTCCGAGTCGGGCCGCTGACGCGCCACGATGTAGGAGGCCATGACCATGAGCACCGCCATGGCGATCGCGATGCCGAGAAAGATCAGGATCGGCAGATACTCGCCTAACAAGCCTTCCATATCCTAGGCCTCTGACGTGCCGTGCGCCGCGCGGCGATTTGGCTGCGTCGCGCCGCAAAGTAGAACACGGACACCCGCGGCCCGCGATCCGAATCGGCCCAAACTATACGTCCAGCCGCCAGCCCTGAAAAGCACCAAAGGCCTTGCATTGCAGCCATTTTTTGTTTCTGGACGCTGGCCGGAAAGATCCACGAAACCGCGGTGGGAAATGGGTGGCGGGAGCGTCGAGAGTGGCGGGAGTGACCGGACTCGAACCGGCGGCCTCCGGCGTGACAGGCCGGCGCTCTAACCAACTGAGCTACACCCCCGGGAACAGGCCCGGCTTTGGAACTGCGGGCCGCCGTCATGTACTCCAGCCCCCGCAAGGTGTCAAGCGGCCCTCGGGCAGGATTCTCTGCCTGTCATCTGGGGTTTGATTCGCCGCTCGCAACACCTGGGCCCGAAGTTTCCGGGCCTGGCGGCGCGATGCCAAAGGCCCTTGGAGAGGTCAGCAGTTTTTACTCGGGGTGATTGAACCGCGCCGATTCTATCCCTTCGGATTCTGCGCCAGGATATTCCACATTTATTATTATGGAAATTATGAACGCAAGGTTGACAACCGGTTTATCTGGGATAATTCGGCGCAACCCGGCGGCTGCCAAGCAACCATGTCGCGAATCACGGAGTTGGTGCCGGGATGGTGGTGGGGTGGTGGGGGGTGGTGGGCGGTGACGGGCTCGAACCGCCGACCCCTTCGGTGTAAACGAAGTGCTCTTCCAGCTGAGCTAACCGCCCGGCGACCTCCGCGCTCCGGGCGTATGCGCCATGAGGCGTGGAGGCGGTGTTCGGATCGCCACCACCCGCGACCGAAACCCCAGGCCCATAAAAGGCAACGGCCACCCCGCTGTCAACGCGGGGCAGCCGTGGACCAATACTCTCGTATCGTTGCGTTACCTGTTGACCGCTTCCTTGAGGCCCTTGCCGGCCTTGAACTTGGGCTGCTTCGAAGCGGGGATCTGTATCTTCTCACCGGTGCGCGGGTTGCGCCCCTCGGTGGCCCGACGGTTGGTGATGCTGAACGTCCCAAATCCGACCAGGCGAACTTCGCCACCGCCTGTGAGGGCCTCCGAGATCGCATCGAAAACGCCATCGACGGCAGCGGCCGCGTCCGCCTTGGACAGGTCGGTCTTGCTGGCAACGATTGTTATGAGGTCATTCTTGTTCACTTCAAAACCCCCCTCGGTGAACGAAAACGGGATGGTGGAAATCGGAAAAGCCATTGTGAACGAGCGGCGATTGTAGATCGCAGCACGCTCCCACGTCAACGTGAGAACGCAGGGGTTCCCTGGCTTTCACGAAGGTCGATGGACTAGGGTGGCACGATTCGCGGCGTCGAACTAGTGCGTAATGACACCGCCACGTTCGCCCTTCTCTTGCACCGAACGCGCGGCCTCGACGTCGGAAGGGTCGACCCATTCGATCGGCGTCGGCTCTCTGACCAGCGCATGGCGCAGGATCTCATCGATCGAATCGCTCGAAATGATCTCGAGTCCGCGTCGCACGTTGTCGGGTAGTTCGGACAAGTCCTTCTCGTTTTCCTGTGGAATCAGCACGGTCTTGACCCCGGCGCGCAAGGCGGCCAGGAGCTTCTCCTTGAGGCCGCCGATCCCGAGCACCCGTCCGCGCAGCGTCACCTCGCCAGTCATCGCGACGTCGTGGCGCACTGGAATGCGGGTCAGCGCCGAAACGATGGTGGTCACCATGCCGACGCCGGCCGAAGGTCCATCCTTCGGCGTCGCGCCCTCGGGCACATGCACGTGGATGTCCTTCTTCTCGAACTGCGGCGGTTCGATGCCGAACTGGAGCGCCCGGCTCTTGACGTAGGATTCGGCGGCCTGGATCGACTCCTTCATGACGTCGCCGAGCTTGCCGGTCGAGATCACCTTGCCCTTGCCGGGCACGGTCACCGCCTCGATCGTGAGCAGCTCGCCGCCGACCTCGGTCCAGGCCAGGCCGGTGGTGACGCCGACCATGTCTTCCTGCTCGGTCTCGCTGTGCCGATAGCGCGGCACGCCGGCGTACTTTTCCAGGTTGCGCCGGGTCACGTGCACCTTCTTGGTTTTGCCGACCGCAATCTCCTTGACCGCCTTGCGGATCAGGTTGGCGATCTCGCGCTCCAGGTTGCGCACGCCGGCCTCGCGGGTGTAGAGCCCGATCAGGTCGTTCAGCGCCGGCCCCGAGAGCGACCACTCGGCCTTCTCGATGGCGTGGTTCTTCATCTGCTTGTCGATCAGATGGCGCCGGGCGATCTGGACCTTCTCGTCCTCGGTGTAGCCCGGGATGCGGATCACTTCCATGCGGTCGAGCAAGGGCTGCGGTATACGCAGCGTGTTCGCCGTGGTCACGAACATCACGTCCGAGAGGTCGTAGTCGACCTCCAGATAGTGATCGTTGAAGGTGTGGTTCTGCTCCGGGTCCAGGACCTCGAGCAATGCCGAGGAGGGATCGCCGCGCCAGTCCGAACCTAGTTTGTCGATCTCGTCTAGCAGGAACAGCGGGTTCGAGGTCTTCGCCTTCTTCATGCTCTGGATGACCTTGCCGGGCATCGAGCCGATATAGGTGCGGCGGTGGCCGCGAATCTCGGCCTCGTCGCGCACGCCGCCCAGGCTCATGCGCACGAAGTTGCGCCCCGTGGCCCGGGCAATCGACTTGCCGAGCGAGGTCTTGCCGACGCCGGGAGGCCCGACCAGGCACAGGATCGCCCCCTTTACCTTGCGCGTGCGCTGCTGCACGGCGAGGTACTCGAGGATGCGCTCCTTGACCTTTTCCAAACCGTAGTGATCGGCGTTGAGCACGGCCTCGGCGTGAGTGATGTCCTTCTTGACCCGGGACGGTTTCTTCCACGGGATGCCCAGCAGCCAGTCCAGATAGTTGCGCACCACCGTGGCCTCGGCCGACATCGGGCTCATGGCGCGCAGCTTCTTGAGCTCGCCCTGGCCTTTCTCGCGCGCTTCCTTGGTCAGCTTGGTCTTGGCCAGCTTTTCCTCGAGCTCGGCCAACTCGTCGCGGCCGTCCTCGCCCTCGCCGAGCTCCTTCTGAATCGCCTTGAGCTGTTCGTTGAGATAGTACTCGCGCTGAGTCTTCTCCATCTGCCGCTTGACGCGGCTGCGGATGCGCTTTTCGACTTGGAGGACGCCGATTTCGCCCTCCATGAAACTGTAGACCTTCTCCAGACGCTCGTTCACCGTCCCGCACTCGAGCAGCTCCTGCTTCTCCGGAATCTTGAGCGAGAGATGGGAAGCGATGGTATCGGCAAGTTTGCTGGGCTCGTCGATCTGATTGATCGAGACCAGGACCTCGGGCGGGATTTTCTTGTTGAGCTTGATGTACTGCTCGAACTGCGAGATCACCGTACGCGCCAGCGCGTCGATCTCGCGGTCTTCCCCGGCGGCATCCTCGACCACCTCGGCATAGGCCTGGAAGAAGTCCTCCAGATCGGTGAACTTCGTGATGGCCGCGCGCTGGCTGCCCTCGACCAGCACCTTGACGGTGCCGTCGGGCAGCTTGAGCAGTTGCAGCACCGTGCCGATCGTACCCACGGTGTAGATGTCGGCGGGGGTCGGGTCGTCCTGGGCCGCGTTCTTCTGGGTCACCAAGAGGATCTGCTTGTCGTCCTTCATGACGTCCTCGAGGGCGCGCACGGATTTCTCGCGGCCGACGAAAAGCGGCACGATCATGTGGGGGAACACCACGATGTCGCGGAGCGGAAGGACTGGATATAGAGTGCCACCCGGTATTTCGAGCATGATACCTCTTCTGCTGACTATCGTCGGCGCCGACCCGCGGCGCCGAACCCGGACGGAGGACCGCCGCGGCGGCGCCGTCCATCGAGGATCAAATCGGGAGCCTCGCGGGCAAGTTCAAGCCTGGCATCAACACCGCCCCGACGCTCCTGGCCTCAGGCGCTGGTTTCCAGGTCCTCGCGCCGGTCGGTATAGATGTAGAGCGGCTGCGCCCGGCCCTCGACGACCTCCTGGTTTATGACGATCTCCTCGACCCCGTCGAGGCCGGGCAACTCGAACATGGTCTCGAGCAGAATGGCCTCCATAATGGAGCGCAGTCCCCGGGCGCCGGTCTTGCGGGCCATCGCCTTCTCGGAGATCGACTTGAAGGCGCCGTCGGTGAAATCGAGGCTCACGTCCTCCATCTCGAACAGGCGCTGGTACTGTTTGACCAGGGCATTCTTGGGCTTGGTCAGGATCTCGACCAGCGCCTTCTCGTCCAGGTCATCGAGCGTCGCGACCACCGGCAGGCGGCCGACGAACTCGGGGATCAGGCCGAACTTGAGCAGATCCTCGGGCTCCACGTCCTTGAGGATCTGGCCCGTGCCACGCTCTTCCGGCGAGCGCACGTCGGCGCCGAAGCCGATCGAGGTGCCGCGGTCGCGACGGGAGATGATCTTGTCCAAGCCGGCGAAGGCGCCGCCGCAGACGAACAGGATGTTGGTGGTGTCGACCTGCAGGAACTCCTGCTGCGGATGCTTGCGACCGCCCTGGGGCGGCACCGAGGCGATGGTACCCTCCATGATCTTGAGCAGTGCCTGCTGCACGCCCTCACCCGACACGTCGCGGGTGATCGAGGGGTTGTCGGACTTGCGGCTGATCTTGTCGACCTCGTCGATGTAGACGATGCCGCGCTGCGCGCGCTCGACGTTGTAGTCCGCCGACTGCAGCAGCTTGAGGATGATGTTCTCCACGTCCTCGCCGACATAGCCCGCCTCGGTCAGCGTCGTGGCGTCGGCCATGGTGAAAGGCACGTCCAAGATCCGGGCCAGGGTCTGGGCCAGCAGGGTCTTGCCGCAACCGGTCGGCCCGATCAGCAGAATGTTCGACTTGGCCAGCTCGACATCGGACGCCTTGGCGTCGTGGGCCAGGCGCTTGTAGTGATTGTGGACCGCGACCGAGAGCACGCGCTTGGCATGATCCTGGCCGATCACGTAGTCGTCCAGCACGGTGCAGATGTCGTGCGGCGTCGGCACCCCGTCGCGGGACTTGACCAGCGTGGTCTTGTGCTCCTCGCGGATGATGTCCATGCACAGCTCGACGCATTCGTCGCAGATGAACACGGTCGGCCCCGCGATGAGCTTGCGCACCTCGTGTTGGCTCTTGCCGCAGAACGAGCAATACAGGGTGTTCTTTGAATCGCTTCCGCTAGATTTGGTCATAGCCTAAACCGCCTCGAACCCGGATTCAGCCAGATCATGTTAGACATACGCGCCGCAGCCACACAACGCCAAAATCGGCTAAAATTAACGTCGTTTCCAGCATGGTTGCGCATTGCGCAAGCCCCTTTCATGGGCCATCCCCACAGTAGGTGGTTGTGCTCAACATTGTCTTAATGCAGCGCCTCTCGCCCCGGGGAAGCCAACGTTATCCATTAACCATGGTTACGATTTGGTTAACCTGCGGGCCCTCACCTAGTCTTTATCCGTCGTCTTCCGATTTTTCCTGGTCCTGATCGCCGAGCGAGGGCGGACGCTTGACCACCACATGGTCGATCAGGCCGAAGGTCTTGGCCTCGTCGGGCATCATGAACTTGTCCCGCTCCATGGCTTCCTCGATCGCCTTCAATTCCTGACCGGTGTGGTCGACGTAGATCTGGTTGAGCCGGGCCCGGGTATTGAGGATTTCGCGGGCGTGGATCTCGATGTCGGTCGCCTGGCCCTCATAGCCGCCGGAGGGCTGGTGCACCATGATTTTCGCGTTCGGCAGGGCGTAGCGTTTGTCCTTGGCGCCGGCCATGAGCAGCAGCGAGCCCGCCGAGGCGGCCTGGCCGATGCAGACCGTGGAGATATCCGGCCGGATGTACTGCATGGTGTCGTAGATCGCCAGGCCCGACGTCACCACCCCGCCGGGCGAGTTGATGTAGAAGGAAATGTCCTTGTTCGGGTGCTCCGATTCGAGATAGAGCAACTGCGCGCAGATCACGCTGGCCACCATGTCGTGGATCGGGCCGGTCAGAAAGATGATCCGCTCCTTCAGCAGGCGCGAATAGATGTCGTAGGCGCGTTCGCCCCGATTGGTCTGCTCGACCACCATCGGGACCAGGGTGTTCATGTAGGTGTCGCGTGCATCTGTCATGGGTTCGGTCTTTTCCCTAGAGCCTGTTCCAGAGCCGCCAAGAAAGTATGATCTCGCTCAGGAGCTCTTTTTGGCCGCCTTCTTGGCCGGATTCTTTTTCGGTTCTGCTTCTTTTTCGGACTTCTCCACCTTTGTCTTGGCCGCCTTTTTCTTGGCTGGTTTCTTCTTCGGCTCGGCCCCGTCGGCAGCGGCCGTCGCCTCCATCTCCTCGCGCAACTGTTCCGCGGTCATGCTGCGCTCGGTCACCTTGGCCAGGTCGATAATGAAATCGACCACTTTGTCCTCGAAGAGCGGCGCGCGCAGTTTGGCCATGGCCTCGGGCGACTTCTGATAGAACTCGAAAACCTGGCGCTCCTTGCCCGGAAACTGCTGCGCCTCGCGGTAGAGCGCCATGTTGGCCTCTTCCTCGGTGACTTCAATGGCGTTGATGCGGCCGACCTCGGAGATCAGCAGGCCCAGGCGAACCCGGCGGACCGCGATGTCCCTGTAGTCGCTCTTGAGATCGTCCTCATCCTTCTCGGCATCCTCCGGGTCGAGCTTGTCGGCCTCTTTATCCTGCTCGATCTGTTTCCAGATCGCGTCGAACTCGGCATCGACCATGCCTTCGGGGACCGGAAAATCATGGCCATCAGCCAGGCGGTCGAGCAACTGCCGCTTCAGGCGGGAGCGGCCGAAGTCCTTGTACTCGCTCGACATCCGCTCGCGCACGCGCTCCTTGAGCGCCGCCAGGTCGGCTTCGCCCAGCGTCGTGGCGAGCTCGTCGTCGATCCCCATGGGGACCGATTCGAGCATGTCCTTGACGGTGACCTTGAATACCGCGTCCTGGCCGGCCAGGCGCTCGTTGACGTAGTCCTCGGGGAAGGTCACGTTGACCTCCCGCGCGTCGCCGATCCCGGCGCCGATCAACTGGTCCTCGAAGCCGGCGATGAAGTTGCTCGAGCCGAGCTCCAGATGGTGGTCCTCGCCGGCCATGCCGGGATAGGCCGTGCCGTCGACCGTGCCGGCGAAATCGATCACCAGGACGTCGCCGCTCCGGGCCTCGCGCGGCGCTTCTAGCGGCTTGGTCTTCTTGTGCGCCTTGGCCAGGTCCGCGAGGGTCTCCTCGACCGCCGCCTCGGTGACCTCGATCACCGTGCGCTCGAGTTCGATCTGCGAAAAGTCCATCGGCACGACGTCGGGCAGCAGCTCCAGCTCGATGGTGTATTCCAGGTCCTTGCCCTCGTCGAAGGAGGTGATCTCGATCTTGGGCTGCAGGGCCGGGCGCAGGCCACGCTCGCTGAGCGCCTGGTTCGAGCTATCGGTGACCGCGCGCTCCAGGACCTCGCCCATGACCGATTTTCCGAAGCGCTGCTTGAGGATCTGGATCGGCACCTTGCCGGGCCGGAAGCCAGGCACCTTGACGTTGTTGCCGAGCTCCACCAGGCGGCCGTTCAACTTCTCGTCGATTTCGCGCGCTTCGAGTTGGACCTTGAAGGCCCGCTTCAAGCCTTCGACGTTGGTCTCGGTCACCTGCATCGGCGGTTCGGCCTTTCTATCCTTGGTCGGGGTCGCATCCTGTCCCTCGATCGTCATCCGGGGCCCCGCGCGCCACTCGTTCGGGCGCTTCCGGTCGGCGCGTGGTGCGGGCGGAGGGACTCGAACCCCCACGGATTGCTCCACTGGCACCTAAAGCCAGCGCGTCTGCCAATTCCGCCACGCCCGCGTCCCGCGACCGCGACCGCGCCGATGGCGGCTCGCCCGTTTATAACATAGCGCCGGAGCGCGCAAGCCCGCAGACAGCCGCCCGAATCGTCTCGCCCCAGCGTGTAACGGCGGCCCGCCTAGCGGACCCGGGACAGGCAGGCTGCGGCACAGGCATCCAGGATCGCCTCCGCATCTATATGGTGGTGGCGGTAGAGATCCGCCAGGTCGCCCGACTGCCCGAAATGCTCGACGCCGAGCGCCTGAACCGTGTGGCCGCGCACCGCGCCGAGCCATGACAGCGTGGCCGGATGGCCGTCGATCACCGTGACCAAGGCCGCATCGGGCGCGAGCGGGCGGAGCAGGTGCTCGACCGCGGCCAAGGTATCCCGGCTTGCCGCCCCCCCGTCGCCGCCCCCGCCGCCCCGCCGCGCCTGCTCGGCGGCGTGCCAGCCGGCGTTGAGCCGATCGGCCGAGGTCACCGCCAGCAGGCCGGCGCCGGGCAGGTCGTCCAGAATCTCCTGGTGCGCGGCCAGGGCTTCGGCGGCGACCACGCCGCTGTAAACGATGGCCAGCTCCGCGCCGGGCGCCGGCGGCCGGAGCCAATAGCCGCCCGCGATCACTTCCTCGGCGAGGGCGGTCGAGAGCGCGCGCGGCGGCTGGGCCAGGGGCCGGGTCGAGAGCCGCAGGTAGACCGCGCCGCCGGCGGCATCGCGCAGCCAGACGGTCCCGGAGCCGGCCGCCGCCCCCTGGACGGCCCCCGGGACAACCCCCGGGTCAGCCCCCGGGTCAGCCCCCTGGCCGCCGCGCTGCATGTAGTCGAAGGCCCAGGCCATGATCGCCGAGAGTTCGTCCACGAAGGCCGGCTCGAAGCTGGCCAGGCCGTCCTGGGCGATGCCGATGAGCGGCGTCGAAATCGACTGGTGGGCGCCGCCTTCCGGCCCCAGCGTGATCCCCGAGGGCGTCCCTACCACCATGAAGCGGGCGTCCTGGTAGCAGGCGTAGTTCAGCGCATCCAGGCCGCGCTGGACGAAGGGGTCGTAGAGCGTGCCGACCGGCAGCAGGCGGGCGCCGAACAAGCTGTGACACAGGCCGAGCGCGCCGAGCAGGATGAACAGGTTGTTCTCGGCGATGCCCAGCTCGATGTGCTGGCCCGCGGGCGACATGCCCCAACGCTGGGCCGAGACCACCTTCTGGTCCCTGAACACGTCCGCGCGCGGGTGGCGGTCGAAGATGCCGCGCCGGTTGACCCAGCCGCCCAGGTTGGTCGAGACGGTGACGTCGGGCGAGGTGGTGACGATGCGCTCGGCCAGCGCGCCGCCGTCGCGCGCCAGATCGGCCATGATCCGGCCGAAACCGTCCTGGGTCGACATGACCCTGCCAGTGGGCTTGGGGCCGTCAGACTTGGGGGCGCTGGGCCTGGGGAAGTCCGCCGGCACCGCGACCGGCGCGGCGTCGTAACGCCGAGCGCCCCGGGCGGCGAAGGGGACGGCGTCGAGGAAGTCCCGCAACGTCGCCTCGGGCAGGCCGAGCCCGGCGAAGGGATCCCATTCCGCGCCCTGCGGGATCCGGTTGCGGCGCTGGAATTCCGCCATCTGGTCCGGGTTCATGAGCCCGGCGTGATTGTCCTTGTGGCCCGCGAAGGGCAACCCCAGGCCCTTGATGGTGTAAGCGATGAAGCAGGTCGGCTGGTCGTCCTCGACGGCGTGGAAGGCCTCCAGCACGGTTTCCATGTCGTGGCCGCCCAGGTTGGTCATCAGCACGGCCAGGGCCGCGTCGTCATGATCGGCGAGGATGGCGGTGAACCCGGGCTCGGTGCCGATATCGGCCTCCAACTGCCGGCGCCAGGCGGCGCCGCCCTTGAACACCAGCGCCGAATAGAGCGAGTTCGGGCAGTCGTCGATCCACTGCCGGAGCGCGGCCCCGCCCGGACGCGCGAAGGCCGCCTCCAGGCGCTTGCCGTACTTGATGGTCACGACCCGCCAACCGAAGTTCGTGAACATCTGATCGAAGCGCCCGAACAGCCGGTCCGGCACCACCGCATCCAGGCTCTGCCGGTTGTAGTCGATGACCCACCAGACGTTGCGCAGATCGTGCTTCCAGCCCTCGAACAGGGCCTCGTAGATGTTGCCCTCGTCGAGCTCGGCATCCCCCACCAGCGCCACCATGCGGCCCTCGGGCAGGCCCTCCGGCACCCAGCCCTTGAGCCGCAGATAGTCCTGGGCGAGGCTGGCGAAGGTGGTCATGGCGACACCGAGGCCGACCGAGCCGGTCGAGAAGTCGACGTCGTCCCTGTCCTTGGTGCGCGAGGGATAGGACTGGGCGCCGCCATAAGCGCGGAAGCGCTGCAGCCGGTCCCGGCTCTGTTGGCCCAGGAGGTATTGGATGGCGTGGAACGCCGGGCTCGCATGGGGCTTGACCGCGACCCGGTCCTGGGGCCGCAGCACGTCGAAATAGAGCGCCGTCATCAGCGTCGCCAGGGAGGCGCTGGAAGCCTGGTGGCCGCCGACCTTGAGCCCGTCGCTATGGGGGCGCAGATGGTTGGCGTTGTGGATGGTCCAGGTCGACAGCCACAGCACCTTGCGCTCCAGTTCGCGCAGGCAGGCGAGCCGCTCGGCCGCCGCGTTGGGCCGGCTGGCATCGGACCGCAGTGCCGGGGACTCGTTCATGGCCATTGTGCTCCAACTGGCGCCGCGGATGGCCGCGGCGAATCGCGGCAGAGCCGGGCGCCGCGTGCACTATTCACGAGCTTGGGCGTCCGCTCAAGACCCGGCGCCAGCCCACACCGCGGGTCTCTTGCCGAAATCGGACATTGTTCCAATCCGGGACTGTTCCCAAAGAACGCGAATTGGCAGGGGTTTCAACCCAGGAAGCCAACGGCGGCAGCGCACCGCCGGGCCCGTCGCCGATTCCAGCGAGATCGGGTAACGTGTTTGATTTTTTAGGTTATTATTTTACTATAACAGATTGTTATACAGCATAATACAGCCGTGCGATATCGCCACTTGATTGGCGCGGCGGTCGATCCGCTCGATCGCTCAAAAATAGGCCAGCGCCGAGCCCGGCTCCTGGGCCGGCGCGGTCCGTCGTCTGGAGAGGTCTGGTCCCTCGACCGGCGTCAGGCCGGTAAGGCGCTCTGGAACCGCTCCGTGAAGGTGGCCAGCCCCAGGGTCCGGTGCTCCTGGAAGCACTGTTGGTGTGCGCTCCCCACGGAAACCATGAAATGAACGTGCGGAACACCCATGGGATCGGGCACGATATCGAGCACCCGGGCGGTCTCGATGATGTTGCCCTTGCGGATATTCCGGAAC
>SMUX01005924.1_pt1 | contig 12510 bp, 12 predicted proteins | sample 2456431 | NCBI WGS metagenome assembly SMUX01 (sample SAMN11095930, study PRJNA526329) | marine sediment metagenome | biome: Marine sediment; feature: Surficial sediment; material: Deep marine sediment; isolation source: Hadal surficial sediment | place: Pacific Ocean | collected 2014-11 | depth... | reverse complement strand
TGCCGAACCGATAGAAGCCGCCGCGACTGGCGGTGCCGCAACCGGGCGCGAACTGGCGGTGCGGGTGCCGGACATTGGAGAAGCGCAGGATGTCGTGATCATCGAACTGGCGGTGGCGGCCGGCGATGAGGTTGCTGCCGATGATCTGCTGGTTGTCGTCGAGTCCGATAAGGCTTCCATGGAAATTCCCGCCGGTGAGGCGGGTTCCATCATTGCCGTGCATGTAGAGGTCGGCCAGGAGGTTGCAGAGGGCACACTGCTCGTGACGTTACGCGCCGCCGATCAGGCGGTTGCTCCGGCGCAAGATACTGCATCGCTGACAGCCCCAGCGGCAACGACCGCTGAGGTCGCGGCTTCAGCAGCCTCCCCGGCAGCGGACGCGGTCGAGCCACCCTCTGTTGCGACGGCCGGCTCAGACACCGCCACTGTGGCAACCGCTGCGCGCGTTTATGCGGGTCCGGCCGTCCGCCGGCTTGCGCGGGAACTGGGTGTTGAACTCGACCGCATTGACGGCAGCGGCAATCGTGGCCGCATCGTCAAAGACGACGTCAAAGCGTTCGTCAAGACGGTTATGACCACCGAGCGTGCCGCTCCGGGCGCGACCACAGGATCTGGCATTCCGCCAATTCCGCAAGTCGACTTTGCGAAGTTCGGTCCCATCGACATTCAACCGATGTCGCGGATTCGCGTTGCCGGGGCGACAAATCTGCACCGCAGTTGGTTGAACGTGCCGCACGTAACGCAGCACGAAGAGGCTGATGTCACGGAACTCGAGGCATTTCGCGCAACGCTGAAAGATGAGGCGCGCGAACGTCAGGTCAGTATCACGCCACTTGCGTTTGTCATCAAAGCCTGTTGTTACGCACTGGAGATGCATCCGATTTTCAATGCTTCACTGGATGCGGCAGTGAAAAATTTTATTTTCAAAAAGTACTACAACATAGGATTTGCTGTTGATACGCCGGCCGGTCTGGTTGTGCCGGTTATTCGCGATGCGAACCGCCTGGGTATCTGGGATCTGTCACAGGCGATTGCAGAACTGGCAGGCAAGGCGCGTGAGCAGAAACTTGCGATGAACGATCTGCAGGGTGGAACGTTCAGTGTCTCGAGTCTGGGGGCGATTGGCGGGACGGGATTTACGCCGCTCATCAACGCGCCGGAAGTCGCTATTCTCGGAATTGCCCGATTGATGATGAGACCCGTTTGGGATGGCAGTGAGTTTGTACCGAGAAAAATGCTGCCCCTTGCGTTGTCCTATGACCATCGCGCCATCAACGGAGCTGAAGCCGGCCGGTTCATGGTTACGTTGGCGGAACTGCTGGACGATATCCGCCGTCTGTCGCTTTGAAAGGCGGCCTGGCGCGCAACGGAACAGGCCATTGCAGGCGACTATTTTTCCAGGCCGCGCCATTGCGGCTCACTGCCCGCCGCAGCCAGATTGATCAAACGCGCCATAATGAAAAACAGATCACTCAACCGGTTGAGGTATTTGCCAGGAGCTTGCGCATCGGCCACAGCCCAGCTGTGACGTTCCGCTCGGCGGCAGATGGTCCGGCACGCATGGGCCAGGGCTGCGGCCCGCTCGCCACCGGGAATCACGAACTCGGTCAGCGGTGGCAGTCTGGCGTTGAGTTCCTGCACAGCGTCATCGAGCCAGTCAGCCTGTGGTGCCGGAGTCATTCCGACCGTGGCCAGATGTGCCCCCAGGTCGAATAGTTCCTGCTGCAGACGCTGGCAGATGTCGCGGAATTCAGAGTCAGCAGGGAGTTCAGTGACAAGTATGCCCACGAAGCTGTTCAGTTCGTCAACGGTGCCGATGGTGTGAATGAGTTCGGCGGTTTTTGCAATCGACGTACCGTCTGCCAGTGCGGTGGTGCCGGTATCGCCGCGGCGCGTGGTTACCGAAGTGATCCTTTTCTTCGCCATGATTTCTTCGCCTTGATCTCTTGGCAGTAACCATCTACCGCTTCGAATTTAGCGCACCAAATTGCAGCGTTTCAGGATGGTTCCGTTGAATGGGCGTCAATCGGCGCAATTGTTATCAGTCCGGTGTCGAAGGATCTGGTCAACCCCTCGTAGGCATGGCGCATGAAGAGTTTCGGCTGCGGAAAGCCGGTCTGCGCATCTGCGGCACAGATGCTGACCCCGACGACGACGGGAATGTAGCCTTCACTCGTTTTGAATGAGTGCATGTAGAGGTTGTCAAAAATACGTCTGAAGCTCCGTGACGTGCAGTTCTCCACATCCGGCTGTACGGTGATCACCGCGAACATATTTGCTTCGGGTCTGGTCACGACGTCGAGTGGTCGCACCAGTTGCCGCACCTTCGCGCCGATACCAGACATCAGTTCATCGATAATCGATTCTTCATACTGCTCTTCAATCACGCTCAGGTTGTTGATGCCGACGAGCAGCACACAGGCAGCGCCGCCACGTGTTTCGGCATGTTTAATAGTGTCTGAGATGCGCTCCAGGGTGAACTTGAGATTTCCAAGTCCGGTCACCGGATCGACCAGATCGGTTGTTTGCAGTTCACGGATCTTCTTGCGCAGCAACTTGTTGGTGCGCAGAAGCTCATTCTGCCTGCCGGCCAGTCGTTGTGCGGCGATCACGCGGGGCATTAGTTGCGCGCGCAGATTGGCCTTGTTCAGAAAGTCGTCCACCCCTTCATCAAACGCATGAGTCATCGCGTCAAAGTCATCGCGCGCGGTCAGCAGCATCACGTAGGTGAAGTGCTCACTGGACTCATCGAGCTTTTTCACCCGTCGTGTGAGCTCCAGGCCATCCATGCTCGGCATGAGCCAGTCGGCAATCAGGATCTGCGCAGGTCTCTTCTCCAGCGATCGAAGCGCCTGAAGAGGATTGTTGGTGAACCGGACGTTGCTGAACCCGCCACTGCGCAGCGCCTTGGCAATGATGGCGCTGGAAAATTTCGCATCATCGACAACGAGGATTGGAATGTCTTCGTATGACATGTAATTTAGTGGCTGGATCGGCAACGGCGTGCTGACCTTGTTTGAGGCATGTGGCTTTGTCAAGAAAGACTCGTTGTCGTCTGCGCAAAACGACGTGAATCTTAACATGAGGGTAAGGTTCACCCCGTGAACTAGTTTGGAAGCGTTTTGCTGATACTTATTAGTGTATTGCTGCGTGATGCAGAACAAATGTAAGGGGATCGTTATGCCTTCATTCGATGTGGTATCCGAAGTTGACCTGCAGGAAGTCCGCAATGCGGTGGATCAGGCGACGCGGGAGCTGGCCACCCGGTTCGATTTCAAGCGAGTCGATGCGGCCTTTGAATTCAGCGACGGGCGGATCCTGCTCGCGGCCGAAGAAGAGTTCCAGTTAGGTCAGATGCTTGACATTCTGCAGGATAAACTGAACCGCCGAGGCGTTGACGTGCGTGCCCTGGACCCGGGCGACATCGAAGCCGCGGGTAAGCAGAAGCGCCAGCACTTCGCGCTGAAACAGGGCATCGACCGGGATACAGCCAGGAAAATCAGTAAACGCATCAAAGACTCCAAGCTCAAGGTTCAGTCCCAGGTACAGGGTGAGCAGGTCAGGGTGACGGGCAAAAAGCGTGATGATCTGCAGGCAGTGATGGCGGACCTCAAGGAAGCAGGACTCGACATTCCGCTCAATTTCACCAACTTTCGCGACTGAACTGAGCCATTTGGCCGCCTGGCTTAAATCGACTCGCATCTATGCCCACCCCCGGGTACTCGGCATCGCTTTCCTGGGTTTTTCCGCCGGTCTGCCGTTCCTGCTCGTTTTCTCCACGCTATCGGCGTGGCTCACCGACTACGGGATCAGCCGCTCAACCATCGGCTTCTTCAGCTGGATCGGTATCACGTACTCCATCAAAGTGTTCTGGGCGCCGGTCGTGGACCGGCTCCGGTTGCCGGTTCTTGGCCGCTGGCTTGGGCAACGCCGTTCCTGGATGCTGCTCGCACAGATCGGTATCGCCGCGGGGCTCCTCGGCATGGCGTATACGGATCCTGCGGCTGATCTCACCGCGGTCGCTCTGTTCGGGCTTATGGTCGCTTTCGCATCGGCCACACAGGACATCACAATCGATGCGTACCGCATCGAGGCTGTTGGCGATGAGCGTCAGGCGGCGATGGCGGCTTCTTATATTTTTGGCTACCGGATAGCGCTGCTCGTGGCCGGGGCTGGCGCGCTTTACATCGCCGAGTATGCTTCCTGGCAGATGGCCTACATCTGCATGGCGCTCGCAGTGGCCGTCGGCGTCGTGACCACGCTTACCATCGCGGAGCCGGAAAAAAATCTCACCGCCGCAACTGCGGTCCTTGAAGAACGGGTGCTCGAGTTCTCGTTGCGACGCGCGCACTGGCCAGACTCACTGCGCCGGGCCGGGGAGTGGTTCTTGCGCGCGGTGGTGTGCCCCTTCATAGATTTCTTTCAGCGCAACGGTTGGTTTGCCCTGCTGCTGCTCGGCGTGATCGGTTTATACCGGATCAGCGACATCACCATGGGCGTTATGGCCATTCCGTTTTACCTCGATCTCGGATTCAGCAAGGTTGAGATCGCAAACATCGTAAAGGTGTTTGGTTTCGCCATGACCATCGTTGGCTCCGCGGTTGGTGGTGTAGTGGTCGTCCGCTTCGGGCTCGAACGCATTCTCCTGGTGGGGGCCATACTGGTTGCACTGACCAATCTGCTGTTTGCTGTCATGGCCAGTTATCCTGCCGATGAGTTCCTGCTGATGCTCGTGATCAGCGCGGACAACTTCAGCGGCGGGCTCGCCAACGTCGTGTTCATCGCGTTTCTGTCGAGTCTGACGAATAAGGCTTACACGGCGACCCAGTACGCACTCTTTTCATCGCTGATGACGCTGCCCGGCAAGTTCATTGGCGGCTACGCCGGGGTGGTGGTGGATGCGTTTGGCTACACGAGCTTTTTTACCTACGCAGCCGCTCTTGGTATTCCGGCCATCGCGCTGATCATGGTTTTGAGGAAACTCGCACGCCCTGCAGCCGTCACTTTGGCTCCCAGCGGTGCTGCCGGGCCACTCGAGGACCGACGAAGCTGACGCCTTCGGCCTGCAGCCGCCGTTTCTGCAGAGCGTGGCTGTCGCTTGCGGTTCTCAGAGATATCCGCAAGCCGGCGTTTATGACCCGATGCCAGGGCAGTTTTGAGCCTCGCGGCAAAACCCGCAGGGTGCGGCCCACGTAGCGGGCGTGACTTGGCATGCCGGCGAGGGCGGCGACCTGGCCGTAGGTTGCCACTTTACCCCGTGGAATCAGTGCGACGATCTGCCAGATCCGTTCGGCTGGTGAGGCTTGCAATTCGCCGTCCTCGCCCGCAGATTCGGTGTTTGGACGCAGCGCTGTGACCTTTATGTGGCTCCTGGTCTTTTTTCTGACACCCATAGTTGAAATGTACCTCCTGATCGAAGTCGGTGGCTACATTGGTACGTTGCCGACGATCCTTCTGGTCATGGTTACCGCCGTCATCGGGGTGGCTTTGATACGCCGCCAGGGACTGGCGACGCTGACGCGTGGCATGGGCCGGTTGCAGCGCGGTGAATTACCTGTCCGTGAAATGGTCGAAGGTCTGCTCCTGGCGGTGGCGGGAGCGCTGTTGTTGACGCCCGGTTTCATCACCGATGGTGTCGGCTTCGTGCTATTGACCCCCATCACGCGAGCGCTGATTGCCGAACGGGTGCTGGCCAATGTGAGGGTGGTCGAGGCCACCGGGGGCGCAGGCTTCAGGCCGGCCGCATCGGCAAAGAGCAACGATTTTGCGGATTCCCGCATCATCGAAGGCGAGTTTAGCAGCAGCGAAGATGCCGCCAACAAGGATTCTGACCCCGACGATTCCGACCCCAACGATTCCCACCCCGACGATTCCCACCCCGACAGGGCAAGCTGAGAAAAACCGCTGTCGGCGCTTTTTTTTCCGGCTGGCCTTGAATTGCCCGCCGCAGGACCCATTTAACCCGGGCCGCGGTTGCGCGCCGGGGTAATGGGTGGTGGCACGAGCAGGCCCACGCGAGCGCCTGCTTTCTCGCCCTCGCCAATATTGCTGCTTGCAACTTGCGTGGCGGTCACTATCATATGCGACCCTTGAATTAGCACTCTCACCATGAGAGTGCTAATGGCCCCTTGAAAAAAATGATTGTTCGAAGATCAGACGAAAATCGGGAGAAACTAGGTAATGAACATTCGACCCTTACACGATCGTGTCGTCGTGCGCCGGTTGGAAGAAGAAACCCTGACGGCTGGTGGCATCGTGCTGCCTGATTCCGCGGCGGAAAAACCTTCCCAAGGTGAAATTCTGGCGGTCGGCTCTGGCAAAGTTCTGGATAACGGCGAAGTCCGTGTTCTGGATGTCAGTGTCGGTGACAAAATCCTTTTCGGCCAGTACGGCGGTAGCACGGTGACGGTTGACGGCGACGAGCTGTTGATCCTCAACGAAAGCGAAATTTTCGGTGTGCTGGAAGACTAAGTAAGCGAATTAATTAGAGGAATAAGCGATGAGCGCTAAAGATGTGTTTTTTGGTGATGAGGCTCGTACCCGCATGATGGAAGGGGTCAATATCCTGTCAGAAGCGGTCAGGATCACCCTCGGTCCCAAGGGCCGCAACGTAATTATCGATAAATCCTTCGGTGCGCCAACCGTAACCAAAGACGGCGTGTCGGTGGCAAAAGAAATTGAACTCAAAGATAAGTTTCAGAATATGGGCGCGCAGATGGTCAAAGAAGTGGCCAGCCAGACGTCCGACGAAGCGGGCGACGGCACCACGACTGCCACGGTCCTTGCGCAATCTATTCTGACGGAAGGGCTGAAGTCGGTTGCTGCCGGTATGAACCCGATGGATCTCAAACGTGGCATCGACAAAGCTGTGGCTGCGGCGGTCAAAGAGATCGAAAAAATGGCTACGCCGTGTGACGATCCCAAGTCGATCGCGCAGGTTGGTTCGGTTTCTGCCAATAATGACGAGGCTATCGGCCAGATCATCGCAGACGCGATGGCGAAAGTCGGCAAGGAAGGCGTGATCACGGTTGAAGAAGGCACAGGCCTTGAAAACGAACTGGAGGTTGTCGAAGGCATGCAGTTCGATCGCGGCTATCTATCGCCTTACTTCATCAACAACCAGGACTCGATGTCGAGCGAACTGGAAGATCCCTACATTCTCCTGTGCGACAAGAAGATCTCCAATATCCGCGAGCTGCTGCCCGTGCTTGAAAGTGTCGCAAAGTCCGGCAAGCCGTTGATGGTGATTGCGGAGGACATCGAAGGCGAGGCGTTGGCCACTTTAGTTGTCAATAACATGCGCGGCATCGTCAAAGTCAGCGCCGCTAAAGCGCCCGGCTTCGGCGACCGGCGTAAAGCCATGCTGCAGGATATTGCCATCTTAGCTGGCGGCACCGTGATTTCCGAAGAAGTCGGCCTCACGCTCGAAGGCGCGACGCTAGACGACCTCGGCACCGCGAAGCGTATTTCTTCGACAAAAGAACACACCACCATCATCGATGGCGCTGGCGACAAAGCGGACATCGAAGGCCGGATCAAGCAGATCCGCGCCGAAATCGAAGATACGAGTTCCGACTACGATCGCGAGAAGCTGCAGGAACGCCTGGCGAAGCTCGCCGGCGGCGTGGCTGTGCTGAAGGTCGGCGCCGCTACTGAAATAGAGATGAAAGAGAAAAAGGCGCGCGTAGAGGATGCATTGAATTCGACCCGCGCTGCGGTCGAAGAAGGCGTCGTCGCTGGTGGCGGTGTTGCACTGATTCGTGCTCTGACTGCAATCGAGGGATTGACCGGTGACAACGAAGATCAGAACACGGGAATTGCGATTGCCCAGCGTGCGATGACGGCGCCACTGCGACAGATATCCGTCAACGCGGGCGCTGAAGGTGCGGTTGTGCTGGACAAAGTTGCCGCGCTCGAAGGCAATAACGGCTACAACGCAGCGACTGGTGAGTACGGCGACATGCTGGAGATGGGAATTCTCGACCCAGCCAAGGTCACCCGTACCGCGCTGCAGGCTGCGGCTTCGGTTGCAGGTCTGATGATCACCACAGAAGCCATGGTGGCAGACGCCCCGGAAGAAAACGCCGGTGGTGGAATGCCCGGTGGTATGCCCGACATGGGTGGCATGGGCGGCATGATGTAAATCGCTCGAGCCCTGCGATCGTGAAAAACCCCGCGCTTTGCCGCGGGGTTTTTTTTGCCGGCAAAGCGGTGAAAAAATGACAGCTCGTTTTACGGAATCGTTTCGACGCGGGGATTTTACGGTGCTATATTCTGCGCCGGACGATCAGCGAAACTTACAATAATCAGTCCATAGGGGAGACGTAAATGGGTGAAGCACTCATCGATTACCTGGCCCGTTGGGGCCACTATCTGGCCGGTATCACTTGGATCGGATTGCTCTACTATTTCAACTTCGTGCAGACGGAGTATTTCAAGGAAGCCGACGCAGAAGCGCGGACGGATGCATTCGTCAAACTGGTGCCGCGCGCGCTGTGGTGGTTCCGCTGGGGCGCGATGTTCACCCTGCTGACGGGGCTTGTGATGCTCGGCATTCGTGGCGCCGGCGTGACACTCGACATCACGGTAGGCGCTGTACTGGGAACGTTGATGTTCCTCAACGTCTGGCTGATTATCTGGCCGAACCAACGGATACTGATTTCATCCAATGAACAGGTGAAATCCGGTGGCGATGCGCTCGCAGAAGCGGCGGCGGCTGCGCCGAAAGCAGCACTCGCATCACGCACCAATATACTTTTCTCCATCCCGATGCTGTTTTTCATGGGATCGAGCGCGCATTTCGGACACGGGGGTCTCACTGGCAACACCACCGCGTTGGCGGTGTCGCTGGTCATCATCACCGTACTCGAGTTGAATGCGATATTCGGCAAACTCGGTCCTATGGCGAGCGTCAGGGGTGTGATCACCGCAGGATTTGGGCTTTGGGTCGTACTCTGGGGTGTCGTCTGGTTTCTCTAAAAGTGTACGAACTTAACGGCGCGGAAATCCGGCTGGTAGGAGTAAAACGCTAGCCCGCATCTGCTGAACCCGGTGCAATGCGTCACCGGGTTCGTTGCATCTGCCGTTGTCGAATTTTGTTGAAAATCGGGCATATAATTCGCCCGCGCACAGCAACCCGATTCAGCAGAAGGTACTCTCATGGTCGATCGTCCCACCACACCGTCGATTTCCGCAAGCCCCGAAGATGCCGCCGGTTACCGGCGCTCGGGAGGTGGCCGCCGGCGCAAGAGCGGTGGTGACGGCGGCGCGCGAATGATAGGCATCAATCTGATTCTGGCCATTCTCGTGGTGGGTCTCGTGATGGCGGGTTGGTTCATTGCAAATCAGCATCAGATGCTCACAAAAGATCAGGCGACCATGGCCGCAGCGCAAAAGCGCATCGCGATCCTCGAAGATCGGCTGCGCATCACCGATGAAGCGATGACCAATACGGGTCAGAACACCAGGGAACAGATTGATTTCTGGGAGGCGGAGATTCGCAAGCTCTGGGCAATCTCCAACGAGCGCAATCGCAAATGGATCAAAGACAACGAATCGGGACTCAAAAAGCAGGCGCAGACCCTCGCCAGCGTACAGGCGAGTAATACCGAGTTGAATGCCTCGGTTGGCCGCCATGAGTCGGCGTTCCGGCAGCAACAGGAAATTATCGACCAGTTGACCAGCGTGGAGTTGCAGATCCAGCAGATTTTCTCGGCACAGCGGGACCTCGTGGACAAAGCCAACGCAGCGCAACAGATGGTCGCAAGCCTGCAGGCCGGTCTGGTAAATCGGGTTTCGGACAACGAGCAGGCTGTCGCCTCGATGGACGCCTATCGCGTGGCGCTGAATTCACGCCTGTCCCGCATCGAACGGCGCCTGGATACTCTGGCGAATCCCACACTCTAACGGCGTGTTGAAAAACACGCTGCTCGCGACAGGATGGGAAAACGCCCGCAGCGTGCTTTTTTCAACGCACTGCTAGAACCCCTTCACACCGAAGGTGTGATAACCGTCCATATTGCCTTGTGCGCAAGGCGGCATACTGGGACCTGCACCGATTACCAGGAAATGCCGCCAATGGCTAATCCCAGCTGGGAGCCCGCGTTCTGTACAGCCGGAACCAGTTCCTCCACACCTGACAACGATGCGCTTCACGCTGCGCTGTGCGCCGTGGCAGCCAGGAAAAAGTGGCCGTCGCGATACACTTATGTGGCTGAGGAAGCTGAGTTGGACGAGTCGGTTGCGCTCGTGTACGTGCTTGCCGGTGAGGTTGACGGATTGCGTCGGCGCTTTCCGCATGCACTGTTGGTCGCCGCGCCGTCCGTTACCGGTGTCGACCTGCCAATCGTGCAACAGCCTGAAAATCAGATGATCGAACAGTTGTTTGCTCACGCAGAGACCCAGTGGGAGCGCAATCTCAAGGTCGGCGCACTCTACCGGGAGGTTGGCTCGCGCAGAAAGCGCATGGCGCAGTTCTCCGATATTGCGTTGTCGCTCTCTACACAAATGGAGTTCGACGATCTCCTGCAGACCATTTTGCTCGAGGCACGCCGGCTGGCCGATTGCGATGCGGGATCACTCTACCTTCTCGATGAACGCGATGATGAAACCTCACTCATCTTCAAGTTGGCTCAGAACGACTCTGTGGATGTACCGTTCATGGAAAAGCGACTGCCCGTCACTGCCACATCACTGGCCGGTTACGTTGCAGCTTCCGGTACAGAACTCGATATCCTCGATGTCTACGATCTCCCGGCGGGTGCGCCTTATCAGTTTAACCGCAGCTTCGATGAAGAGATGAACTACCGGACACAATCGATGTTGGTCCTACCCATGCGGGACCATCGGGGCCAGGTCGTGGGCGTGCTGCAGTTCATCAATCGACTCGATCCCGCCACGGAGCAGCCAATTGCTTTTGGCGAAGAGATCGTGGAGCTGCTGCGAGCTGTCGCCAGTCAGGCGGCGGTATCGATCCAGAAAAACATTCTCATCAGGGATATCAATGCGCTGTTTGAGAGCTTCGTTCAGGCTTCGGTGAAAACCATCGAGCAACGCGATCCGTCCACCAGCGGACACTCGGTTCGGGTGGCTGAAACGACGGTTGCGCTGCTGGAAGCCCTGCCGCGCTCCGACGTGTCCAGATTTTCGAATTTGGAGTTAAACGATGAACTCATTAAGGAAGTCAGATACGCAGCGCTCCTGCATGACTTCGGCAAGGTCGGTGTGCGCGAAAATGTTCTGACGAAAGCTAACAAACTGTCCGACGATCGACTGGAGATGATTCACTATCGCATGGAGCTGCAGAAAGAACGTTTGCGACGTCATGCGGTTGAACAGGAGCTGGAGATGCTCCACACCGGGGCAAACGACATCGACGTAGCGCGGCGCCGCGTGCACCGTGATCTCGAAGCACAGATCAGTATGCTGGATGACTTCTTCCAGCTGATCAGCTGCGCCAATATACCCAACGTGCTGGATGACGGTAACTTTCAAAATCTGAAAAAAATCCGCCAATACGACTACCGGGAGTTTGATGGCACACTCAACGGTCTGATTACCGACAACGATCTTCTCGCGCTGTCGATTCGCCGCGGCAGCCTGACTCCTGAAGAGCGGCGCGAAATAGAATCGCACGTGACCCATACGCGGGAATTTCTAGCTGTCCTGCCCTGGCCGCCAGAATTGGCGCGGGTGCCGGAAATCGCAGGTGCTCACCACGAAAAACTCGATGGCAGCGGCTATCCCCATGGGCTCGTTGGTGAACAGATACCGTTGGCGAGCCGGGTGATGACGGTTTGTGATATCTACGACGCCTTGACTGCCATGGACCGCCCCTACAAGAAGGCAATGCCGTCGACAACCGCGCTGCAAATTCTCGAAGAGGAAGCTCAACTGGGCATGCTGGATTCCGATATGGTGCAGATATTCATCGCCAGCCGCACGTTTGAGCTGACCGAGCAACGACTGGACAAGAAAGCGAGTTAGTTCCTGTCCGGAAATTCCTGCACTCCGTTCGATGGTGACCGCGTTGCGGCCGAAGGTTGTATATGCGGACGCCGAGCAATCGCTCTGCGAGCCCCTCATTTCGCGAACTTGCCCGAGGACGGTCAATTCGCTCATTCGGTTGCGCGGTCACCGCCCGTACATACAACCTTCGGCCGCAACGCTGACTGACGCCGGATTCGACTATTCTGGACAGGAACGAGCTAGCAGCGTGTTGAAAAACAGGCTGCTGGTTGCAGGTTCAGTTCTCCCAGCCGTCCAGTACCGCAATATCGACCAGGTAGTCTGCGGTCGCAAAAACCACTCCGTCTTCCGTAATTTCGCTGAGATAGAGCGCCCCCAGGCTCTCGCCTTCGGTCAGCCGTTGGCCATTTACGACTACCGCCCGCAACGCGGGATCCTCCGCATAGACATGGGTGGAAAAGACCAGTTGCGGAAATTGTCGACGCGCCGCCGCCGGCAGTGCAGCCAGCGTGAGCCGTCGACAATTTCCGCAACTGGTCTTTT